>Ga0098035_1001707_pt1 | contig 10542 bp, 15 predicted proteins | sample 3_EtaG_FD_75046 | JGI IMG/M metagenome (GOLD analysis project Ga0098035, IMG submission 75046) | Marine viral communities from the Subarctic Pacific Ocean - 3_ETSP_OMZ_AT15126 metaG | ecosystem: Environmental > Aquatic > Marine > Oceanic | place: Pacific Ocean | collected 2015-01-07
ATTGGACATTATATTTTCTCCCACTCATTTTGAACTTGATCTACCAGCCCGGCAATAAACCCAAATTCCTCTTGAACTTCTGTAAATTGACCAGCTTTTTGTAACTTATCATACATTGTATCCAGTGCATTTTTAATTACGGTTATTTGTTCATAACCTTCTTTACTTATCTTTGACATTTTTGTCCTCCTGTAATAAGATTTTTTCTGTTTTTTCTCTCTCCTTAGAATCATCTAATGAATGTTTTCTAAGAAATTCTTCTATGTTAGTACCTAATCTTTTTAATTCATCCCATGCTAAATCTTTAACAAATTGTTCTTGTTCATTATCAATGATTGTAGTCATTAATCTTTGTACATATGGGCCTAATTTATCTTTCATATTTTTCCTCCAAATCAAAGTTTTCTTTTAAAAATTCTTTACAAAGGCCTATGGCCATATTCATACTAAGTTTTGAATTTCTATCATAAGTAGTAAGTATCTTTATAGCCTCACTAACAACCTCTTGTGTTAAATCAACTCCGCTACCAATCTTACCAACTTCTGACATACCATCAAAGTTTAATTGTATTCCATCTTTATTTTTGTATTTACTCATTACTCTATCTCCATATAAATATATCAATATATCCTTTAATATATAACTTTTTTACTATATAAGTCAAGATCTTTTTTTAATTGAAATTCTCTTCGTCTAATCATCTACTACTGCCCTCCCTTTTAATTCTTCCCAATCCGCTTCTGGTCTTACATCTAAATTAGTACTCCAAGCACCAATCAACACATTAGGTTCTATATCTAATTTTTTAGCAACCTTTATCAGTGCATTTATATCTTTTGGAAAACAACTACCACCAAAACCATAATGTCCATCAGGTCCTGGAACAGCCCAATGTGATTTACCCAATCTCTCATCATATATAGAATACTCTACAACCTTATCATAATCAATACCTAACTCATCACAGATTTGGAACATTTCATTAGCAAAAGAAACCTTTGTTGCTAAAAAGGTGTTTGTAAGGTATTTAACCATCTCAGCTGTCTTTGAACCTGTTTTAACTATCTTTGTTTCTGGAAATACTACTGAATATACTTGTCTTAATTCAGTAGTTGCTGGTCTGACACCACCAATTATAATCCTACTCTGATTTTTAAAATCTTCTATGAAATTAGCTTCTGTAAGAAACTCTGGATTAAATATTACAGTTACAGCTTCAGCTTGTTTGTTAAATTTGTTAGTAGTTCCAGGAGGTATTGTTGATTTTATAGCAACTATCTTATCTTCAAGTTTTTCCCACAACGCTATAGCATTAATATCCATAACAACATTTTCAACTATACCTGTATCACAACTCCCATCTTTTTTCATCGGTGTTGGAACACATACGAATATAATATCTGAATTAATTACTAATTCATCTAATGTTTCGCAACTACAATTACCATTCAAATCAAATGTATTTGTTTCGTAGTGTTTACTAAACACCTCTTTAACTGCAGTTCCTACATAACCTTGTCCTACTATTCCTATTCTTTTCATTTTTTATTCTTCTTTAATTGTTTAAACTCTCGTAGTAGTTGACAACCTAATCGTATCTTACTTGTAGACTGTATATCAAAGAAACCTCTTTCAGGTAGTACAGCATCCATATACCTACATAAGTTCTTCCTACTCATCGTCTGTAAGTCTTCATCTATTTCCATACCTAATATAACATCATCATCAGGGTATTCTACAAATTGTTCTATAATAATATATACAGTACCAAATGTATTCAACACCCACCTAATTATTTTTTGTTTTAAGTTCATTTATCCAATCTCCTAAATTAATTTTTGGTTTCCATTCTAATGTTTCTTTTGTAGTTTCGTCTTTACATAATGTTTCTCTAACTTCACCTTTTATAGTATCTATATATTCTTTTGGATAATCTTCACCAAACATATCAGCTATCTCATTAATAGAATAGTTTTTACCTCTACCCAATTCAAATTCTGCTCCGTGATAAAACATATCTACCTCACCATTCATCGCTCTCATTACTCTTATCATACCATCAACAATATCATCAACATGCGTAAAATCTCTTCGTTGTTCTCCATCACCTGTAATAGTTAATGGTTTACCTTTTTCATATTGTTCTTTAAAAATAGATAATACAGTTCTATAAGCTCCTTCATTTATCATATAGTCACCATAGACATTATAAAATCTACAAATTGAAGTTGTAACTCCAAATATATTACTATACATTTTACACAACTCTTCTCCTTGCCATTTTGTAAATGTATATGGGTTTTTATAAACTCCTCCGTGAAATGAACTTGAACCAGCATAAATTACAGATGTACCATTTTTACGAGCATATTCAAGAACATTTGCTGTACCATTTACATTTACATCAATGACTTCTATTGGATTCTTAAAAGATGGGCCTATTCGTGGTAAAGCAGCCATATGAAATATAATATCAACATCTTCAACCCAATTAGAAAATGAATCTCTTATATCAATATCACCATATCTGACACCCTTTATTTGATTTTCTCTAAAACCTGTACTATAATTATCAAATACAATAACCTCGTGATTATCATCTAATAACCTTTTAACTAAATTAGTACCAACGAAACCTGCACCACCTGTAACTAAACATTTCATTCTATATCACCTTTAGTTGAATAATATTTAACTAACTCTGGTAATGATTCTTTAAGAGTTCTTTTTGGTAACCATCCCAAACCTCTTAGTTTATCACTTTTTGAATGATAACAAGGGTCGTTAAATGGTCTATCTTTTACATACTCTATAACATCTTCCAAGGTTACATCCATAGTTTCACAAATCATTTTTGTAACCTCAATAATTGAATATTCTTCAGCTGTTGATACATTATATATATTTCTAGTTTCACCTTTTTCAAATACGGTTTCTACGGCGTCAACAAAATCTTCAACATGTAAAAAATTTCTTGTCACTAAACCACGGCCGTGTATTGTTACTTTTTTACCATCATTAATTAAATTTATAAATTTTGGTATTAATTTATCTGGAAATTGTTTTTTACCATAAGTATTATTCAATCTAACAGCATTCCAATTTAAACCATATGAATAACCATAAGAATGTAACAAATTCTCACCAGCACATTTAGTAAACGCATAAGGATTTGTTGGTTTTAACATAGAATCCTCATATAAATCCTCACCAGTACCAATAACTTCATCAGTACTCAAATGAATTAAAGGTATATTATTTTCTGAACAATGTTTGGCTAAATTATGTAACCCTATTATATTTACATTTATAAAATCCACAGGTCTTTCAAACGAATAATCTACATGTGTTTCCGCAGCCGAATTAACTACCAAGTCTACTTTTGGTAAATCTTGAATTCTCTCCATCCTCTTAACAATAAGATGAATATCACCATCTATACGACTCAAGTCTGATGTTTCTTCTAAACTATCTAATACAACTACATCATATCCTTTGGATATAAATCTATTAACTATGTGTGAACCTATAAATCCTGCTCCACCAGTTACTAACGCTCGCATTTAATTAACTCCTCTTCATATGTTTTAATTTTATTAACTGTAATTGTAAATATACCTAACTCAAACTCACCAACTTCAAGTTCTTCATCATTTGAAAGTATTTCTGGTAGTTGTGCTATATAATTAAATTGTTCTGGTGTAAACTGTCTAGCATTAAACTCAACTTCTATATCATTTGTAACATTATTCATTTTAGAATTTACTCTTTGTCTTAAATCAAATAAAGTATTTGGTTGTTCTTCTTCAATGTAATCAGAAATTATAGGAGTTTCCACATAAATAGCTGAACACCAGGGTTCCAACTCATATAATATATCAGTTTTACAATTATGTATAACTAAACCAATATCATACTTAGGTGGTATGATTGGTTTCATAAGAGCATCATGTTTAACAAAGTGACCCCACTTACGAATAAAATTTCGTGTACTTCTTTGATTCTGTTTTAACCACTCATCAGTTTCTCTACCGTTCATAAACACTTGTCCATCTGGGTTTCTCTTAGCTCCATCTGCAAATCGTGAACCTCTACAAGTCATATGATATACGAAACCACTCCAAGTTTGAACCAATTTGTATCCAGCTAATACAAATCTATTAAATATATCTGAATCCTCTTTTGATTGTGGTGCAAATAATGGGTCGTGTCCACCAATCTTTTGAAAGTCTGATTTGTATATAGCCCAAGGAGCGAAGATACCTTCTGTTGTTGTGTCTCTTTTAAACGATTCATAATCTCTTAACAACTCTTGTTCTTTAAACTCTTCAGGTTCAATACCATAGTCGTGTAATAACTTTTCAGGTCCATCTGGATGTAGTGGTGGTTCTATTCTTGTACAACTAACTACTACACCTGGCTTAATGTATTTATCCACCTCCTCATCAAGTCCTGGTAAAGCGTACATATCTGCGTGGTATATCATAACAATATCATTAGTAGCGTAATCGTTAATCAATGTATCATATAATATAGTGTGTCCTAATCTTTCTGGACCTTCATTTCTATGTATCCTAATATTTGGATCTTTCTTACTAATCTCTTGCATCCATTCCCAAGTTCCATCAGTTGAGAAATCATCAGCCATACATATTTCGTGTATGTATCCAAGATTCTTTCTGATAGAATTATATGACCATTTAAGGTATTTTAGATTGTTTCTACTTGGTTGTATAAAACTAATTGGTTTCATTCATAACCTCTTTTATTACTTTATTCATAGTATAAATATACTCTTTTTCTCCAAAAAATACATTAAAATTGTTTTTTGCTGTTTCGCTTTGTGCTTCATAAAAACCAATGTCATTCTTCAATTTATTAGCTAATTCTCTAGCGTGTTTTAAATCATTTATTTTGATAGTCAATTGTGGATGGCATCTTGATTGTGTATCCAATCCCTCATAACCAATACAAGGTATTCCCCAATAAGCACAATTCAATGTGAATGTTCCAGCGGCTACAGTTGGCATTAGATGAACTCCATATTTAAATTGTGATAGATGACTTATCCATTCAACCCAACTCATATATGGTAAATGAGTTATTTCCATCTCATCTTCTCTTTCTATCTTTCTCCCCATCGATGGTGCGAATATCTCTGTATCAAATTCTTGTGCCACAATATAAGAATCAAATCCACCATACCACCTAACCATATTACCACCAATAATTACACCACTTCTAGCCCCAGGTTCAACTTTAGGTTTAATAAAATCTTCAATCATTAATGTAGGATTTACATAACATTTCTTTTTGGTTAATCCTTTATAATACTTTTTATCAATTTTATTATGACACCATATAAAATCCATTTCCATTAAAACATTATAAAACCATATCTGTTGATCCATTGGATAATCTTGAAAATACCAAGATGGACCTTCTTGCATAGTTCCTATCTTTTTACATATCCTTTTCATAGATTCAATCAATGGATATTGAGATAACATATCAATATTTGTTTTTGGAAGAGTTACTATCCCTATATCATATTTATCTGTTATCTGATGTACAGTATTGATTGGATAATGGTCTACATCAAAAGTATGCATCCAAGCCATATCATTTCTCATATTCGGATGATTTCTTGGAACTTTACCAGTCCAGTTACCTTCTGTAAACCACACTATTTTGTATTCCAAACTAACTCCTCCATTTCTTCTTCAGTCATTCTTTCGGCACTTGCTGATGAGTAACCTCTTATTAATGTATTCATATCTAAATTTTCTTGATTATATATATAAATCATATCATCGTGTACATAAGTAAATGGAACTTCTTTATCACTTATCAAATCTTCATTTAACTTTTCACCTGGTCTCAACCCCACTATTTCAACATCATCAGAAATAACTTTAGCTAAATCTAACATATTAACTGATTTCATTTTATAAGAACAAACAAAACCTCCACCATCTGATTTACATTTGTTGATGGCTCTGTTGATAAGTTTAGCAGAATCTGATTTGGAAAACATTAATCTATTCATCTTCTCACTTGTTAACTTTAATGTTTTACCTTCTTCCTTTAACTTTAACCAAAATGGTAAAACAGAACCATTACTATGTGCTACATTAGCAAACCTTGTAAGTGCAAATCTATTTTTGTCTGTATTAGCTTCCATAAAACATTTTTCCATTAATGATTTAGTATCGCCATATACACTTTCCGAGGAGCATGCCTTGTCTGTACTAATTCCTATTGTTATGGGAACATCAGCTAAAACACTAGCGTTGATAACATTTATGCTACCAATTACATTAGATTGACACGCTTGTATAGGGTTTTCCTCTGCTATATTAATATGTTTCATGGCCGCGGCATGAATTACTACATCAGGTTTAACATCCTTAAAAACTCTAAACAAAAACTCTTTGTCTTCTATGTTACCAATAAAGTTTGTAACATTTGGATGTTCTCTCATCAAGTCTGTTAAAAACTTCTCATTCCTACTAACATTAAAATATTTATGTTGTGGAAACTCTTTAATAAAAGCTTTACCTATTGTTCCTGAGCCACCTGTAATTAATACTTTCAAACTAACTCTCCCAATGTTTTATAATTTAATTTATAATTTTTTGACAAATATTCCAAGACATTTCTGAAATTTTCATAATTTTTTTTATTCCAAGTATTATCATTCCAATCACCAGCTATATGTGATTGAAACATAAAAGTATCACCATATATTTTAATAGAATCTGTTTCGTGTATTCCATCACAACCAATAAATGTTTTACAATCCCAAGATAAACCACGATTATGTTCCTCGTGAATAGCTGAATAATCAAAATACTTACCTAACACCTTTACAGCGTTAGGATGAGCTAACCAACCTGGATTTCTCCAACCTTTTGGTTTATATTCTACTTTATTCCATTCTGTAAGACACTCACCAATTCTTTGTAACGCTTTATCTTCTGTATCTAATTCAAAAAATTCACATTCACCAATATCTGTTCTTTCACATTGATGATAATGTCCGTGTGCGGATAACTCCACCCATTCTTGTTTCTTCCAAAAATCTATCCAGTCCTTATGTTGAGACAATGGATATTTTCCGTGATAATTAGATGGTATAAATAATGTAAACTTACAACCAAACTCTTCCCATAGATTTTTAAGGTAAGCTACACATAAATCTCCATCACACCCCCAACCTTTTTCAGGATGTAAATCATCTATTGCTATAACTACATTGTTAATCATTGTTAATAAGAAACTCCATTTTTTCAAAATAAATCTTATCTTTTTGTTTTAAGAATTTTTTAAAACCTTCAACTTTATACTTTATTTCATCTTCTTCATTGACACACTTTTTCACAGTATCTTGAAACTCAGAAGTTGAAGATACAAAATTTAAATATTTTTCCCCACCAAACCATTCTATATTATCATAGTCAAAAGTTATTATTGGACACCCACTATAACCCATTTCTGTATATCTATTATTTATCATTCCATAAACATGTTGGTCACTTTCTATTACAGCTATTCCACATTTAACTGATGTGTAAAGACTTCCTATCTCACCAAAAGGTAACATACCTTTATACCAAGGTACATCTGGCCATCCTGTACCATAAACTTTAAAATCAAAATCATGTTGAGGAACAAAATAAATTTCTCTTTCTTTTTTAAATTCATCAATGGTCAATCTATGATGTCCTTGTCCTAGAAAAACACAATCATGGGAATATTCTTCTTTAAATTTTAATTCTTCTTCTTTAAATGGAATAAAACAGTACTCTATATGTTTAACATTTTTTGTAAATTTTAAAGCTTTATCACAAAGTGGTTTTGATGTAGCCATTAAATGAGTCCATAGTTTTCCTCTTGAATTAATTATGTCTTCATAAAAATTATTAAATACTCCTTTTGAATTTATATGAAGTATTTTTTTACAATCTATTTGTGATACAACTTCAAATGTTTTTTTATCTAATGGGCCATAATACATAACATCTGGATTTAAATCCTTAATCTGTTGAACATACTCATCATTATAATCTCGTCCATTTAATTGTTCTAATAAATAAACCTCATGACCCAAGTCAGTTAAGTGCCTTGACTCGGCCTGTTTTAAATGATATTCTCCCATTGGAAATGGTTGATTAAATAGAAGTATTCTCATCTAATATCCTCTTTAATAATTTAAATTTAAACTCATCCAAAAATTGATTATTCCCTATATAAAATCCTTTATCTACTATATCGATTGTTAAAATAAACCAAACTAATCTTAATTTATCTATTAACTTTATAGCGTTTTTCATTAAAGGCCACATCATTACCTTAGTCCTCCATCTATTAATTCAATATCATTTCTAACCATTTTACCAACTAACTCCATAAATGATGTTTTTGGTTTCCAACCCAACTCCTTATGGGCCTTACTCGAATCACCTCTCAAGAGTTCAACCTCAGAAGGTCTCATAAATCTTGGGTCTTGTTCTACAAACTTTTCCCAATCTATTATACCAATATGTTGAAATGCATAATCTAAAAACTCTCTAATCGAATGAGTTTCACCTGTTGATATAACATAATCAGTTGGTTTATCTTGTTGTAACATTAACCACATAGCTTCTATAAAATCTGGAGCATAACCCCAATCTCTTTGAGCATCAAGATTACCCAATACAATCTTATCTTGTAATCCTAAATGTATTTTAGCTACACCATCTGTAATCTTACGAGTAACAAACTCAATACCTCTTCGTTCAGATTCATGATTAAATAATATACCACAACAAGCGAACATATCATAAGACTCTCTATAATTCTTTGTAATCCAATGCCCATATAATTTAGCTACTCCATAAGGTGAACGAGGATAAAATGGTGTAGTCTCATTTTGTGGTGTTTCTTGAACTTTACCAAACATTTCAGATGTTGATGCCTGATAAAATTTGGTTGGTTTTCCGTATTCTCTTATAGCTTCTAACATTCTTAACACACCAAATGCATTCACATCTGATGTTTGTTCAGGTGTTAGAAAACTCACATAAACAAATGATTGAGCTGCTAAGTTGTAAATTTCATCTGGTTCTACTTTCTTCAAACATCTCACAAGTGACATTTGGTCTGTCAAATCACCCTCAACGAATTTTATTTTACCTTCTAAATGTTTTATGTTAGTTCTGTTTGGTGTGGATACTCTCCTCTCCATACCATAAACTTCATATCCCTTTTCTAATAGTAAGTCAGCTAAGTGACTACCATCCATACCAGTTATACCTGTTATTAACACTCTCTTGTTAACCATTTTTTTCCTCCGATTGTTTTAACAATTTTTTAAAATCTTCATATGTATTAAATTTACCTTGATGACTACCAAATTTATTTAAGTTCTGATGTGCTAATTCTCTCATTAAATAAAACCAATCACCTTTTTTCTCTTTTTCTAAAGTAGTTAAATCCATATCAAGTGCATATTTTCTTTTCAATGGATTCATTCTATTATGAACTTTTAATATATTCTTTACTACAAATTGAACATAATTATTACCTAACATTTGTTTGCAACTCATCATCATACTTGTATCATCAACTAAATGACCAATAACACAATGTGGAACATTAACACCATTCTTTAATAAATCAGATGATAAAATTAAACACGAACCATCAAATTGTGGATAATTTAAAATCTGTATATTAAATTGTTCAGCCTTATCATTTACTTCATACATTTCTTCCAAAGACATTGTATACCTAATACTATGTGGTTCATTAAAAGCTCTATCATCTCTACTACCATCTGGTAATTTAGTTTCATAATAAGTTTTATCTGTAAAATCTGGATGTTCTAAAGGTTTCCAACTAGCGTCCCACATCTTACGAACGGCAAATGTCGTAACATATTTATTAATATTATTTTGGTTAGCGTATTCTTTTATAGATTCAAGAGCTTGAAATAATTCTCTTGGTAATAAACAATCTGTCTCACCCCAAATAACATAATCATATTTTTTACAATTATTATAATTTAAATCTCTACGATAATCAACCATAGTAAGTGGTTCATCATCATTTTCATAAAAATTATATCTAACATTAATATCATTTGCTCTCAACATCTCTATTAGGTCAATAAATTTTTGTTTTAATTCATCTTTAGAAATTTGATTTACATCAACCTTTTCAAAATATTCTGAAATGTTAAATAACAAATCAATCATTACATTTTCCTTATTGACTACTCTATTTACAGCGTTTATGATACTTTCTATGTGTTCTCTTGCCATATCTATTTCATAAAACATTATATGAGTTCCGATTACATATTTATTTTTTATTTCCATAATTATAATTCCTTAATATCTATTTTAAAAATCTTTTTACAATATCTATTTATTTCTTCATTAGAAATTATCAGTTTCCAATCTTCAGGATATTTTTTCATTATATTTACATATCTTTCATTAAATTTAGAATCTTCTGATAATATATCTTCAAACGAACTACCTTCTCCTATA
>Ga0098035_1001711_pt1 | contig 10522 bp, 17 predicted proteins | sample 3_EtaG_FD_75046 | JGI IMG/M metagenome (GOLD analysis project Ga0098035, IMG submission 75046) | Marine viral communities from the Subarctic Pacific Ocean - 3_ETSP_OMZ_AT15126 metaG | ecosystem: Environmental > Aquatic > Marine > Oceanic | place: Pacific Ocean | collected 2015-01-07
ACGTGACGAGCTGCACAACGGCACGCTAAAAGATTACGGCGCGCTGCCCGGCGTATGGGAAGAATTCTACGCCATTACCATTCAACGCCGGTTTGAATCCCCCAGCCTAAAAGCGCTGCTCACACGCTCTGGCGAATCGCTGCTGGATTAGCGCTTGGCACAAGCGCCCTACTTCGCCAACACATCCGCCACGCCCCGCTCGGCGGCTTCGATGGCACCGCCTAAATACCCGGCATACTGTTCACCCCATTCGCTACCAATGCCAGTTAAGCAAAGCTGCCAAGGCCCCATCGCAAGCGCGAGCAGACGGTGCTATCCCATGATGCTCGCTGGGCTGTTGATAGGTGTGGGTAGCGGTGAACGTCTCCTGCGCCCAATCTTTAATCACATCCCGCGTTGGGTTAGCCGCCTCAGGGCCAACAACCTGGCGAGCTGAGCGCGGCAGTGCTGGCGCAAGGCTTCATCGCCCACCTGCGCTCGTACACGCTCAGCCCCCGCAACACACTAAGGTAGGTGGGCGCTTTACCTTCCCCGGCTTGCCCGCTTTCAAGCGGTGGCCAGGCAGCCCAAGCTAATAATGGAATACCCTACCCCAGCAAACAACGGCGTAGCTATGACCCTAGCGCCAGCTAGATAGAACTTTCCTTTCTTTCTTTTTGTCCATACAATTAAATAACATGATAATCGACTTTGACCCGAACAAAAGCGCTCGCAATGAGGAGGAGCGCGGCTTACCTTTCACAGCGGTTGAACGCTTTGATTGGGACGGCGCGCTATTCCATGAAGATGACCGCTACGACTATCCAGAACAGCGCTTCATCGGGTTGGGCAAGATCGGGCAACGGGTACACGTGGTGTGCTTTACGCCCATTGAAGGCGGCATACGGGTTATCAGCCTGAGGAAAGCCAACACACGGGAGGTAAGGCGCTATGAAAACGCGGCTCACGAATAAAGACGGTGAAGTAAGAGAACTCACAGACCAGGACGTTAAGCAGATGCGCCCTATGTCTGAGGTGTTGCCCGCTAACCTACAACGCGCCATTGGTCAGCGTGGCCGCCAGCAGGCACCCACCAAGGTAAAGACTTCCATCCGCTTATCGCCGGAAGTGATCGAGCACTTCAAGGCGCAAGGGGAAGGCTGGCAACGGCGCATAGATCAGGCGCTAAAGACTTACATTCAAGAGCACAGCCACAGCCGTTAAGGTGGCGCGTGGCTATAATTCCGATTCTCTGAAGGAATTACGCTAAATCAATGCGTTGCCCATAGTTTCAGCGTAAAAGGTGCGGATCGTCACCTTTTACGGCTGGCTATGACCACCACCTCCACAGCATCGAATGCTTGAGACTTCGGCTAAACAACAATCAACCGCACCCGGTGCGGCTCGCTCACATCAATTTCAGCGCTACTTGTCACCCGCACGCCCCCCGCGGGAGTTCGGCGGGGCGTGTCGGCTGACTAGCGGCGGGATCGGTGGCGCTCGCTACAGCGCGGCGGCCCATATCGGTTAGGTGCCCAGCAGAATGAAAGGCTAGAAAGAAGGTCAGGAGGGAACCGACTTTTCACCATGAAACTGGAAATCTATCCAGTATGACTACCTGAGAATAGCTCTCAAAAAAATGGTTAGAAAAGTGGTTAGAATGCAAAAAAAATCAAAGCCCGCAAGTCGTTGACTCTACGGGCTTTTTTAATAATGGCGGAGGGACAGTCTCTCACAAAGCCACCTAAAACCCCTACCGATAGCGGTATTTCGCTATCGCTTATCGAAACATGCCCCCACATATGCCCCCTTAGCGAGCGTGTCACTTCAAAGTGATTCAGAGTCACTTTGCTCTCCGATTCCGGAGAGCAAGTCACATCGCCCACGCGGGCACGGGCTTAATTCCGTCTCAGTGACAGAATACTTTTTTTCAATGGGTTAGCGAAATCTCTGCTTTAGAGACGACACAGCCTGCTCACCAGCCTCTATTGAGCAATATACTCAGATAGCAGGTTTTCATCTGGCCCTTTCTCCTTGCCACCTCAATATCTCCAGTTTCCTCCCAAGCGCGGCGCGCGGCCCTGATATGACAAATTCTCCTAGGGCTGATGCCGGTGCGCTCGCTGATCTCTTGGTCGGAATAACCCAGCTCCTCTAAGTCAAACACTTGGCGGCTCAAGACAGCAGACTCCAACTCAGCCCCGGAGGCTACATACCAGTGCGTAGTATGCATTTCATCGCATACGGCTTCAGCCAGCGCCCAGCCAAGCTCCTTTACCAACAGGTGATCGCCTTGGAGATTCTTTTTTGTGGGAATGTACAAAGATACCCTGCGGCAGGGGTGCTTCGGCGCTTTTCGCGCCAGCCTCATAGCATTATCCAGGCCTACGATATAAGCAATGGGATCCAGAAACTTTGGCAGAATCAAAGGGGGTGGGGATCGCTTCGGCAAGTTACTCTCCGACAATGATGGTCGGGTCGGCTAGGTGATTAGCCGTTTAAAAATAGTGGCCCGGCTGGAAGTCCCAAAGGCAAACAGGGGAAGGAGCCCCGCTTGCCGCGCCACCACGCACCAGGCCAGAACGCAGTGACGCCACACAACTTGCTAAGACGGCAAGCCTCGCTCTATGGCGGCGGCCAACACTTTGGCCAGCGAAGGCTTGCAGCCCGTTTCATTGCCAATACGAGCCCGCTCAGCATGAGCGCGCTCAAGGGTCTCGCGAGGCAGCGTAGTTGCCACTCTCTGCTGCCTCATTTGGTGCTTTAAAGATCCCAAGGCTTTGCACTCCATGAATTAACCCAAGTCCGGCGCCGTTTGCGGTCGATGCCATCTAGGGCGTGGGGCCGCGCCCTCCCACTTTGCCGATCAGCTACCCGAGCGTTAATCAATGTAATGGCGCGGCGCATTTGTTTATCACTCAGCTTAAAGTGTTTTGCGATTCGCTCGCGCAGCTTGTCGGGCTGGTCAGCATAAATAGGCCGCGGCTCGATCAGGTTCCATATCAAAGGGCGCGGGCCCGCCTCATCGTCTTGGCTACGAAAGACCACGTCAGCAGCTTCGATAAAAGCCACCAGCTCAGGCGGTAGTGCCCGGCGGCCTTGAAATAGTGAAACCATTGGTTGGCTACCCAGAAAGAGCGCAAGCATTAGTTGACTACCCAGAAATAGGTGTCATCCGGCAGCAGCGGCAGCAGATCCACCCAGCACGTCACCAGAAGGCGGCCATTGGCACCCTTACGCTCAACGATTAAACGCAGATCGTCCATGACAGCTATAGCAGAGCGATCAAAGGAGCCAACAAAAGTGGACGCAGTTTCCGCAGTGAGCTCAGCGGGAATGCCTGATACGTAGAGCCGTCCGTTTTCCACCTGGGCACCAGCGCCAGCAGTTCCTACCAACGCACGAAGCTCATTGAACCTTACGCCTGACGTAGCAGCTTCTGATAATGAGAAAGTAGCCAATGGACCGGCAGCACCGATCTCGTCCAGCAACTCCTGGTCAACGATATTCGCTAACCCATGGATGATAGAGGTCATGATTCTTGCGCTCAGCTCTGAATCGCTCAAGCCTTTCTGCTCGCGGCGTGATATATCGAAGCGTACAGCGCGTGTTCGCATCTGCCCAAGGTCGATGGGCGCCTCTTGGACGGGTAGTGACTGAGCCATCACGGGGGTAGCGTCATCGGCTGCTACAAAATTTCCCGGCTCTAGTAAGGTAAATGACCCCGGACGAGCATAGAACGAACCGGCTGGCGCATTATCCGGCGTTGGTGGCAGTGTAATAGGAATCAACCGAGCGCCAGCCTGAACGACCCGAGAACGGTTTAGCAGGAATACCTCCATGGATACGGTGGATCCTGCGGGAATGTTGTATGTACGGCCTTCAGTGCCGGGCAGTTGCGGGAGCATTTGGCGAAGCGACATGCTTCCATTAATACCCGCTACGCGAGACATTCCCGGTATTGTCTGATAACGCTCTTGATCGGTTCCCTGGCCAGCTATTCGGATGTTTCCCGGCATAGCGTTACGGGCTGCCGCTAACATTTCCTCAAATTCTTCCATTTCCTACCCCTTGCGTGATCTGTGACTTGATGACGCTAAGTGTTGCAAGTTGTACCAACTATTTCCGCTGGCGGTAGTTATTGGTTTTTTTCTGCGCGGGCACTGAAATGCTTTGCTGGCTCAATCGTCGCCACCATTCCCCTCTTCCTCGTCCAGCTCGATGTCAGCTTCAGCGGCTGACTCTAATGCCTGAATCAACTCGGCGGCCAACACCTCCTTGAAGCGCGCTTCGTTGGTCTCACCGATTAACAGGCTGATCACTCGGCTAGGCACGTTCATCACGTTAGCGCGGATAGTGGCGTTTTCGAGTGCCCGAGCCCGCTCGAACTCATCGATAGGCGCGACCTGTCGAAGAGAAACGGCGAGCTCCAGTTCTGCCTGTGTCGTCTCCGCTGCCAACTTGCGAAGCTTGAGCGCGTACTCGTCTAGGGGCTCGTCGCTTTCAGCATCGGCTCGCGCCTGATCACGGAGCCATTCGGAAACATCCCGCGTATTAAAACGCCTCTCTCGGCCCCGCCCTCTGGACGGCGATCCTGGGCACCCCCGCCTAACCCAAGCGTCAACAGTTGTTCTGGCAACACCAAAAATCTCAGCTAACTCTATGCGATTGACTTCACGACCCTTTGCCATGCTTATTCCATCCTGGTGGCCACGCCATTAAGTAGTAGTAGGACTGGATTCCAGCTCCCTCGCTCACACAAATTTCCGCGCCGCTATCTACCCGCTGCGGCGGGCTCCCCGGGAGGACCCGTAAAGTTCTGGAAGGTAAGAGCGCCGCGGCAAGTCAGCAACGGCGCGTGATGCTATGCTCGGTATTCGCTGGGGATGTGGTAAGCAGGATCGGCAGACTGAACCAAGGCCGCAGGGGTTAGCTGCCCTGGTGCGCACGCTGGTAGGAAATGGATGGGCGTATCCTTGCCATCGGCATGCTTACCATCAGGATAGATGCGATCAAGTCGGAACTGCTCAAGCGCCAGCGGGTTGGACCACTGCTCAATCACTTTATTGGCATCCGCTTCAATTGCTTCCCAGTGCGCCTTCACCGCATAGAGAGTGAAGGCTGCAGCGTGTGGTGCTGCTTCGATGATCATAGGTTCTTCGAAAAAGCCATGCCGCTCTTGTGCTTCCTTGACGAGCTGCGCGGCTTCTATCTGCTGCCCCTGCTGGAGCAATTCGGCTGCAATGCCTCCCATAGCAATCACCGCATGCAATTCAGCCGTGGTCGAACAGCTAGAGGCCATGGATGGATAGGCAACCCCGCCCACTTCTGGATTGGGATTCTTCCACACCAACAGCCATCCACCAGTGCCACAGCATTCCATCATTACCAAGTGGCCAGCCATACGGTAACTTGCGCTTAGTAAGCAATCGTGGTGCCAGCTCATTTCCAAAGACTCTTCCATTTCCTACTCCTTGCGTTTGATGTGTCGTGATGACGCCAAATGTCGCAAGTTGTGCCGTTGTTTTCCGCTGGCAGTGGTTAGGGCAAGTCAGCGCCAGCGGCTTCTCTCTTTGCCGCTCTCTCTGTCGTACCCTGTGCTAATAGCGTGCTGACATGGTAACTCTAGAAGGGTGTCCATTTTTTGAACCCGGTAAAAATCGAAATAAGGCGTTAAGGGTTCAATTTTTAGACCCTTATTTCTCGCGATATGGGCGCTTTATAAATAAGGGTTCATTTTTTAGCCCCATAGGGTTCAATTTTTGAACGCGGTTAAAATCAAATGACCGTTCAACAAAAGCTAAAACCAAAAAATCCCACCGTTTGGTGGGATTATCCCACCGTTTGGTGGGATTCCTTAGCCTCTCGATAGCTTTCGCCTGGGCACGATGCTAGGCGGCGTGTCTAGGTCTTTGCCTGGGCAGTCGTCTATGGTCTGCCACGTCACGGCAAAAAGTGCGCAGCGGGGGCCCTCTCTGCCGTGCCGGTTCTCTCTGGTCTTAACGATCAACTCGCGGTCTTGCAGTTCACGTAACGCCTTGGCTAACGTCGCCTTGGCCATCCCTCCCCAGTCCTCCATCATTGAATGGGTAGCGGACAGATCGCCATTGTTGCGCCCGTTGTACTGACTTCCAAGCACCATCAAAACCTTTAATGCTGACGGCGACAACTCTCTAAAGTCTCGCTGTTCCATCAGCAGCTTGGGCAGTGCGAGAAAGCCGCCAGGTGTTGACACGCTGTCGCGCTTCTTCCTGGGCATAGCGTCCTCCAGAAGCGGGCCTCACTCAGAGGCCCGCCGATAAATCACTGCGTCTCGGTTAGGCGATACCGCTCTATCGTCCTGCAGCGAGCATTCTGGTTTGGGTTGGGCGCCTGGATCCTGTCAATGATGTATCCTTTCGCTTTTAGATCGCGCACCACGGCACGGGCATCTGCCAAGGGAAGCAAGTGCTGTAACTCAAAGGCGCTAGCTGGTCGCAGCCGCAAAACCTCTAGCACCATGCTTTGCTGAGTGTTAGGCTTAACTGGAATTGGCGGTTTTGGATAACTAGCGCGGCCCCCCACAGGGCCGCGCTTTTTATTGGGCAAATTAGCCATAATCACGCCCTCCCTTTTTCGGCAAAAACCGTGCTTTCTTTCCACGCCTCAAACTCAACATCCAAGCCCGAGCGCGTCGCCTCAAAAGAGCCGGCGGAATCCATAAAGTGTTCAGCTTGGCGTTTAGCCAACTCACGACCTGTAAGAGCTAATAGAGCCGCATCAGTGTTCTGGTCCTCTGGGTTTTCATCAAGCATTCTTCCGATGACTTTAAACAAGGACTCAATTTTACAAAAGCTGTCCCTGATAAGCTCCATCTGCTCAATTTGATGAGTGCATTCTTGAATGTCTACCTGAAGCTGGCGGCCATAATCGCTGGTAGTGATATAGGTCATAGCGGCGTCACCTTTGTAAACTGAATCTTCAATCATTTGGGCATACTGAACTAGCGCGGCGGGGCTTATGTCTTCTTCGCGGCGCTCGGCTGTCTCGGCTTCTTCTCGCATCGTGCGGAGAATGCCGGTCAGGTAGAGCTCATTTAGCATTGGAGCCTCCTGCAACACCGCAGACATCTAAAAAGCTGGCACGCGCGGCATCAAACGCGGCGCTGGCGCTCTCAGCAACAACTAGGAAAGGGAAAGGATCGGGGGCAAGTGATACCAAGCGGCAGGCGGCGTAACCATTTTGCATCTTGCCTTGCTTCATCCAGGGGTAGTGAACAACCACAATCGCATCAGGGCGGTTAACGCTTATCAGCGCTTCTCGCCAATCGTTAGCGGTTACGGTTAGCTGTTCGCCTGTGTCTGCCAGGGTGATCGGGAAGTCTTTAACGTGGGTTTGAGTGTGATTCATGACGCCACCTCCTGCCCTTGTGACGCTTTCTCGATAGCGTCTAAGGCGTGGTAGCCACGGTTGGCCAGTTCATCAATGGCAGATAACAGGCAGCCAATCTGATGATTGTTCAGGGTAGACGTTTCGCCATCACTGCCTTTGTGGCGTAGGTCTTGCTGAAGGATGTCAGTCAGGCCGCTAATGTTGCCTAGCAGGTCTTCCAACTTATCAAGCTGAGGGGCAAAACGGCTCATGACTGCACCTCGCTACGCACACGGCGCAAGGCCAGCTCAATGGCGGGCTTGGTGATAGGGTCAGTACGGAAAGGCGCTAGTAGCTCAATTAAGCGCTTTAGCTGAGGGGTGGTTAATTTCATACGGCACCCCCAACGCTGCGCTGAGCAGTATCAGCAAGGCGGGCTTCTAGCTGTTGGGCTTTTTCGATGTGATGGTTGTAACGCTTCAGACGGGTGCTTGCGCTGCTATCGGCAAACAAGGCGCTTTTGGCCATGGCGCGGTGGGCTGCGGCGCGGCTGGATAGGCTGCGGGTAATCAGTCTGGATAGGCGGATTGATGCCGTCATGGGTAAGACTCCTATTTGATTGGAGTCGCCACGATCCTTCTCACGGGATTGGGTGGCGACCGTACGCGGGGTGAGAAACCGGTCAAATAGGAAACCGGCCAGACCGAAGCCTGCCCACGCACAGCCGCCATAACTGACGGGCATTAAAAAAGCGCCGTCAATAGGGGCGCTGGTGCGCCTATTTGAACTCGGGTTCTCACGCCCGGCTGACGATTTTGCGCCAGCTGATAAAGCATAGCGGGAAGCACTGGAAATAGTCAACATTACGCGACCCCCTTTTCTTGGCGGGCGGCTTCAATGCGCTGCTCAATCCACTGCTCGACTTCAGACTCTACCCAAGCCACGGCGCGACCATTAGGGTTAAGCTGAATAGGGCGTGGGAACTGCCCTTTTTCCATTAGCCGATACAGTACGGAATCACTGAGGGTGGTGCGCTGACGCACCTCGGGGCGCTTGAGAAGTACAGTCATGCCGTGAAACTCCTTGGTTGCTTATGGGCACGACTGAATGCTGACGGGAATCTTGATGGAGTTGGCAGGGGTTATTTCAGGAGTTTTTTGGGAAGTTATCCCCCTCTTTCGCTTGCCGCACAAGATCGCGCAGATCAGCGCGCTCTGGCACAAGAACCTTAATTATGCTCAAAAACCTAGAGCGCTCGCTGGCGCTCACTTTTACGCCATGACTAACGCAGGCTTTTGCGGCTCCGTAAACTTTTGCCAGGTCGGGGCGATAACGGGCATATGCTGGCGGGGAATCTTCGCGAAGGTCGATAGCCGCATCTAATAAAGCGTCAAGCATATCCTCTACTGGCGGGCAGGCCATAAACCGAGGGTCATTTAGCGCCATATGTTGGCGTAGCATAGTTCTGGCGGGTAATGGCAATGCGTCACTCGCCCGCAGCACGGCCTTGGAAAACTTGTCGATAGAAGATGCCCACTCGGCGGCGGTTGGGTCTGGGTAGTCTGAAAGCCATTCAACCAAGGCGCACTCGCGGTCAATAGATTTGGCTAGCCCCTCAGGATCTTCTGGCGGCGAGCGCCAGCCCTCAATCACTGCAAGCAATTCGCGCTCTCTTGTTTTCATGCCTGCCCCCGAATAGGCACCACGTTTTGACTGCCTTCGCGTAGCGTGTCCAGGTAGTCGGCCCACGCCTGCAGCATGGCGCGGCGCTGCTCTAAAAACGCTGTACGGTTGTAGGCGCGCCCATTGGCGTCTCTTACTACGTGGGCCAATTGCTGCTCGATATGAGCGGGTGGGAAGTTTAAGCGCTCCTCTAGCACCGTGCGGGCCATAGCCCTAAAGCCGTGGGCAGTCATTCGGCCTTTATAGCCCATGCCAGCCATAGCGGCAGTAATAGCGTTCTCGCTCATTGGTCGTTCACGGCTTCTAGCACCTGGAAACACATAACGGCTTCGTCCGGTTAGGTCGTGTAGATCGGTCAGCGCCTCGACTGCTTGCGAAGCCAGCGGCACGATTAGCGGAGGGCCGTTTTTGCTCGGGGTAAACTTCCAGGTTGCTTCTTCCAGGTTGATCGCGTCCCATTCAGCGCGGCGAAGCTCGCCAGGGCGAACGAACACCAACGCGGACAACTTGAGCGCGGCCAGCGTTACCGGCTCGCCAGAATAGGCGTAAATGGCGCGCATCAGCTTGGCGATTTCATCCGGTTCGGTAATGGCGGGATGGTGCTTTATCTGCGGCGATTTAAGGGCGCCTTTCAGATCGGCGGCGGGGTCACGGTCGGCGCGCTCTGTCGCTATGGCATAACGAAAAATCATACTCGCCAGGGTGCGCACTCGCTTGGCTGTCTCTAGCTTGCCTTGCTTCTCGATCTTACGCAGGCAATCAAGCAATTCTGGCGCCGTGATCTCAGAAAGCACACGGTTACCCAACACCGGCAGCAAGTGAAGTTCTAGGCGGCGCTTGTCGTGCCGGTAATGATCGTGAACCACCTTATCTTTATGAACGGCTAGCCATTCGGTGGCCACCGCGTTAAGTGTGTTGGCTGCCGCTACCTTGCTTGCACGTCGCTCGGCTTGCTTCGCTGCGCTCGGGTCAACCCCCTGGGCAAGCTGACGGCGGGCATCCTCTCGCTTTTCACGGGCCTGGGCTAGTGTGGTCTCTGGATAGATGCCAAGCGCCAGCCGCTTCTCTTTACCGTTGAAGCGATATTTCAACCGCCAGTAGGTGCCACCGCTGGGGGTGATCTCCAAATACATACCGCCACCATCGGACAGCTTATAGGCTTTTTCCTTCGGCTTGGCATTGCGCACGGCGGTAGCGGTCAGCTTGTTGGTGGCTCGGGTCATTGGGGGCACCTAAAAACGTGATTTTAGCTTATGCCCCCACATATGCCCCCTTAGATGGTGCGAAGTCAAGGGGTGTTATGGGAATTACAGACAACAAAAAAGCGCCCTAAGGCGCTTCATTGCTGGGTTTCAGGTGCTTTATGGGAACATCTGAAACTATGTTGTGGCGGAGGGACAGGGATTCGAACCCTGGATAGGCTATTAACCTATGCCGGTTTTCAAGACCGGTGCATTCAACCGCTCTGCCATCCCTCCGGCTTATGGGTGCGTATACTAACAGCTTCTCC
>Ga0098035_1001713_pt1 | contig 10501 bp, 25 predicted proteins | sample 3_EtaG_FD_75046 | JGI IMG/M metagenome (GOLD analysis project Ga0098035, IMG submission 75046) | Marine viral communities from the Subarctic Pacific Ocean - 3_ETSP_OMZ_AT15126 metaG | ecosystem: Environmental > Aquatic > Marine > Oceanic | place: Pacific Ocean | collected 2015-01-07
AATCCCAAAGCTTCTCTATTCTAGTCGTGGCAGATTTTAGTGGCCGTCCAATACTTTCGTAGTGGTCTGCTAGATTGATAGCAGTATGATAATGCCTACTCTTTTTATAGCACCTATTTACTATGCTTTGATAAGCTGGATTGATTGCATCTATGCACATGTAACAGTCTTTAAATTTAACCATTGTTTTTACCCTCTATTCAATTGTGCTGGATAGTCAGAAGCTATTAAATCCTTCAAGTCTCCATAGGTTTTCTCAGTAAAAAAGAAACTTTTTATATTCTCTATAGAATCCCTGAATTGTTTGCTAGTCCCTTTAGCTTTCAATGCTCCGGTTTTATGTTCATCTATAAACCTCAAATCATTCTTATCAAAGTTTAATAGCTCGCTGGGTATTTTATACTCTCCTTTTGTTTCGGCTGTGTTAAATGCTAATGCCACTCTATGCCCAGCTTGAATTGCTCTAGCAGTTTTACCCATAGAATAGCTAGAGAATGCACTACCGCTAAAAGTTAAATCATAAGGGTATTTTCTGAATATGCTTTTAGTAGGACTAGGGGTTGCTAGTCTATGGTAAATTTTAGTGTAGTCGTAAAATCTAATATGTGGCATAGATAGAATAAACTTTTCAAAGTCTATATCAGAAGTACCATTTAATCTGATAGCCAATTTATCACCATGCGCTTTATATTCTCTATTAATATCCCTTCTCAACAAAGAATAAAATTTATCGGGATCTATTAGTAATAGAATTGTACGCCTAGATTTAGCCCGCTCGGATTGTGTCATACCTAATCTGCCAGAGGTTTCCAAACAATCTTTTATACAGCCAGATATTTTTGCAGCTGGACATAATGTTTTTTTGGCTACCTTATTGGCTGGCTGTAAATAAACTACTGCAGTCATATATCCTTTTAACTCTCCCTTCTCTACTTTCGTGCTAGTACCTAGTATTGGCAAATCAGAATTAATATAGTCTAAATTTGATTTTCCCTTATAGCTATCCAATGCCCATTCAATAGCAGAATCTTGTAGCTCTATTCTACTGTCTTCTATTTGTGATTTAGATATCATTACTTATTTACCTCTATTTTGTTAACTAAATATCGTTGCGGGAATTTTTTACTCCACAATGAATTCAACGCTCTATACCCATATATTGATTTTCTGCTAGAATGTCTAGCAAAGCAATTCATATACATTCTTGTGGTGTGCGCTGTGTGCTGATAGCGGCCAGTGTATTGACCATGCTGAACTAATCTTGTTTCGCTCATTATTTATTACCTCTAGTTTTTTTACTAGGAATGATTTGAATTTTACCACCTCTCTCTAGGAATAGCTGGGTATCCATTCTAGCGCGCTCTCTTAATTCCATTTTAGATAACTCGGCTAATGGTCTAACGTATTGTGATAATGGTGCTTTGTAATGATGCATAGGTGAGCCCTCATTTAATTAAATGTAGGGACATTATAGAGCATATAGTAGAAAATGCAAATTTATTACCCATATAGTAGAAAGATATTTTATTTTCTATTTTCTGCCTTCGCGAGCAATGTGGAGCGACATGGCATGGAGCAATGTGGAGTGGTGTGGAGTGGTGTGGAGTGGTGTGGAGTGGTGTGGAGTGGTGTGGAGTGGTGTGGAGTGGTGTGGAGTGGTGTGGAGTGGTATGTGGAGCATCAATATAAAATAAAGCTTGCAATTTGAAATCATTTGTTTATACTAGTGACAGTTTCAAATAACTAGGGGCAATCGAATGAAGAAAATCACAATAGGTAGACTAAGGAAAGATGGTAAATTTCCGGTAACTTACTGGTATCAAGGATCAGAGAATATGTTCGGCGGTAGATATCCACCAGCTGTATTCAACAAGCTTCACAGTCTTTCAACGATAGTAGACCACAAACTGTATGATGAGGATGATGTGTTAGTTAACAATTCCGACATGTCAGATAAGTTCTGGCTGGGTTTAATGGACGAGAGGGGTAAGTTGTAACAAATTGTTACAGGGTATTGACAGCAGGAACTTAATCTGTTAAGGTGGTTTATAATTTAAATTGCAAAGGGTAAATGAAATGAGCAAAGAACAAATACAGAGGATAGATAGAGAGCTACTAATGGGTGAAATTAGTGGGATAGTTGAGGATTTTAGTGACGCTGTTGATGCTTTTAATGAGAGATCCGAATCAGAGTACTCAACAGCATGGCAACTGGGAGTCTACCAATCAGTATTAATGCAGATGCTAGAAGATAACGCTAAGTTACGGAAACAATTAAAGAGAAAGACTAAAGATATTAATAATTATTCCACTGACTAACTAGGAGTTACTATGAGACTAGAAAGCTATAAAGATTTCATGCGCTGGCATAATGAGCTAGAAGAACTGCTCAAGAATCACGATTGGTATTATCTATACAGTGATGACAATAGGGTTTATGTCAAAGGGCACGAGGAGCGCGAAAGAATTGATGAACTCGTAGCAAAGCTGGGTAAAACTGGTGAACATTTGTTTGATGATGCTGTAACTTAACCGGAGGGTAAGATGAAATTTGAAGATAGATACTATACACTAGTAAGATTCGTTGAGGATGAGAATGGTGTAGCTAATGTTTTAAATAAGTTGGATGTGGATAATACCAAGCGATATGAGCGCATGGAATTCCCGCTAACACAGCGAGATGTTACTGCTATAGGACAACGGATAGCTTTTGAACTATCGCCAGAGGTGTTACACGCTGACGGTGAGAGATCCGCGCATGATGTGCATAGTTCGAGTAAGTACTGGAACCAGCTATACAGAGAACTTAAACAGTACGTACTTGATAACGATAAAGAAGTACAAGATATATGGGCTTTACACTAGAGGGTAATGAGATGAGAACAACAATTAACGTAGGCGACATTATAATTATTGGTAATGTAGAGTACACTGTAACTACCTTGCATCCTGATGGACTGACCTATGGTGTAAGAGATAAGCCAGAAAACAGGGAGCAATGGGCGGATATTTGCCAGATAAAGAATGTTAATGGGCAGGATTTGGAGTAGGCTCTCTACTTACTAGGTACGTTAAGGAATTAATTGTGACAAATTGTAACAGGATATTGACACGGGTTTATAAATATGTTAATATACTATTAAGTTTTTAAAACACATTAAGGAATTTTAATTATGATTAATAAAGATATTTTTGTAAAAGTTAAATCAGTTTATGGAGTTGATAGAGTCTACCCTGCTTGTGAAGTATCAGAGTTGTTAGCTGGGTTAGTAGGTAATAAGACTTTCAGCAGGGAGCATGTAAGAATCCTTAGGGAGATAGGCTTTGAGCTTAACCCCGCCAAGGTAGAAGTTGGTACGATACTTTAATTTTAATTTTGCGGAGAATAAAATGCAAACAATTTACAGAGTTAGAACAAGCAAGAACCGAACTGGCATTTCAAGTGGGCCTGTGTTTTACGGGTTACATTTTCTCAAGCGTAGCTTTTACTTTGAGAAGCCTAATGCCCTGAAAGAGATCAAGGTATCTGTCAGAGATAACAAGGGTGCCGAAGCGATCAATGAGGGTTGGCATGCGGTCTAGTTGTTGCGTAAAGGGTTGTAAGGGTAAAGGTGTAGTCAGGTTCGGCGGCGGTAAAAGATACTGCGCTAACTGCTACACCTTCATCCTCTCAAGTTTAATGAAGAGAAAGAGAGGTCAAACAGCATGAGTAATGATACGCTTGAGGGTTTTATTATTATTTTTATTATTGTTATTATGTTGACCAGCGTGATGGTAGGATATTCTCTAGGAAGGTCAGAGATAGAGGATGATTGTGAATTGATGAACGCATTCCGTGTGGATGAAAGAGTCTACATGTGCATGCAAGAATATATTTTTGAGGAGTAACATATGAATATTAGACAGATGTATGGTAACTCAATACATATCAATAAGCTAAGGTCAGCTGGGTATGGTGAGGCAGACTTTGATGTGGAGACTATGCCACTGTGGACTACCACTAGGCAAGAAGCCTATCGAGGTACAGAAGTTGAAGGACAACAGCGTCCAATGCAGCGGGTTGTTGGTAAAGTGGTGTCAGTCAGACCAGATACCGGACACATATTAGGCATTCATGGCAACCGTTACAAGGCGGTGAACCATAAGTCAATGATAGATATGCAACGCAGTATTATTGAGCGTTCTGATCTAGATGCGGCTGGTGTTAGGGAACGTATTGTCACAGCTAATCATGGAGCAAGGGCTTATGTAACGCATGAGTTACCTAACCATAGTATTACTACACCAGATGGAGACAAGGCAGCACTTAGTTTTCTAGGTACGAACAGCTTTGATGGTTCCTTCAGTTTTATCCTGAGTGCGGGAGCAAAGCAAGGGGCATGCATGAACATGCAAGTATTCACTAGGGATGCGGCTACCATGTACAAAGCTAGGCATACTCGGTCACTTGACCTTGACCACGGTGCTAGGATAATCACTAATGGATTAGAGGTTATGGAATCACAGGTAGATCTGTGGCATAAGTGGGCCAAGGTAGGTGTTGTAGATGAGATGGAACAGGTTATCTTTGCAGCCTTCGCTGATCTTAAAGAAGGCTCTAAGAATTCTGCGTACATCTACTTGCTAGACAAGTACCGGAACCACTACAAGAAGGCGATGGGTGCTAACTTGTGGGCAGTATATAACACGCTCACTGATTGGTCTACTCATGCACCTACCCGTAGCAAGAAAACTAACGTGGCTAATCTTGCAGTAAGAAGGCAGGAAAAAGTACGGGAGTTTATCTCTGCCGACAGTGGCTGGGGTACTAGCTTTAGTAAGGTAGCGTGATGCTGGACGAGACAACGTATGAAAATCTTGTCAGCTATAGGGATGCCCTGATGGGTGTCCCTTTTGACAACGAAGAAGACAGAGAATTCTTTGAAGCCTTGGAAGTTTTAATAAACTACCATGAAAATAATTGTAACAAATTGTGACAAGGTATTGACAAATGAATTTGGCGTAAACATAGGGGCAAATGTAATAAATTGTAACAAGGTGTTGATTGGTGTTGACTTTAGATTTGAATTACTTTATGATCCCTAACAGTACTAAATTCACTTTCTCTCAGGAGATTAGGCATGGCAATTTCAAAACGCCAAATCATTCGCGCCCTTGGCAAGACTAGGATGGCTAAGGTTCTTGAGATTGATATTGATCAAGGAGTTATTGATCTACAGCTAAAGGAACCTTACGCGTGTACTAGCTATTGCACAACTTGTTGGGTATTTGATATCGATTTTTATATTGATTACACAAATAAAATGATACTGGATGATTTACTTTACTGGTTTTCCGCCGTAGAAAAAGCCCCAGATTTCTGGGAATAAAGGAGACAACAATGGAACCTGAAACAACAGAAGCACTAGATATAATATGGGACACAATAGAGAAACACGACGAGGAATTAAACAATTTACTCGATCAAATTACAGAGGAATATAATGAACAGGTTAACAACATCAGAGGCATTGAGTAGAGTTTTTAATGCTATCGACACAACAGATGACTACTGGGTTGTAGCATTCGATACACTTGTAGAGAGGCTAGGCTTTGTGTGGGATAACGACACAGAACAGTTTGTTACACAGGATACTGGTGATGTAGTATGATAGATGTGGCAGGATATGTTATGTTCTTTTTACTTATTGCTATAAACACTGGAATCTATGTGCTTATAGGCGCACACTTTGACGGAACTCTAGATGATCTTGATAAGATGCATGAGATTTTTGATGAGGTAAAAGATGATGGTAGGTGAAATGTTTTACAATGACTCAAATGGTGAGGTGTGGGAGTATAAAATATATACCACTCCACCTGAAGCAATTCACTGGACAGCTTATAAAGTAAAGCTTGCAGACATTAAGGTTATCTCAACTGCTACTAAGGAAACAAAAGACAGGGTACGAAAAGAGATTCTCAAGGATATAGTACTGGCAGACAGTAAAGAACCTAAGGAAGAAGGGAAGTGGTGGAGATGAGAAGAATGGGACAAAGGAATTTTGTAGCTAAGCATGCCTACAAGTTTAATAGGAAGGCTATACATAGAGATAGGCGTAAAGCGGTTAAGCTTGGTTACATAAAACACAAGAAAGTTCTTGACAATGAAACGTAACCGTGATATAATGCGCTTGTAATTTAAATTAAAGGAGATAAGCATATGGCAGTTTTAGAAGGTACAGCATATTGGGCTAGTGTATTAGCACCTAATACTAAGTTTGAACCCACTTACTCGGTCAATCTTGTAGTAGATCGTGAGATTATAGAAGAGTACAAGAGTAAAGGATTTACAAGGCAAGTTAGAGAGATGAAAGATGTTGGTACTGCTCTTGTAATAAAGCGCAAGGTCAACTGGAAGGATAAGAAGACAGGACAGATACACACACGCCCTGCCCCTAAGCTGTTTGATAAAGCCAAGCAACCTTTGGATTGTCAAGTAGGTAATGGATCAAGGGTTAAGGTTCAGCTCCGTGAATGGGAAAGTGTTGATGGTGAGTGGACGGGCTTAGACTTCCAAGCCATGCAGGTACTAGACCTAGTAGAATACTCTGGTAGTTCCCCAGACGGAGCAGAGTTTGAGGTAGAGGAAGGCTTTGGTGACGGGGATGAACTATGAAGCGCAAGCCTAAGCAAAAGGAAGAGAAGCCTGATATAATCTTCCGTACTGAGATGGGAGACTTTGATGTTTCCCTTTTCAGTAAAGAAGGTCAGAGGAGATACTTCCTAGCACAACAAGCTATCAATGATTTGAAAAGTCTAACTGCTCAGTCTGACTTAAAAAGGATAGCTATTACTTCATTACACAACGCCATTCAAGAGAATGAATGTATTGCTGGGTGTCAGATAGAAACTCCTGAAGAGGGCTAGTTATGTCATTCATAAAAACTAATCTGCCCTGCCCAAGTTGCGGAGGCAGCGATCCTGTTGCGCTCAATGAAGATGGAAGTGCATGGTGCTTTAGTTGTGAGACTAGGTTTCCTGATTATGAAGTGGCATGCGAGGGGGATAGTACTTCTTTCCCACCACCTGATACTACCAGCGACATCAAAACATACAGGAACAATGCCATGAATGAGGCAGAGGGTAACTTTATAGGGCTGACAGACAGGGGAATATCCGCCGAGACTGCTAAGAAGTATGGGGTCAAGGCTATACAGCAAGGAAATAAGATAACAAAACATCTATATCCTTACTATGTGTCTAATGAAATAACAGCTTACAAGATTAGGGAATCTAATAAAATGTTTTCTTGGAGAGGAAACTCACAGGGAAGTGGTCTTTTTGGAGAGCAGTTGTTTCAAGCAGGGGGTAAGTATATTACTCTGGTTGAAGGTGAGTGCGATGCGATGGCAGCGTATGAACTGCTTGGATCTAAATGGCCTGTTGTATCTATAAAGAACGGGGCATCCGGCGCAGTAAGGGACATAAAGAATTCACTGGAGTTCTTGGAATCTTTTGATAATGTAATTATAAATTTTGATAACGACAAGCAGGGTAAAGAGGCAGCTATAAAAGTTGCCAGAGTTCTTAGTCCAGCCAAGGCTAAGATACTCAGCCTGACCAGTGACTTCAAAGATGCTAATGATATGTTGCGGCAGCGAAGGAACCAAACATATGTCTCCTTGTGGTGGAATGCCAAGACTTACACACCTTCCGGTGTACTAAACGTAAGTGATAACAAAGAAAAATTTAATAACCGAGAAAGAAAAGACTCTGTTCCCTATCCTTGGAGTGGGCTTAATGAAAAGCTGTACGGTATTAGGCAAGGAGAACTGGTCACACTTACTGGTGGAACAGGGCTAGGTAAGTCTTCAATAACCAGAGAGATAGAACACTGGCTAGTCAGTCAGACAAGAGATAACGTAGGTGTGATAGCACTAGAAGAAGATTGGCGTAGGACTGTTGATGGGATACTCTCAATAGAAGCAAACGCTAGGCTCTATGTTGATCAGGTGCGTGAAGAGTTCACACAGGAACAGTTAGATGCTAAGTTCTCTAAGTTATTTGAGGGTGAGAACAAGGACAGGGTGTGGATACATGCACACTTTGGGTCTAATGATCTGGACGAGATCTTCTCGAAGATAAGATTTATGGTAGTCGGATGTGGCTGTAAGTGGATAGTAGTAGATCACCTACATATGCTTGTGTCCTCAGTAGCAGAAGGGGATGAACGCAGAAACATAGATAATATTATGACAAAGCTGCGCTCTATTGTTGAAGAGACAGGAGCAGGGATGATCCTAGTGTCACATCTACGAAGGATAGAGGGCAACAGAGGGCATGAGAATGGAGTTACCGTAGGGCTTAATCATCTTAGAGGTTCTCAGTCTATAGCCCAGCTGTCTGATTGTGTCATAGCTCTTGAGCGTAACCAGCAAGCTGATGACTTGATTGAATCTAATACAACCCACTTGAGGGTGCTGAAGTCTAGGTACACTGGTGATGTTGGTATGGCTACACATTTACTATACAACAGAGACACAGGCAGATTATCTGAGGTTGATGTGGAGGAAGAAGATGAACTCACTGGTCTTTGATATAGAGACAGACGATTTAGATGCAACAAAGATATGGTGTATAACTACAGTAAATCCTGAGACAGAAGAGGTGAGATCATATTACAATGACTCTCTTTCTCAAGGACTAATAGCATTGGGGTCTACTAACAAACTAATAGGTCACAACATCTTAGGTTTTGATATTCCCGTAATAAAAAAATTATGTGGTGTTGATCTTTCCAGCAAGAAAATAGTTGATACCCTTACCATATCAAGATTGTTTAATCCCGTCAGAGATGGAGGCCACAGTCTGAAGTCTTGGGGATACAGGCTGGGGCTACCTAAGATAGACTTTGAAGACTTCCAGAACTTTTCTACAGACATGGTAAAGTATTGTGAGAGGGACACACTACTTAACAAGAGAGTATACGATTATTTGAAACTGGAGTCTAAGGGCTTTAGTCCTGAGTCAGTACAGTTAGAGCAGGAGACTGCTAGAATTTTAAACGATCAAAGAGACAGGGGCTTTCTGTTTGACGAGAAGGCGGCTTCCCTCCTGACAGCAGAGCTTACTGATAAGCTTAATTCTGTAGTAGATGAGGTACATAAGGAGTTCAAACCACACACATCCTACACTACACTGTACCCAACCTATACTAAGAGTGGAGCAATGTCTAAGATGGCAGAGGACTTGCAAACAGGCAAGAAGTCTAGACTAACACCACAAGAATTTGAAACCATGCAGACTAATCTATCTGTTGTCAGGTCAGAGGTTAAGAAGTTTAATCTTGGTTCCAGAAAACAGATAGGGGAATACTTACAGGAGTTTGGGTGGAAACCTACGAGGCTCACACCTACTGGTCAGCCTATTGTTGATGAAGGTACACTGAAAAGAATAAGGGGTATCCCCCAAGCAAAACTAATTGCAGAGTTTTTAATGCTACAGAAAAGGATAGCACTAATTAGTTCTTGGCTAGATGCACAAGAGAAAGACGGTAGGGTGCGTGGGTTTGTTAATCCTAACGGAACCATTACAGGACGCATGACACATCGCAGTCCTAACATGGCTCAGATTCCTAGCGTGTCCTCTTCTTATGGAGCAGAGTGCAGGTCTTGCTGGATAGTACCAGAGGGATATAAACTTTTGGGTATAGATGCGAGTGGGTTAGAGTTAAGAATGCTTGCACACTATATGAATGATGAGGAATATATAAATGAAATACTCACCGGAGACATACACTCAACTAATCAAAAGCTTGCTGGACTTGAATCAAGAACTCAGGCTAAGACTTTCATCTATGCCCTCATATACGGAGCAGGAGATAAGAAACTTGGAACAGTGGTTGGGGGAAATAGAAACGATGGTAGAGAACTTAGGGAACGCTTCCTTACTAATCTCCCTGCACTTAAAGAACTTAAAGACAGAGTTACGAGAACGTCAGCAAAAGGATTCATCAAAGCATTAGATGGAAGGAAGCTATTCATACGCTCACCGCATGCTGCTCTGAATACTCTATTACAGGGAGGCGGTTCGATAGCTATGAAGAGAGCGTTGATAGGTTTGAATAATAAAATTAAAGCCGACCCAAATGTAGATGCTGGGTTTGTTGCTAACATCCATGATGAGTGGCAAATAGAAGTCAACGAATTCCATGCTGACATGGTAGGTATATGGGGTGTTGATAGCATAAGAGAAGCAGGAGAATACTATAAACTTAATTGTCCTCTTGATGGGGAGTACAAGGTAGGGGGTAGTTGGAATGAAACTCATTGATACAAAACAATTAGAATTGTTTTATAATCTACATACTCCAAAAGCAGATGATATAAATTTTAAACTTTGTACTAATTGCAATCAATCTAAAGAATTAAAATATTTTTCTTTCAGAGAACCTAAAGTTGGTAAATCTCTTAGAACTGAGTGTAAAAAATGTACAAGAGAAAAAAATAAAACAATTAAA
>Ga0098035_1001717_pt1 | contig 10490 bp, 10 predicted proteins | sample 3_EtaG_FD_75046 | JGI IMG/M metagenome (GOLD analysis project Ga0098035, IMG submission 75046) | Marine viral communities from the Subarctic Pacific Ocean - 3_ETSP_OMZ_AT15126 metaG | ecosystem: Environmental > Aquatic > Marine > Oceanic | place: Pacific Ocean | collected 2015-01-07
AACCAGAGCCACTATGGCGAAGAAGCGCATCAGGCGAGCGATGGTGCCGCTGAAGTTGATGGTCGCCCCGTGGGTGCCCGCCAGCTGATGCTGTTCCCGGTCATGATCGCGCGCAAGGCGCAGGAATGCAGCCATGCGCCAGATTAGCCAGGCGCCGCCGGCCACAAGGATAGAGGAAAGCAGCCGCGACACGTTGACGGCAAGCATCCCGCGCACTTCAAGGGTTGCAAGCATGAATTCAGCCGCGAGCACGATGGAGAGGTTGCGAACGGTGGCGACCGCACTTTTCTCCGAATCCTGCGGCAGTACCAAAAGCCGGAGTTGCTTGAATGGCGATGCCATGATGCTGCGCCCCAGCCACTGGCCGCCAGCAACGATCGTGGCCGCAACCACCAGCGTCGCGACGATCAGAGAGACCTCATCGGGTTTGAATATGGCGACGAGAGTGACGACGAACAGCGACGCGCTGATAGCCAGCGCTACGACGAAGACGGCAGCCGCAATCAGGTCAAGAGCCATGATGAGCGCCAGATGGCGGATGACGCCTTCGCTGCTGGCGATTTTACGCATGACGCGATCAACAACGGCTCGCCAGACCTTTCTGCCGAGCCAGTAAGAAAGCACGCCCAGCACCAGGATGCTTGCCAGTCCCAGGCCCACGAACAACAGCGGATTGTCGACAATGGATGCGCGGCCTCGCACGACATTGATGGCATTGCGGACTTCGCCGGCGGCGCGCGCCCATGTTCGCGGATCGAGCGGGGAAAGGCCGCGATCGAACCGCCGGCTGTTCGCGATGGCACTGGTGCGCGCATCGATGTCGGCAACCAGCAAAGCCGCCCTTGCCCGTCTCTCCTGCAATTCCAGAATAGGTGCCATCGCCCGGGACAGCCTCTCGTCAAGCCTTTCACGGCGTGCAGATATCGCCGAAGCTTCGACCGCGCCCTCACCCGGTTCAGGTCCGAGCGCCGCAATCTGGGCATTCAGTAACCTGATGTCGAAAGTGCTGCGCGCCATCAGACCATCGATCCTGTCCCTGTCTGCGGCCATCAGTGCCCGCATGTCGTCCAGTTCGTTCTGATGTTCGATGGAGAGATCGCCGGCGTCCCCGCGCAGTAGCTTCCGAGCCTTTTCGGCGCGGTTGTCAAACCCGGAAATCAGGGCACCGAATGCGGATTGCTTGCCTGGCCTGGCATCTGGCGTCCGGGCAGTGGCGGTTGGCGCCTCAAGCTGGCGAGACGCGGCATCGCTCGCAGTCGCCGCAAAGGACGCCGTCGCCAGCCCTGCAAAGACAAGCCATCGAGCCAGCAAAAACCACATCAGCTTTTTCATCGCCAATCCCCAGCAGCATGCGCGTGCTTCGAAAACATGAAGAAACGCAATCAACTGTTTCCGAAGCGCATTGTGAATGTTGGGCGGCTCATTGCACTCATGAAAGGTACACGTAACATCGTCACAGCGCTTGTCGTACATACCATTGAGGCAAAATGCGGTGTAACTGGAAGCGCTCGCCGAATAGGCGGACAAGCCCATTGGCAAATAGCAAACGGCGAAACCTGGCTGCATCGCGCGCGCCAAGCGTACTGGATGAAATCATGGACAGGCAGTCGGTTATTCAAACGTTGAGCCTCATATCGTTTGCGCTCTGGACGGGGCTGGCAGCGATCGTATCCGTCAGCGGCTTGCTCTATCCCGGCGGAGCGATCCGCAATCTGACCATGGGCGTGGTTTTTGCCGCCATCGGGACTGGCGCGCATCTTCGGCAGACCAGGCCCGGGCCGCTGTTTGGACCTTGGCTCCTCTGTTTTTCCCTGCCAGCCGGAGCGATACTTGCCGTGCTGGCTTCCTATCGAGTTCTCTCCGAGAGAATGGCCGTGTTCGGATGAATATGCCACAGGGTGGCGCGGTCAGGTTGCCTGCATGAAAAGCCACTGGACCGGACGTCATGAAACCGCCCGATCCAGTGAGGTATCAAAGCGTTTGATCAGGCTGGCGTCTTCCAGATAGTAGAGGAATTGTCGTCCTTGGCCAGGCTGGCACGTTCTTCTTCGGCAGCATTGCAATAGCTTTTCACGTCGAACGCGGCGATCGCCATCTGCGATCCCATTGCCATGCCAAACCCGAGCAGGGCCTTTTTCTCGAGCGTGTTCAGCTCCGCTTCGGTCAGATCCATCTGCTTTCCGTCTTCATCATAGTGGATCAGGTTCATTTCCTTGGCAAAACGATCCTGATCAACCTCGAAACCCTCGCAGCTCTCACCCACGGTTACCTGGTGGGCCATGTTCTTGAGCATGGTGATCTGGCCGGTATTGAGCGAATCCTTCATCGCCTCATTCAGCGCATCGTCGACGCTCATCTGCATGTGAACGGCCGCAGGAACGGTATTGGCGTCCTCTGCTGTTTCAGTGCTGCCTTCAGACGTTGCTTCGGCCTCACCTTGGCTACAGCCGGCAGCGAGCAGTGCAGTCAACGGCATTGCGAGCATGGCACAGTTCTTGAGTACCTTTTTCATCAGAACCTCCGATCATGCCCGAATTCGTAGCTCGTCCAACGGCTGGAATAGTGGCCGTGGGTGTAGCACGAACGTGTTTGCTGATAGCACCATGTGTCTCTCGAACCCTCGGGTGCGAAAGCTTCGCGATCGTGGTGATAATAATAGCTGTTATCCCGGTAATATCGCTCGCGCTCGCGTTCCTTTTTCTTCTTGCTGGCGATGGCGGCAGCCAGCACGCCCGCAATGGCGACGCCGGCGACAACACCTGCCGCGCTGTGGCCGTCGTCATGATGCCGGTGACGTTCATGATCGTGGTCGCGGTCCCTCGCCATGGCTGCACCTGTTGGCGCAAGCATCAGTGCCATCGCGGCGCTCGCCGAGATGAGCTTTCTTCCGGAACTCTTGCAGATCATGGTGTTTCTCCTCCTTCGATCAGCCTTCACGGATATTTTGTCGGAAGCACCCCCACCGATCATTCATGATGTTCGATCGCATCCACCAGCGTGAGATGCGGTCTTGCTCCGCTGCCTACGCGTGAATTGGTAATCAGCATTGTCGTGCCCGGTTCGACTGCCGCCATCAGCAGCTCACGGAATTCACGCGGCATGCGGACCCTGTTCAGTTGCGCTTCGTCAAGGGCCTTGCCATCTTCATCCTCGTGCCCTGTCATGCCGACAAAGGTCCATTTCGCCTGTCCATTCTGGATGATCCTGGTGGCGACATGCGAACCGGGGTCGGGATCATCGATGGTGGCAACACTGCGCCCGATCTCCACGCCGCTGCGCAATACGACAATCCGCTGATCCAGCTTGGAGACGATGATCGAAAGCGGACCGCTGGCAACAAGTTCAGGATTCCAGCGAAAGCGTTCGCCGCTCCGCAAGGTCAGCTTCTCAATCGCCTCCCCGCGCTCGTTGAACGGGGCGAGCAGGCTGTTCTCGCTCGTGACTACGTGATCCGCGGCATCGCCTTCGACGACGACCGTTCCCCCCAGATCGGTGATTGCAAACAGCTCGCGTGCAAAGCCGATCGGCAGATGCACGCAGCCATGGCTTTCGGGATAACCCGGCAGGCCGCCCGCATGCAGCGCCACACCGTCCCATGTCAGCCGCTGCTGGTAGGGCATGGGCGCGTTGTTATAAGTGCTGGACCGGTGCCTTGCGTCTTTTTGCAGGATGGTGAAAACGCCGGTCGGCGTCGGGTGGCCGGGTCTTCCGGTGGAGACCGTGGTTGCCGCGATGCGTATGCCGTTGCGATAGACCATGGCGATCTGGCGCGAGAGATCGACGTAAATCAGGACAGGACCGCTGGGTGCAACTTCGGGTGCCCAAACCCATTCACCCGGCTTGAGCCTGTCGATGTCACGCGCGAATTCCGGCGGAGAGCTGGCAACGGCCCCTTGCGCGTTTGCCTTCGACACGAACGCGATCGACAAGAGCGAAAGGGCCAGCGCCATTGCCGCGGGTGCCGGCACGAGAATCTTTGGCGCGATCATGCAATACCATTTCGACATTCAACCGGCCCCCATGCTCGCGCCGACCAATGTCAACGTGAACGTCATCCAGTCGTTGATTATGTGCGCCCCGGCCGAGACCCACAGGTTCTTGGTCTTGAGGTACGCCAGCGTCAGGACAAGCCGGGCTCCGCCGATGAGGATCAGGCACTGGAGGATATTCCAGTTGTAGGTCGGCAGATGGATGGCAGCAAACCACACGGCAGTAGCCAACCAGGCGATAATCACTGCGGCCCGTCTCGATAGGCCAAACTTCCGCGTCAGATAATAGAGCAGCGCAAGGAAGGGCACGATCGAGATCAGCTCTTCCCCGATGAGCTGAGGTATGGAGTTCACGAAGAACAGAACCCTGTCTGCCTGTCCGAAGGTCTTCAATCCCTCGATAGCAGCGTTTGTCTCGGTATCGACGAAGTTCAGCACGATGAAGCCCAAAGGAACCGCTATCACGTAGTTGAGCAACGCGAAGGCGAACATCCAGCCGATGTCTTTCAGGCGAACCCGTCGAAACAAAGCGGTCCAGTGCCTGCCCGCGACCAGGGCCATTCCAAGGAGCGGAAGAAGGGTCAGCAGCATGCCCGGGGCAAGCTGCAGGTAGCCCTGCGAGAACATCGGCAAATGCCTCAGCAGAACCGCAACGGCCAAACCGACCGCTGCCAGCGGCACCAGCCACTTCAGGGCGGAAATCTCGATCGGCCATCCGTTGTAGAACGGATAGTCTCTTTCAGATCCGTCAGCTGCGTTCAGTTCCGTGTCAGCCATTCTTCCGCCTTTCGAACCGACCTACCAGATGTCGACCCGCTTCTGAGGGGCAAGCCACATCGGGTCACCTTCGTGGATGTCGAATGCCTCGTAAAACGCATCCAGATGCTGCAGCGGAGCAACGGCGCGATAGATGCCCGGCGCGTGATTGTCTTCCAGCTGCACCCGCATCGAACCGTCCGATCGCTGCTCTGCCCAGAGCTGGGAATAGGCGATGAAACAGCGCTGGCTCGGACTGAGGCCATCGATCTCGACGTTCTCGTCGGGATGCTCTGCAAGGTAGTTCATCAAGGCATCGTGGGCGAGTGCGATGCCGCCGATGTCGGCAAGGTTCTCGGTCACGGTGAGGCCACCGTTCATGAAGGTTCCGGGAAGCGCCTCGAAGGCACTTGCCTGGTCGATCAGCTTCTGTGCCTCCGCTTCGAAGCGGGCGCCGTCCTTGGCCGTCCACCAGTTGCGAAGGTTTCCCTTCGCATCGAAATTCCGTCCACCGGTGTCGAAGCCGTGGGTCATTTCATGGCCGATTATCGCGCCGAGGCGGCAGAAATAGAGCGGCGCATCACGATCTACCGAAAAAGTAGGCGGCTGCGCGATGGCGGCCGTAACCTGGAACCCGTTGATGCTGGGATCGTAGGCCGCGTTTACTACCGTCGGTGTCGTATGCAGCGGTTCGGAAAAGGCCCAGAACTCGACCGGGGCGTTCTGCTTCGCCGCCATCCGGGCCATTTCGAACTCATGAAGGTTGATCAGGTTCTGCACTGGATCGTCGCCGACTTCGACCTTGCCATAGTCGATCCAACGGTCGGGATAACCGACGCGGTAGTAGAGCGCGTCGACCTTCTCGAGCGCCGCCGACCGCGTTGTTTCGGCCATCCAGTCGTTTGCTTCGATCCGCTTTCGAAAGGCAGCCTGGATGCGCCGGATCATGTCCAGACCCGCATTTTCCTTCGGTTTTGAAAAGAAGTTGTCGACGTAAAGGTGCCCCAGAGGCTGACCCAGCGACTTCTCCATGAATTCGACGACCGTCTCTTCGCGCGGTTTTTCGGAATAGGCACCGAGCAAGGCGATGTTCACCTGCTTCTTCGGTTCCTCGAACTTCGTGCTCAGAACCGATCCGAATGCCTGGAGCAGGCGCAGCTTGAGATAATCCTTCAACTCGTCGACGGTGAAGGCAGCCATCACCTTGCCGAGTGTGCGAGCCGCATCGGGATCGACCAGTATGACCCGGTCCGGTTCCTGCAGGCCCAGAGCCTGAAGATACGCATCGATTGCGAAACCGGCAGACTCGGCGCGCAATTGAGTCATCGTCCGCGGGTTGTTGACGTTGCGCTTGTCGACCTTCTTGACCGGATCGAGTTCGCCTGCGTGCAGCATGGTATCGATTGCGAGCGATGTCGCGGCAATCGCCTTCGCACGCTCCGCAGGCACATCGGCGACTTCCAGCATCGCCGATACGTATTCCCGGTAAATCGTGCGAAGCGGAGAGTCTTCGGGACTTTCGTAGATGGCATCAACAGAAAGCGCCCGCTCGCCCATCTCCATATAAACTGCGTTGCGCGAGACATCGGTCAGCTCCGGGAAAATATCGAGACTGACCAATGGCCAGTGCCCGGTGCGCGCCGAGAACGTGCCGAGGTAGGCCGCCAGCTCCTTCTTGCTCTCGACGGCGTCCAGCCGCGCCAATTCCCCGGCAATCGGGGCAAGGCCAGTGGCATCGATCCGATCGACATCGACATAGGAACTGTACAAGGCTCCGACCTGCTGCGCCGGGCTTCCCTTTGCCGCGGAGGAGGACGTCGCGGCGGCATCGGTCAATACGCTGGCCATTTGCCGGCTGATCCGGTTGGCTATGAACTGCATGAAACCAAAGGTCGGCTGATCGGCTGGCCGTTTGACCCGGTCGAACCAGCCGCCCGACGCATAGCGCAGGAAGTCATCGGCGGGATTGACCGACCGATCCATGTTCTCGATCGAGAAGGCCAGAGTATCCGGAGTGGGGTCCGTCTCGTCATCATCAGCAAGAGCAGAACCGCTCGCCAGCAGCAGGAGACCTCCGGTTGCGCCAGCCAGCAGCTTGCCCTTGCCCATTACGCTTCCTCCGATTGTCCCGAGCCCGATCAGTTATTCCTGCGATATTGAAGCACGGCGACTGCGGCGTTTGCCTTTTCGCCTGTCGTGCAGCCCGGCAGTGAGCTCATGAGACCGCCTTTGTCGTTGAAATATACCGTGCAGGTTCCCGAAACGGTCGCCTGGTAATTGCCGTTTCGCAGGCGCAGGACCGGAACGCCATATGTGTAGCCCGAGTGATGCTTTTGCGTCAGTCCCTGTTCCTTGCGATAGGATTCCATCGCGTCATCGGCCTTGCTCCGGTCCGAATGAGAGCAATGGTCATTCGTCCCATTACGATCGCCATCGCGATCGTAGTAGACGATGCAGGCAGCACCGACATTGACATGGCTTCGCCCATGGCGATCCATCACGACCTCGGGCGGCCCGTAGTGGTGACCGGCGTGACTGCCTTGGCTTCCGAAGCCTCCCGGAGGCGCTTCGCTGCCGGGATAGCCATCCATTCCCTGTTCCCGCCGATAGGCCGCTACGCCAGTGTCAGCCTGACTCCTCTGGCTCCGCGAGCAGTTGCTGTTGGCGCTCTTGCGCCTGCCGTCGGCGCCATAATAAACCACGCAATTATTCGAGAAAGTTGCCTCGATCTCGCCGTTACTACCGGCAAATATCCGCGGCGCTTCCTGAGCCAGAGCGGGGGCGGCACCGAGAGCCGCGACAAGGCCCGCTCCAGCCAGAATATGCTTGATCATCGACATGACTCCTCCAAAATTGCGTGGCCGTGCAATGCACCCGAGCGCGACAGCCACGCGTTCTTCACTTGAGCGTGCAGATCCCGTTGGCCCGGTTGGGTCCCGAGAAACTGAGGCTCAACGAGCCGTCCGGATTGAACGAAATGGAGATCGTCGTTCCATCTCGTGAGGCCTCGAAATAGTTGTCGTTGAACTTCTTGAGGCTCGTTTCCTCACCATTGATGAACACCGGCCCGCCTTCGTTGGCGTGAACCTCGATAGCGTTACCGCATATTGCATTGAACAGCGGGATGCGTGGCTTCAACGAGGCGGCAGAAGCGGGTGAGGGTTCGCTTGCGCTCGGCGCTTCGACAGGCGCTACAGGCTGGGGAGCAGCGGAAGCTTCACTCGTCGGCGCAGAAGCCGCTTCGGAGGCCGGCGAACTTGCCTCCGTCTCCGAAGCGGCAGGGGCCTTCGCTCCCGATCCACAGCCGTAGAGAAGTATTGCAAGGCCTGCCGACAGAACAACGCTACGCATCTGGACCTCCTATACTTTCAGGAGAAATTAGAACCGGCGTTGTTCGCCGGAATTATGCTCTTCACAAGTGCCACGGAAATCCTCGATCCCGTCGACACTGATATGGCCGGTCTGGCGGTTGATCTTGACCTTCGGTTTGTTCAGGCCGTTGAGACGATACTTTGCGTGAATTTCCGAGTAGCCGACCTGCAAGTCATGCAGTTCCCACCAGCCGTCCTGTCCGCCCGAATGGATCGGCGGGATCAACTTCTTGGGCAGCCAGATGTGGCCCTCGTCGCCGTGTATGTCGATCTGGACGATGCTGTCGAATTGCCGGCGCGACATGACGGTCGCGTAATCGGTATCAAATTCGTGATGACGCCGACTCCAGTGGAAGATCGGAACAGTCTGGACGTTCGGCTTCTCTCCCTCACCGTAACAGACCAGGTGCAGGTCCATCCCGCCGTAGTATCCGTCATCACGGTCGCGATCCTGTGCAACGGTGCCAGTAGCAGAAAGTATCACGGCCGCAGGCAATATCGTCCAATAAGCGACTTTACGGATACACTTGTGCATGCACGCCCCCTATCCGATTGCTCTTCACAGGATAATATTCGATCGACTGCACCCAAACATGGCGCAGTGCGGATACTCCGCTTTGCACGCTCCCCATTTCTGGAAAAGTGCGTTCCTACATTCAAGTATTGATAGCTCTCCCAACATTGGGTGGGAATTTGCGGTGTTGGTGTCTCGCAGACCGAAGCCTGATCCAACACCTCCCGGTGTCTATGCGTCGAGAAGGCAATTCAGCATAAAGCCATAGAATTCAGGTTGATCATTAAGGTGTGAATCGGCTCCCGGCGCAATGCACATCTGGTGACAAACCATATACAGATCAGGACATTGAGGTGGGACCTTTGCTGCATACCAGCTGTCAATGCCGATTGAGCGCGTCCCGATACGCCCCGGGGGACTCACCATGCCACTGTTGGAATGCGCGGCCGAAACTCGACGAGTTCGAAAAACCGGACATGCAAGCGACATCCGCCAGGGTAAGTGACGCATCGGTTATCAAGCCATCGACGAACTGCCGGCGTTCCTGATCTACAAGTTCCTGGAATTTTATTCCGGTAGCCGACAGCCTTCTAGCGAGAGTGCGGACCGTTACTCCTTCACGCACCGCAATTTCTTTCAGGCGCAAGACCTTTCCCTGAGACGCGAGGCTGGTTGCAACCTGTCCGCGAAGGCGGGCTGCCAATTCTCGATTACCCTTGATTTCGTCCGCTTTTTTCAAGCGCAGCAAGGCAGTATACCACAAGGAAGCGTCGTAATCCGAATTGGACGTTTCACGCCATTCCGAAGGGAAGCTTATTCGATTGTGGTCTGCCCCCATCTCGACCTCCACCCCTTTCTCCCTGAACAGGCCTTCGATCGATTGGTCATGCGGAAGAGAAAGGGTCAAGCCGACCGGTTGCAGGTCAGCCAGCAAGAACCACTCAATGGTCCGCATCACGAGGATGAGCCTGATGGCTGCCACGAAATCCAGCATCGGACCGAGGGGCAATTTCTGCACGACATTAACCTCAGCCCTCCGAACCGTCGAAGCGAACTGAAGCGAGACGTTCATGTTTGTGGCCTCGATCAGTGAGGTCAGATGAATCAACGCTTGTTCAAGGGTGGGTGCATTCCTGATGATGATCGAAGCCGTCGGTCCGGTTATCAGTCGATTTGTCTGCAGAGTTTTCCTTATCAACTCAGGGCCATGCCCACGTTCAAGGAAGTTGGCGGTAATCGTGATGTCGTCAGCCATCGAAATTCGCTGTGGCAATTTGCCGCAACCCGGTATCGAAGTGCCCTCACGCAGCCAGTCCGGCCACCCCAGCCATTGTGAAAACGGACCGATCACCCCAAGCGGCACACTGAATCTCGCATCATTGCCCAGGTCGGCAATGGCTGCCCGTGCGCTTTTGCGGTAATCGTATTTGCGAGGGGGCGCGTCGGCTAAAGAAGAAACGGAGTGCTCCTCCGTCGTCTTTCTCAAGGGTTGGCGGACCGGGCCGTGCACAAATTCTCACCACTGAATTGAGAGAAGTGACAAAGCAGGTATCGGCATACAACTCAAAGAGGGCAAGCGTCTTTTAGTGTTAGCGTAGCGAACTTACCTCAAACTGGAATCCGACCGTAGCGCGCTTTCCTTGTATCATGTCACAGGAAGTATCGATCTGTTGTGCCGCGGCGCCGCGGAGCATTTGCCAAACGATCGGCAGCTTCAAGGGTGACTCAAAGGCCACTTGGATGACTGAAACTGGCGCGCGCAAATGAAGTGCTGCCCCCTGCCCGTGATGTCCACCATTCCGGTCGACGCACTTAAACGGAGCTTCCGGATCGTCCGCAGGCTCGGCCGGTCGCAGACAA
>Ga0098035_1001718_pt1 | contig 10487 bp, 15 predicted proteins | sample 3_EtaG_FD_75046 | JGI IMG/M metagenome (GOLD analysis project Ga0098035, IMG submission 75046) | Marine viral communities from the Subarctic Pacific Ocean - 3_ETSP_OMZ_AT15126 metaG | ecosystem: Environmental > Aquatic > Marine > Oceanic | place: Pacific Ocean | collected 2015-01-07
CAACGTGAAACAATCCTTACTATGATCTCCCATAGCTAAAACTAGTTCTGTTTCTATCTTACCCAAATTCCATTCCGCGTCATTGGCAGAACCACCAGAACCAAATTTGATTTTGATTCGCTTGATTTGATTTGAAGATTCTTCCTCTTCTCTTAGCTGTTTGAATGATCTCATTTCTTCTTATTCCTAACTTTAACTATCCAACCTCTACTACCATCTGGATTTTTATATGTTAATGTTGTTTCTAAATAATAATCTTTTTTTGCATTATGAACTGCTACTGTATAATTTTCTTTATCCGCCATTTCTACACACCGCACTTCCCTGACATAATAGTTCTCTGAATCCATCCAGAGTAAAAATAATTTCCCCTACAAAAAGATCAAAAATCCAAGTTAATCCAGCTAGAATGTGTACTCCAAGGGGGCCTTGTAATAAAAATACCACGATTGCTGCTGACATACCTCCAAGAAAACTATTGTAAGACCACTTGAGAAACTTATACTTACTAAGGGCTAATACCTTACCTTGTCCGTATATGTCTCCAGCAAGAGCGTCATAAACCGTATCATCATTCATCAACTTTTCAGCATAATCTTCTTTGTATTCTTCAATCGGTAAATGTGCAAAATGTCCAAAAAATAACGGATTGAAGAAAGGTGATTTCCTGTCTATGTCTCCATCTGCAGTTTTTGGATAATCCGTCTTTGGTATAATTGCAAATATTGCAAATAGTAATGAGAAAAAACAACCACAAGCAAATGTTAGTAATGGCCACTTCATCATATCATTATCAAGATTTGCTATAGTAACCGAAAATACGATAGAAGAAACTGTAATCATAATATTGGCCTTGGCATCTGCCATCAGACCCAATCTCATCTGGTTACCATGATTAATTCTGAGAATATTATCTACAGCTGTACGATCTTCAGGAACCCCGCTAAAAGGATTTTCTTCTTTTACTTTTCCATTTTCTGATGAAAACGGTGTAACGTGTGACATGGCATTATTTCCTATAGAAAGCCGTTAATTTTCTTCTCACAATAATCGTATGGCATCCCCCCTGAACAATTCTTCCATGAAACCTTTACTGTACACACCCCTTGCACATATTGACAAGGAAAATGTGTTCTCTCATATTTCTTTTTGTCAAAATGCTCATTTATTGCTAAAACTTGTATGTATGCAACCAATAAGAATACGTTAATTCCTGCAAACCATTTTATCATCTCTTACCTCAACGGTGGTGCGTACAGCAAGCCTCCTTCTGTATATAATCTATTTAATCCTCTAGTTAACCCCAATTTTGATTTGGGGCCCACATTTCTTTCATATATTTCTTTATAATTTCCTACTTGCTTTATTATATCATAAGCCCATGTAGAATTCAACCCCAATTTAGCTCCAAGAGAAGGATGATCAGCTCCATTCAATTCACCCATAAATCTTTGAATATTTGGATCTATATTATTTTGAAAGCTTTCAACATTCTGAGAATTAATGCCCAATTCTTCTGCAATGAATAATACGTATACCGTCCATCTAACAATGTCTGACCACTTCTGATCGCCATATTTGACTACTGGCCCAAGTGGTTCTTTTGATATGACTTCTGGTAAAATTATATGCCACTCAGCATCTTTGAAAGTTGTACGATTAGAGGCCAATCCTGACCTGTCCGTTCCGTACATATCACATTTACCATCCAAATACCAATCTTTGGTTTTCTCCCCAACTGGAACAACAACTGGAATATATTCTATAAAGTGTTTTTTAAAAAAGTCTTCAATGTTTTTCTTTGATGTGCCAGTAGAGCCCATACAAATTTTAGCTCCTACCATTTGTTTAGCTGAAGATACTCCTAGAACTTTCTTCGTAATAAATCCTTGACCGTCATAAAATGTAGTAGGAAGAAATTCTAATTTCTTGGTTACATTCCTTGTAAACGTATACGTTGTAGCAGCAGATAACATATCAATAGAACCATCAATTAAATACTCAAATCTTGTCTTTCCATCTACTACCACATACTCTACAGCATCTGCCTCTCCAAGTATTGCTGCCGCTACTGCCCGACAAATATCAACATCAAATCCCGACCAAACAGTTCCTTCATCGGAATCGGAATCCCAATAAGATTCTGAAAATCCTTTAAAATCATCTTTAGTTCCACATATAACATGCTCTCTTTCTTTTATTCTATCAACTGTACTACCGTATGTTGGAAGATATTCTGGTTTGGGTTTATTTTCTTCTTCCTCCATCCACATTTTTTTGACCGCCTCTTTTTCGGTCATAGACATCTTACTGTGGTCATGAGCCGTCATTTGCACCTCTTGTCCTAATGACGAATCCACACTCATCATCCAAAATGCCCACACTATAGCAATAACCAGTTTTCCTAATGGAACAAACATACTATTCGCTTCCCGCTTCCTTCGTAGCAACACCTCTAACGTATATCTCCAAATCCATTTCATTTTCCCAATATTTGGCTTTAAATCCGTCAGCTCTTACCTTTGCAAGAAAGTCCAAATACCCTTTATAATCGTCCTCATCTGGATCACCAGAATCAGATGATCTATGCCAAGCATCGCTGTCTATGGCATGAACCTGTTTTATTTGAATCTTATTGACAATAATCTCATCCCAAGAAGCATCGGTGCGTCTTCTATTCAAATAACTTCTAAAAAGACTCTGGAGTCTTTTTGAATTGGATTTCATTACCTTTTCAACTCCGTCAATATAATCTTTAATGAGATCTCTCATTATCATCTTTTCGCCCCTGAGCCAAATTCCCATATTTAACCATGCTTTTACTATATCCTTATCTGTATCAAATTTAACATTCTGCGCTTTATTTGATGGAACGTGTTTCTTAATAAGATCTTTTATTAATACTGTGAGATCTTTCAACATCGCATCAATATCATCTGATACTCTGTACATTCCTCCGAAATAACTAAGTTGAATCCATCTTCTACCAGATTTGTCTGGTGAACTCATCACATCTTCTCTCCATGCAGAAAGAATATTTGCATCCAATTCAAGAACTACTCCACCTTGTGTCTGAATACCTCTATTAAAATATCTGTTTTGCATTTCAAAGAACGCAGAAATTGATTGTTTCCTTCCCTGCATTTTCTTAATACCTTTGAATCCTTCCGCATCTGTCACATGAAATACTGTTGCGCGATTCTCTTCCAATCCTATTCGTTTAAAAATAATAGAAGACATCGGTAACCAAAGCCCACTTAAACTTGTACCAATATCAAAGAGTTTATTAGATAAACTTCCTGCCCATCTAACCCCCTCTGTCACATCCACCATTTCAGACATAATTCTATACTTGAGAAGAGGTCTATTATTAATAGTAATATCACCCTTCTCGTTTTTACTTATCTTTTTGACCTTAATTTTCTTATTCTTAAATCGGCCACCTAAAACGGTATCGCCAACATTAATAGGCACATTAATGTCTTCAACAAAATCTTTGAATCTTTTCCTAAAGGATTTCATTTTAGTGTCCTGTATACTTCGATTAATTCATCATCTGGTATTGGAGTAGTATGTGTCCAATATCTTGCATGACCAACTCTCATGAAAGCTTTAATATCACTAAAACTTGGATATTTTGATTGTAGATTGTGTAGCAAATGGTCTGGGTCTAAGTGGCATGTTGCACATTCATTATCCTTAGCAAATACCCTTGTGGATTTCTTGAATCTCTCGCTCTGCACCAAGACCGAGCTTAAATCCTTCTCCATCCATGTTATTCTTTCATCAATATTTGGAATAATTAAAAAGATGAGGTATGCTAATAATCCGATTATGATGTAAATCCATAATCTACTTGATACTACTAATTCTTTAGTGTCAATTTCAATCTGCTTGACAGGTTCTATCTTCATACTCTCTTCTTGTTTCTTTTGCTCTGCCATAATCTACCTCACTTCCCTTTGCCTATTGCATTCAATTTTTTAGTTATCTGCTGTTGAAACCATTTCAAGACTATCGGAATACTTACGTTGGAAGTGAGCCCGAATAGAAATCCTATCGGATACCGATAACTTGCATATGGAGCCAGCTGTGGGATGTTTGTGAACACCACCGAAATTAGCAAATATCCTGTCAGAGACATTCCCATATTGATTATTAGGTCTAATCCAATTAACCAAGAATGTCCTTCATATTTTTCTTTATTATCTGTTCTATAGTTGAATAGAAAAAGCCAAAATGATGCAAATAATACAATTCCCATCATTACTAACTCATCTATTGCAAATAATTCATTCATCTACCACCTCTCAAGGAAACCCTATACGTTTCAGAATGTTTATTGTTGTTTGTGCGTCAATATGATGAACTCCAATACCACCAGCAGCTTCCCATTCCTTAATATTACCCGCGTGGTCATCTATCAATACATTTGGTCTTCTGTCTCTGCCGTCCATGGCAAAATTCTTTTTGTTTTTTCTTAAAACTATTCTCATTTTATCTGATTGAAGTCTGAAATTTTTCTTCATCCATCGTGTCTTATCTTTCCATGCTCTTTTTGCTATAGGCCCTCTTGATTCTCTTGGAACTGCAGTCAACATGAAAGGACTAAATTGTTTTATGTATCCCCAAAGTTGGTCAGCATCTGGCATTTTTGGAAGTTGTAAAAACAAATCCTCTGGTAAATCTCCCCAAAATTCATCCTTGAATTTTGTGCCAAGATAATCAGCCGTAAACTTGGTAAAGTCCGCTACTACACCATCCATGTCACAATAAATTTGTGGATTATCAAACTCTAAGATATGTTGTTTGAATCTTTTCATTTTTTTCTCTTCTTTTCTTTCCACTTCTTTTTTCTATAATCTGATATAGCTTTACCTCTTTCATCATCATCAGAATCATCTGGTTTTCGTCCCTTTACACTAAATGTAGGGCCTTCAGGTTGCTTATCTACTTTTCCTCCACCCTTTTTATATTTGTGCTTTGCTAATGCAAGTTTCAACGCTGCCATATTATCTTCTATAAAATTTTGAAATGTTTTCATGAGTCAGACATCCAAGTTATGAGTGAGGCTGCTATTGCTCCTATAGCACCAGCAACGAGAGAAGTCATGCCCATTAGGCGAGACTTCCATTGTTCGACTGAACGAACCCTCTCTTCTAATTTATGTATTTGTGAAGTTACACGGCGTTCAGAGTGCCCTATTTCATCATGGACAGTCCCGATCCGCGTATGTACAAGTTTGAGCTCAGAACGGATTTCATCATCCACTTTTCTGTTCTCATCCTGGCGGGAATTTAATGTTTTAATTTCTACTGTCAGTTCTACAATTCGGTCTGCGGTCGTGTCCAGTTTAGATAGAAGTGCATCAATTTGTCTTCCCCGAACTTCAACTTCGTTCTGTAACAAACCGACTTGGAGCTTGACATCTTGAAGCTCTTCTGCCATGTCTTTACTTTATTGCTTGTGTCAACCTTAAAAGTTCCACACCAGCATTCAAAGCTTCTTCAATCCTAGACTCCAGATCAGAATCATCATCTGGATCTGTATCAAGATCATAGTTTTCTTGGACATAATCTACTAACTCGTGCCATTCATCCGCATCTAAATCCATGACTTCTGGAATGACTTCTTCAATATCATCTATTGCTGGTGCGATTTTCTTTAATGGTTCAATGAAATTCAATCCATCAGACCATGTGAAATCACCATCCCTTGTAGACTCTTTAATTGCCGTAATTAGGGCGAAAATGAAATCTAAAAGTTCTTTAGTTTGTTCTATACCACGTTTTTCAGCCATCTAGCCCTTTCCATATCGGAGATAGAGCATTGGCCCACCTTCTCCGTTCTGTAAAATTATTGGACGCTTTGGAAATTTTAATCCATATTCTCGTATCGCTTTACCAATTCGTTTTATTCCTACATATTTTTCGTATCTATGATATTTTCGTTTACCAAGTCTACATTGATGAAACATATCTGAGTCTACAACAAATACCTGTTTACCCGCAAATGTTCCTACTTGAACAGCTTCATCTATCTTCTTTTTTTTCTTCTTACCAAGGACAGGTTCTTGATATTGGATATTACCACTGTCTGCAGCAGTAGGAGCACTATTTACTGGTGCATCAGCTTCTTCAATACCAGCTGATTCAACATATCTTCCTCCACCTAAGCCACCACTAACTTTTGGTGTTTTTCCTTTATATTTGACATTCCCCTCCAATGCTTTCTTTGCCTTTTCGACATCCTTTTTCATGACATAAACCGTTTCATTCTTCCATTTTACCTTTGTTATTCCTACATCAGATAATGCCATTTTTACTTGTAGTGCGGTTCCCTCATTAATAAGTTCATCCACTTCAACTTCTTCTGGCATATAAGAACCTTTCCATTTATCACCAAGAGTCAATCGTTTTCTTGATTTCATAAGAACGTGATTGCTTGGAAAAGTTGGTTTTCTTATTTTCAATTTCATTTGTCTTTCAGTTCCAACGTACGCTACTTTACCTTTTTGGGTATTTCCTTGTATAATATACCAATAAAATACTTCCTCATCAATCTCAACTGCTTCATCAACTTCAACTAATATGCCCCTCTTTTTCATTTCCTTTTCAATACGATCCGTAAAACTCTTATTGGCAGGAGAAGATTGGTCTTTTGCAGAAGCAGTCTTATGGAGTTTCTTTAACTGGTCATTTGACTGTTTCCCCATTTTTGAATCTTCTTGAAATTCTATAAAACTTTCCATTTCTCTCTCCTCGATCGCGAGAATTTTAGTAAACTGAGGATTAAATTCTATCTTCTTGAGATTAAATTTTTTCTTTAGATTATTTATTAAATCTTTTTTAGAAATCAATCTACTCATACCCTTTAGATATGCATTGATTTGTGCTAACGATATCTTATCATAAAAAGCTTCATCTACTTCCTCACCCATTGCCATCTTGGTAGCCGTAGCATACATAACATCTTCCCACTCATCACCATATCTATCTTGGAAGTCTTTTTTCTTTTTCTTGAGTGACAGAACTATTTCTTCTCGTTTCTTCTTCTCCGCATCTGTCATTGTCCGTTCTTTGAGCTCAATATCAGGCTTACCTGTATCTGGATTATAAACAAAAGTTTTGACCTTCAAGCCCTTCTTTTCTAATTCTTTTTGTTTTTTTTCTAAATCCTTGATGAGTTTCTGTAGATGGGGCGGTAAATCTTTTTTACCTTCTGTCAAGAATCCCATAGATTTATCAAACCCATATTGATTCTTAATCTCTTCTCTTAAAAGCTCAGCATCAGCTTCCCAATCACCATTCTCCAAGAATTCCATGAGTTTTCTGCCCATGTAATTCTCATCAGTCCAGATTCTTTTGTCGTTTTGTTCTTTGAGTAGGAAGAGTGCAGCTGCATAATTCAAGAGGATTGATTTTCCGATTATTGGAACTTTCTCAATCAATCTACGCATCTTAAATACCAAACGATGAAGCATCGTATAGGCTGCCTTTTCATCAACTGTTTCTAACTCACTACTCTTTTTAAGAGCAATACCTTTCTTATCAATTATCCCATACTTATAAGCAGCAGTCTTCTCCCACTTCATGGTGAGTAATCGGAGAAACCGAAATACAAAATATAGATCCGCTCCTCTTGAAGCCTGTTTAATTATTCCACTAAGTGATGGCATCTTGGTCTATTTCCCTAAGTCGATCTATAATTCCTTGATCCATAGGGATATCACTTGTATTGATTACTTCCCCATTTATGGATTCTAATTTATCTTCTGGCATGTAAGAAAGGTATATCAAAAATGTTTTAAGCATCGGCCAAAATACCTTATCTAACTTAAAGAAAAGTATTCTCGTCGCTGCTTCAACAGGAAAAACATTGTAGAACACAATAATATGGTTCAACAACAATCTCTCTTTCAGCTTATTTTCCACATTGTATTGGTTGAAGAGCCGTTTGATATACTTGATTTTTCTCAAGTCATCATTGAACTCTTCAACCTCTACACATTGTGGATTATCATAATGCTTCATCGCATAGAGAAGAAAATTCTTCTCGTTCAAATCATCAAATCTCAATAATTTACCTCATTAATTATTATCCACTCCAACCAGTAGATAAATCATCTGATTGATCCAAAAATCCAAACAAATACCAATATGTTCCATCGTAAGTCCACCAAGTTACATCACCCGATGCAGTTACAATATCCGTTGAACCACATTTTAATTCTGTTGCACTTGCATCATAAGTTACAGCAGCAGTTGAGATAACACAGATCTGTTGACCCGCAACACCATCATCAAAATCAACTAATGTTTGTGTACTTGCATGAGTCTTAAACAAGTTACCATCTTTAACAGATGGAGATGTGTCTGTTGCACCAAGTGTTACAAATGTACCAGATGTTCCAGCCATAGCGAAGGCTGAAGTTGTTTGAACTACTGGAACTGAAGCATTGACACCCAGTGTCATTGCAGTAGTTGTTCCATGAACAGCACCAATTCCCCACTCAATTTTATCAGTACCATCATCCAGACCAATTCTATAGTCTTGAGCATTTCCATCAAAGACAATAAATGTATCTTCTGCCCCGGCATCACCGATAGTCAGTTTTGGTGTAGTACCTTTAACTAACAATCCTGCAGCACCAGCAGTTACATTTACACTACCATCAGAAACTAGGTCTAATGCACCATCAGCAGATTGTGCAACGTATGTTCCAGAATCGCCGAATTGTAACTGAGTTGTTCCTACACCAGAATCATCTGACAAGAGTAATCCTGTATCAGCAACGTGAGTTAGAGTAACATCTCCATTATCACCGAATGCAATAACTGCAGCGTCAGCAAGAAATAAGTCACTAAACTGAAGTGAGGATGTTCCAAGATATGCACCATCTTGTTCATTTGGGACGATACCTGTTTGAACTGTTACCAATCCAGACATATCTACAGTACCATTAATGTCAATTGCGGTTGCCGTAAGATCAATTTCAGCTGGAGCAGCAATCGCTGTTATACCAGACCCCGCACTACCGATATATTGATCATAATTACTACCATCCTCGAAATAGACCTTTCGAGTAGAATTTACTAGTACTCCATTATCTGCATAGTGTGTTAATGTAACATCATTATCTACTCCAAAACCAAGAACAGCAGCATCGTTGTCCAGTTTAAGATCGTTACTGATTAATACTGCTGTTGAAGCATTAATATCAACTGTTGCCTCACCATCAATCCTCAAAACACCATCTGATGATTGTGCAATATAACTTGCAGAATCGCCGAATTGTATTTGGTTTGTTGAATTGAGAAGAACACCAGTATCTGCAACGTGAGTCAAAGTGACATCAGCGCCACCATCACCCAATGAGATTACAGCCGCATCTGCTAGAAATAGGTCACTAAATTCTAAAGATGATGTTCCAAGATATGCTCCATCAGAAGCATTTGGTACGATACCAGTTTCAACAGTCATTAGACCGCCGAACTGTGATGTTAATTTAACTCCCAAGCCTCCATCTGTAGATATAGCACCTGTTATATTGGACGAACTATCAGTAGTATCGTTAATATGTAGCGGTGCTCCAGAAGGAACTTGGCCCAAAAGATTAGCAACTGTGAGTTTCTTTGAAGTAGTAGTACTTGTGTCTACCACAGCAAAAATATCATCAGTTGCTACTTGTGCGGCTGCTAGGGTAGTTAGTTCTGAAAACTTTACGTCAGCCATGGCGTATTTCCTTTATGTTGTTTCGTCTTCATTTTCTCCTTCACCATCTGGTTCAGAGTCTTGGGACGATTGTTGTAATTTACCAATAAAGTAGTCACAAGTTTGAATTGCACCACCTATTGCACTAATTTGAGATTGAACCTGCTCCGATTGTTGTCTTAGTTTCTGTAAATTTTCAACTAAGACGGTGCGATCCCCCTCAAGCTTTGTTTTTTCTGCTGTCAATTCTTCCATATCTAATGTAGACATAATAAAAATCCTCAAATAAAAGGGGGGGATTTCCCCCCAAAGTTAATAATATTAAGTTATTGCAATTGCACCAGGCGAGCCGCCAGAAGCTGGGTCTGTTGCTAATGCATTACCACCAAAAGCAATAGGCACCCATCCAGCACCAGTATTCATAAGTGTTAAAGATTCTCCTACAGCGGAAAATGTATAAAGTGTACCAGCTCCAATAGTAGTTGTTACTGCTACTGTAGTCGGAGCAGAATAACCTATACAAACAATAATTTTAAGTTGACCAACAACTGTTGAAGCTGCAAGTGTTGCTGCCAGTGATCCAGTTGCGTTCAATGTAGTAATAGCGGTAGTCAGCGACACAACTGGCGTTCCATTAACTAATGCATCTATACTATTCATACCAATATATGTTGGTATCTTATTAAATGTGTTGGTTGCTGTAATCTTCTTGTTAGAAGGACTTGATGCGGGACTATCTACAACGTGAAAAAGATCATCTGTAGAGAGTGATG
>Ga0098035_1001719_pt1 | contig 10477 bp, 7 predicted proteins | sample 3_EtaG_FD_75046 | JGI IMG/M metagenome (GOLD analysis project Ga0098035, IMG submission 75046) | Marine viral communities from the Subarctic Pacific Ocean - 3_ETSP_OMZ_AT15126 metaG | ecosystem: Environmental > Aquatic > Marine > Oceanic | place: Pacific Ocean | collected 2015-01-07
AACATCGTCGCGCGAGACAGAGAACTGCATTCGGGAAATTCGCAGGATGCCGGAGCTTACTGAGGCGCCATTCGGCATCAACCTGCCGCTCCTGTTCCTCCGCGATGAGAATATGATTAAGTTCGTTGCGGAAAGCGGGGTTAAATTTGTGACGACTTCCGCGGGTAACCCGGAGAAGATAATTCACATTCTTAAGGCGCATGATATCATCGTTTATCATGCAGTTCCGACGGTTAAGGCGGCGCTGAAGGCTGTAGATGCTGGCGTTGACGGACTGATTGTCGAAGGGGCAGAAGGGGGTGGCTTCAAGAACCCTGAAGAAGTCTCGACCCTTGTCCTGCTGCAGGCTATTCGTGACAAGGTAGATGTCCCGATGGTCGCCGCGGGAGGGATCGTTGACGGTCGTGGTATGGCCGCTGCGTTTGCCGTTGGTGCCGAAGCTATCCAGATGGGAACCCGTTTCGTCTCCGCCAAGGAGAGTCCGGTTCACGCGAATTTTAAACAGGCGATAATCGATGCAGAGGATACGGGCACCTATGTTCTCAATAAGAAATCCACGCCCTGTATCCGGGCGTTAAAAACCGGACGGACAGCGAAAATCCATGATGCGGGCTTGATGCCACCAGACACATTTACACATATTCAGGATCTCTATTTCGGCGGCGATATGGAGGCTAGTGTCGGCCTGGCCGGTCAGTCCGCAGGCCTGATTACAGAACAGAAATCCGCAGCCGACATCATTAATGAGACGATTGCAGGATTTCGTGAAATCACGTCACGCCTTGGAAAGCTGGCCGCCAGCGACAGCTTTTGAGTATTGGCAGCTGATCCTACTTTCTTGTGGCCCGAAAGACGCCATCCCAATCTGTCGGTGGGGGCGTAATCGTGAAGGTTCGAATGCGATCCCGGTAAAGCGTCACGAACTTTTCCAGGCGCGGATTCAAGCTTTCGATGAAATTCAGCTTGTTAAGAGCTTCGTCCCAGTTTTTTGAAAAATACAAACTCAGGAAGGTTTCTATCGCCTCTTTCGCTTCTATGAACTGGGTCCGTTTTGCATGTTCTTCGTTGCCAAGAAGACCGAATATCTTGACGGCCTCCTGCTTGCCCTTCACCGCAATTAGGTCAAGCTCGATCATGGCATAGTCCGGTATAGCCGTTGCCGTACTCTCGCCCAGAATGATGCTGAAGCCATATTCCTTTGTCTGTCCTTCCAGGCGAGAGGCCAAATTGACCGGATCCCCGAGAACAGAGTAATCGAACCGCTGTTCAGATCCCAGATTGCCGACAATGCATACTCCAGTATTCAAGCCTATTCCGACACGAAGCGCCTTGAATGCCCGGTTTTCGCGCTCTGCTTCCTCTCTCAATTTCGCATTCAGGGCCGCAAGCCGGACTATCATTTGCAACGCTGCGTTCGCGGCATCTTTCCGATGCTGATCATTCTCTAGGGGCGCATTCCAGAAGGCCATAATTGAATCGCCCATATATTTGTCGATAGTGCCGTTGTGTTTGAGTATCTCACTGGTCATTGGCGTCAAGAAACGGTTGATAAGATGGGTCAACCCCTGCGGATCGTGCTTGTACCCCTCCGAAATGACTGTGAATTCCCGAACGTCACAGAACATAAATGTCATCTCCCGCTCTTCGCCGCCGAGAACCAGGCTGTCGGGCGATGCGGATAGCCTTTTTACGAGTTCGGGAGATAGATAGTGGGCGAAGGCAGTTCTAATGCGGGTTCGTTCCTGTTCGGTGCCACGATAGTTCGCATACACCATCGTAATGTAAACGAGAATGGATATAAACAAAGTGTAACTCACATCGATCAGGACGGAGTTGTAAACAAAGAAATAGGCTGAGGAACCAATAGCCGTGACCGAGATAAAAACCAGCAATCCCAGGGTCGCCCGGGCGCCAGCGAGGGGCACAAGAATAATCAACAACAGGCCCGTCATCAGTGTTCCGGTCCATTCGAAAATGGCGATAAAATCTGGCCGGAAGAGATAGCTTTGAGACCAGATGTTCTCCAGAAGTTGAAGATGCATTTCCACGCCGGGCAAGTTTGAGGTAAGGGGCGATGCCCGCAAGTCCTTCAGGCCCGTCGCGGAGGTGCCGACGAGAACCAGCTTTCCGGCCAGCACTGTGTCGTCAACCGTTCCGTTAATGACATCCAGCGCGGATATATACAGTGCCGGATCGTATTGCGCATATTTTAGCCAAATGCGACCGCGCGTGTCTGTCGGTACCAGGGTTCCCGCCACCTTGAAGCCGACAATTCCGTTTTCATTGGTTTGTATAATAACATTCCGTCCCGTTGCCACGCGAAGCATATCCAGCGCAAGGGAGGGTATGATCTTGTCGCCAATCCGGTTGGCAAGGGGAATGCGTCGGACGATCCCGTCGAAATCCTGATCCAGACTGATCATGCCGCGCCCTGATGCCGCCTCATCCAGCTTGTCAATATTGCCGATCAAGGCAGGATAGTTTCTCAGGAATGGTTTTGGATCTTGGCCGAGCAGTGCAAAAGAAGGAATGCGGTCGAGGCCGAGGTTATTGGCCCCAATACTTTCAGGGCTGACAGATATCCCCAGGACAACACGACTATTCTCGATGGCCGTGGCAAAGATGCCATCGAAAGATGGAAGGGTGCTGAGTTGTCGTTGCACCAGTGGCGGCAGACCTACAATATTCTGGGACATTTCATTGGGAGACAGCCGGTCCGATTCGGCAAATAACATATCGAAGCCGATGACGGCGGCACCGCTTTTGGTGGTATTTTCCACGAGTTTTGCGAGGTAAGAGCGAGGCCAGGGCCATTGACCAAGGTTTAACAGGCTGTTTTCATCAATATCGATGACCACAACTGGACGTGGATATTGAGCTTCTCGCGGTTGGGATTGCTGGTATATGTCAAAAATGCGATCTCTGAAGCTGGATAAAAACTGGGGATCGGAAACCTGCAGAAATAGGGCCGCAGCAAGAAGAGCGAAAGCAGGAATCCTGCCGCCTCTGGCGAAGTTCAGCCACTTAAAGTTGTATAACTTTTTTGAGGGTTTTAGGTCTTGTTTCTTATCCGTCATACGGGATTTTTCACTCTTTTATACTTCTATTGTGAAGGTAGCAGTTCATAGAATATCCCGACATTAACTATAGTTACCAAAAATTTTGTGAAATTTGTCCAAAATGTGGCATAGTCCCTTCCATCAATTTATATTACTTTATCAATTGCTCCATAAGAGAATTTTAATATCTCGAAATTGTGGGCGGCTATTTTTTTGAACCTGTTTTTTCTGTCCGGGCCTAAATTTTATCACTAGCTGATGGACAGAAGACGGACTTTGTCGTCAAAGGGCATAAAGAATGAAACAAATAAGTATTTCAGACCTCGGCAATAGTCCTCTTGCAACCTACACAGTTTCAGACAGCAGTCCAATCCATCTGGGCGACGAGATTAAACCTCTTTTGGCAGAATATTCCCGCGACGGCATAGACTTGAATTTGACGTCAGATACAGGCGATCATATCACGATATACGACTATTTCACGACTGGGCAGGGAGTGGACCTCATTACCGCGGGAGGTGCGCGTATCCCCGCAGATCTGGTTGGCAAGCTTGCTGGTCCGGGGCCAATGGCCCAATCCACGAATACGCAGTCTGATGCTGGCGGCCCAATTGGCGAGGTCTCGCAGTTATCAGGCACAGTAACATCACGACATGCGGATGGAACCAGCGAAGAACTAGTCGAGGGTGCTGCGGTTTTTCAGGGCGATGTCATAGAGACGGCAGCGGGTTCCTCCTTCACCATCGTGTTTGCGGATGATACGCAATTTTCCATGGGGGAGAACGGCCGGGCAGTTCTCGACGAAATGATTTACAACCCTTCATCGGGCGACGGAAAATTCGGTGTTTCCCTTTTGCAGGGCGTCTTCTCGTTGGTCAGCGGGCAGATTGCCAAAGATGATCCGGAAAATGTTGATGTCCGCACACCTGTCGGCACAATCGGTATTCGCGGCACAAGCTGGTCTGGAAATGTAAGAAATATCGGCGAAGAATCTATTTTCACGCTTTTTACCGGCGCGATCGTAATTACCAATGAGGCAGGATCGCAGCTACTGGATATTCCCAACCAGTCTGTTATCGTCACCAGCTTTTCAGCATTGCCGAGCGTTCCCTTTATCCTGACCGGAGAACAGCTTTTCAATATTTATGGAGAGGCATTGCGCTTGATCGACCCGAAATGGTTCGATGACGAAGATAAATTCAATCCTGATGAGATCTCGCCGGAAGCCGGTCGGCGTGCCCAATCGGGGGGCGGGGCAGGCTTTCAGCCTTACAGTGAAGGCGGCATTGATGGAGGACAGTCCGTAGGAGACCTTCTCAAGGCTGCGGGATTGCTCGTCGGAACGGATCTGAAGTTCCGCACTACACAGAATACCGAGGAAATAGTCGGGATCGGCCCCCAGACAGGTTTGAATGTTGTTTCGGTTGTCGATCAGGAATCCGGTAATCTGGAGAGCTTCCAGATATTCATTACCCTGAGCCAACCAACGAACGTACCTGTTACAGTCACCTATGATATCCGTTCGGGGTCAGCATCAGGTACGGACTCGGGACTACCTGGTGACCTGGATTTTATTAGTAATGGGAATGGCACTATTGTTATTCCGCCGGGTCAGACACAAGCCGCTTTTACAGTAACTGTTGTGGACGACGATGTAATCGAAAACCTGGAGTTCTTTATTGTTGCCATAACCGGCGTTGAGAACGCTGATATCGATATCAAGTCTAGTCAGGCGCTTGTGGTGATCACAGATGATGATATTGGCTTGGTCACGCTCTCGGATGTCACGGTTGATGGGGTGGGAATTGGTGAAGACGGCGCCACAGTTGGAGAAGATACGGGAACGTTAACTTTTGTGCTTAGCCTAGATAAGGCCGTCGCACCGGGGGTAACGGTAAGCGTAAATTACCAGATTACGGGAACCGCATCCGCAGGCAGCGATTATCTGACGGATACCCTCCAGACGGTTACCTTTGAAGGGGGAGAGTTAGGTCTTGCGCCTGGGGCAACCACCACCATTACCATTCCGATTATAGATGATAACCTGTTTGAAGGGCCGGAATCCCTAACACTTACGCTGGTCGGAGCATCGAGTAATGCGACAATCGACAGTGGCTCAGAGTCGATAACGCTGACTATCGAGGATAATGACGATCCTGTCATTGTAGGCGAGACGACGCCGGCGCAGTTAGCGGAGACGGAAGAAGGAGATATTATCGAAGGTGCTTCCCTCGGCATCGGCGGTGGTAGCGGAGAGATTGCCTCGGTGTCCTTCGATGCGAGCCAACCAAATTTTGATGCGGCCGGCCTTACGTCTAACGGCGCACCGATTATTCTTTCCGGGCTGGGAACGAATGTTGTGACCGGCGCGGCCGGCGGGGAGACGATTTTCACAGTTACTCTGAATACGGATGGCACCTATGACATGTCCTTGGTGGGCCCAATCGATCATGTAGAAGGTACCGGGGAAAATATTGGTGACCTCGCCTTTAATCTCGCCATTTCTGTCACTGATGTGAACAATTCATCGGCGTCGGGAACATTGGCAATTGAGATCGAGGATAGCGGCCCCATTCTCGGTGCGGCCTCAGATATTGTTGTTGATGAAGATGACCTCCCCGAGGGAGGGGACACGACGCCGGAGTCAATCTCCATAAATGGGGTCGCTGAAATTGATTTCGGCCTTGATGGTGCGGGAAGCGTGACTCTTGATATCGGGGAATTGCCGGTTATTACGTCTCGCGGCGATCCTGTCTTCTATGAACTTACGACGCTCGCGGATGGCGTGACACAGCAGGTCACTGCGACGGCGACGTCTGATACAGGTACGTTACGCCCGATTTTTGTTTTGGAATTTGGTCCGAATGGCGATGGCGACAATTATGGATATACGCTGACGCTTAATGACGCAGTCGATCATTCGGGTGCGGGCGAAGATGGGTTGGATCTTCCCTTTACCTTTGATGTGGTAGATCAGGACGGTTCCTTGATCAGCGGTTCCTTTACGGCAACGATTGTCGATGATGTTCCGATCGCGAGCCCGGACGCAGTTGATTTGCCGGCACCGATGCTACCCACCTATAACCTGCTTTTCGTTCTGGATATTTCGGGCTCAATGACCAATTTCGTTGAGGGTGCCGGGCAGACCCGCATACAAATCCTCAGGGCTGCCGTGGATAATGTACTGTCGGAATATGAGCAGGTCTCAAGTGAAGTAAATATCACCATTATCGGCTTCGCCGCCGGTTCGTCGGTGGTTTACCAAGGATCCTCCATCCAGGAAGCGCAGGATTTCGTCACTGACAGCAGCAATCTTGTGCCGGGAGGGGCGACCAATTACGCTGCTGCGCTCGCAAACACCGAGGACGGCGCCCAGGGAGTTCTTGTCGGCAATCTCGCCAATCCTGCGCTCGATGGCTTTAAGACGACTGTCTATTTCATCTCCGATGGGGAACCGACAGAAGGCCAGGAAGTGCCAACAGACGGTGGAAATGGATGGCAGCAGTTTGTTGGCGCCAATGATGTTGAGGTCGTTGCCGTTGGTCTTGGAACAGGTATCAGTACAACGGAACTGGCGAAGGTAGAGAATGCTGCAGATGAGCCGACAATAGTGATTGATCCCAGCGACCTTGAATCTGTTTTGGTTGAGACCATTCCTGTTGTTGAGACGGACAATGTTGTCAGCTCCGGGTCCATTGATCGACTGGGCGCGGATGGCGGGACCTTGACGTCGCTAATTCACGATGGCGTAGAGTATGATATTCCGCAAAATGGCACGCCCCTTATCGTTGACACCGGCCTTGGCGGAAGCATCTCCATTGACGCGGCCGGCAACTACACCTATACCGCGCCCGATGAAGCCGACCCCGGCGAGATGGAAAGTTTCGAATATGTGTTGACCGACGGCGACGGCGATACCAGTAGCGCGTTATTGACTTTCACTTTCATTGATGAAAATGCAGGGGCATTTACTGTCTTGTCAGCATTCTCGTTGCCCCCGAACGTCCTTGATGGCAGTGAAGAAGGTGAGCAGCTTCTCGGAACTGCCGGGGCCGATGTTATTTCCGGTCTGGGCGGTGATGATCTGATTCAGGGCAATGGTGGGAATGATGTCCTTGCCGGTGGTGACGGAGCCGATGTTTTTGCCTTTACTGGCGAGGACAGTGGAACAGTTACAATCACCGATTTCGATATCGACGAAGACAGCATCAATCTGGATCAAATATTCGATGACCTAGGGATTCTTGTGGACGATCGTGGAAACGGTGAGGCCTGGAACCTAAGCGAGGTGGTTGGTAAAGCCACGCTTTCACTGCTTGTTGCCAACGGTCCGACGATTGTATTCGAAAACTATGTGAGCCCGGATGTGCAGGCACTTGAAGCCATCTCATCAAGGATTGTGGTCGACGAGTCTTAGCGGCGGCGGTTGCGGGACTTGAGCTTGGCTATCTTGCGCTTTTCCCATTCGTCTGTCCGGTCTCCCAAGCCAAATAAGCGAACCGCATCCAGGGCTAAAATTACGAGGAAGGATGCCATCGGCCATAGAAACCACCAATAATTTGCAGAAGTGGCCATGTTAATAATGAAAAGACACAGAATGATCGTGCCGAATGTCATTGCTCGGCGGTAAAATCCCGCCTGCTTTTTTACATATGCCCGAATTCGTTTGTCCTCTTCAGCATCTTCTACTCGCGAATCCTCAGCGTGGTCCTCGGATAGAGGAATAGGGTGAGACGACGGTCGGGGCTGTTTACCGGGGGTCTCGCTTAAAGTTAGTGAATAGACCGCAACCGGCTCCGCGATATTTTTGACCTCCCGGTTACCGAGAAACTTAAACTCTCTCGGGAGCTTGTTTTTCACCTGTTCAAATACGGAGCCGGAAATACATATGCCCCCGACAGGAGCCATTGCTTCCAGTCTTGCAGCTACGTTGACCCCATCACCGAAGATATCGTCCCCCTCAATGATGACATCCCCCAGATTGATCCCGATGCGATAAAGCATCTGGTCGTCAGCCGGAAGAGGAGCATTATCCTTGTTGATCTTATTTTGCACCTCAACAGCACATTGCACCGCTTTTACAACACTCGAGAATTCGCTGACGAGGCCGTCACCTGTCATATTGACGATGCGGCCGCCATAGCGGTCAATTATCTCCCGGAAAATTTCGCGCGTTATTTTGAGCCGCTCGAGAGTTTTTCCCTCATCATCATTCATCAGCCTGCTGTATCCGGAGACATCCGCGCAAAGAATTGTTGTCAGCTTTCTGTCCAACTCAACATTCATTTGCTGTGTGTTCTCCGGCTATTCGCGAACTAACATAACTTAGTGATCAGATGCCGTTAAAAACTTGTTCTCGAGCCCGGTGGAAAAGGCAAGACCTTCAGCCGTCAGGATAATTTCTTCCTCCCAGTTTTCGCGGACAAGACCTTTGCGGCGGAGTGCGGTCCAAACAGATTTATTGCTCAGTCCAGTGGCGTCGCGACTCGCAATCACAAATTCACCTACATGCATGTGATTTCCATGGGCGTGGGGCAGGCGGGTAATGCGGATATCCCCATTGTCCCCGACCGGGGTAGCACTGTCGGAGTCGCGCGCCAGTATCTGCAGCAAGACCAGTGTCTTGCTTTGCAGCGCATTCAGTTTAATTCGTTTCTTTTCCACAATATTTTCCGCTGAAAAACAAAGAGCTATATTTTCGTGACAAATTCCGAGATGGCCTGGCCGATCTCGTCCGGGCTGTCTTCCTGAATAAAGTGCAATCCCTTGACGGTTACTTCCGTTTGGTTAGGCCATGTCCGGCAGTATTCGCGCTGAGGCCCAACAAGTATGGAGCCGGGATCTGCATTAATGAAAAGCTTGGGTAAGTCGGACTGGCTGAGCCAGGCGGAATACTCGTCGACAATCTTGACTACGTCTTCCGGTTCCCCGGCAATCGGAATTTGCCGTGGCCAAGTCAGGGTCGGCCGTCGGTCTTCTCCGGCGTTCCTGAACGGGCGGGTATATTCGCGTTGCTCCTCATCCTCAAGCTCGCGGAGAATAGAGGACGGTAGTACTCGCTCAACAAATATATTTTTTTCCAGCACCAATTCTTCGCCGGCAGGGCTGCGGAAGGCTTGGAAGATATTTCGGGCTTGCTCGGGCCAATCGTCCCAGCTGGCAATGGTCTGGACAATTGCCTCCATATAGACGAGGCCTTTCATAGCGGACTGGTTTTGGTAGGCCCAGTCAAACCCCAACGCAGATCCCCAGTCATGAACGACCAGAGTGACATCCTTGTCAACCATGAGGTAAGCCAGCAGGTCGTTTAAGAAGGCGCGATGCTCCTTAAAGGTATATCTGTCGGGCCCACTGTCATGTAGCTTTTCGGAATCCCCCATGCCGATCAGGTCCGGTGCAATCAGGCGCCCCCGACCTTCGAGATGTGGTATGACGTTGCGCCATAAATAGGAAGACGTCGGATTGCCATGTAAAAATACAATCGGGTCGCCCTCACCTTCCTCGATGTAGGACATTTTCAGTCCCCGGATGGTCGCCGATTTCTTCTTGTATCTTGCTGCTGCAGTCACGCTTGAATCATCTCCCTGATTGCCGGAAAGGTAAAATTTACCCAAATTGAGCATTCGCCCGGATAATAACGCGAGCTAGCGAATTTGCACAACAAAAGAAGTCGTAGGCGAAATTGGTTTTGGGAGACTGCGTAAAATAAACCGTCAGGAGAAGCGGGAACGTGATTTTTCCTGGTAGGTCTTCACGACCTTTTTAACATCTTCCACGGTGAGTCCGTCCCGTTTCAGGACAGCTAAAATAACCGGGTCCGCCAGCAATTCTTGCAGTGCGGGTTCGGGGAATTTCCTTACACCAGGTTCCATTTGCACCTCCTCTTGCGCTCACCTTTGCGACACGCAGATACTCATTAGAAGAAGGTTGAGTCATTTCTATGACGGTAATCTGTTATTTTTTAAACAAAATGTGTAAAGAAATAGCTAATTTTCGGAGGGGGCCTCTTCTTCATCCTTATTAGACAGCTTTTTCTTGTCAAGCAAAGCGTCCCGCTTTTTCTGTTGATTCATATCCTGCTTTTTTTGTGCCGCAGATCGGCCGAAACTTGCCCGGTTGTTGCGGGCCGTGTCTTCTGCTGTCTTGCGATTACGCTTTTTCCGAAACTGATTGAGATTGACGACATCACCCATTTTGATAGCGACCTTTATTGGTAATTGCGCTAATTTTCATATAGGGACGCTGCAGGATAATCTCAAAATATATTTTATATGACTATCTCTGATCACGCGCCTTTTCGAGAAGTTCTTCCAGGACAAAAAGACGAATTGCGCTGGAAAGATTGCCCTGCCGCGTGGCATCAATTTCCGTAATCAGTTCATTCAGGCTGAGGCCTTTGCGTTTTGCGCTTTCTTGAA
>Ga0098035_1001720_pt1 | contig 10477 bp, 8 predicted proteins | sample 3_EtaG_FD_75046 | JGI IMG/M metagenome (GOLD analysis project Ga0098035, IMG submission 75046) | Marine viral communities from the Subarctic Pacific Ocean - 3_ETSP_OMZ_AT15126 metaG | ecosystem: Environmental > Aquatic > Marine > Oceanic | place: Pacific Ocean | collected 2015-01-07
ATGACAAGCTCGCCGCCTATCTCACGGCGAAATTCCCGGATGTCCGGGTGATCAATGGAGATGCGCGGTCGATTGCCGACGTGCTCAAGCCGCAAGCCAGTGCTTGTTTCGACATTGTTATTTCCAGCCTTCCACTCCTCAACGTGAAGGAGGTGGATAAGATTAGAATTCTCGAACAGATTTTCTCAACCCTCGATCAGCGGGGCATTCTAGTCCAGTATACCTATTCGGCGAAGGCGCCGATTTCACCTTTCCTGGCGAACAGATTCGGCGTAAGAGGAGAACGAACCGCGATGGTATTCCGGAACCTGCCGCCTGCAACTGTCTGGAAATACAGCTATCCAAACGGCTATGATTTTCGAAACTAGGACAAGATCTTTTAGTACCTATTCAACTTTTGCATGAATTTCTTTCCTGTAAATCTGTTGCAATACCGTCGAGGAAAATCGTCGAAACATTCCTGATTAAATCATCCAGGGATTTGTCCTCCTCGCCATCCCAATTTGGATGAAACCAGTTGGCGCTCCAATTCAAGGCTCCCAGCATGAGCTGTCGCATCTGGACAACGTCAACATCCTTACGGACTTCCCCAAGTTCCTGCGCCCGCGCCAATGTCCTGCTCCAGCTTGACGTATATTGCTGCCTGATCGGTCGATGCTTTTCCCTCACATCTTGGGGGAGTTGCCCATAAATACGGATATTCATGGCGACAAAATCATTGCGCACAAACAGATACAGCATATGCGTTCGAATGGCGGCAGCGATCCGTCCCACATAGTCAGGAAACGCTGTTTCGTTTTCAAGAATGTAAGTGACGCCTTCGACGATTTCGTTCAACCCACGCGACAGGACATCATCGATGATCTCCTCTTTCGACGAAAAATGGTAATAGATGCTACCAGCCTCAATTCCCGCCACATCAGCAATATGCCGCAAGGTAACACCATCATACCCTTTCTTGCGAAGCGCCTGCGTCGTGGAGAGCAGTATAAGCAGCCGGGTCTGCGCTGCTTTTGACCGCCCGGCCACCTTTGGCGACATAGGCTCAATCGACATGCCATCCATCATGCGCCCATTCCATTTAGAGCGCTGGTCAAGAATACCGTCAAGAAGCAAGGTAACGGTATTATTAGCGAATGCCCGAACCGAAAACCGCTTCCGGTCGAACCATTCCGTCGTCCAGTTAAGGGCCCCGACAATCAATTGCTGAAGCGTCATGACACTCACGTCTGACCTGATTTCGCGGTTTTTCTGAGCGTTAGAAAACGCCTTCGTCCAGAGATTTCCGTAACTCCCGAAAACACGCCGGTGCCGAACCTGCGCTTCTGCGGACAACATGGAAAAGTTGCGCATGATGGCGGCAGTGAATTCACTGCCACCTAAGACCTGGTCCAGATGGGCATATACCATGGCCGCAAATGTCTCACGGAAATTCGCACCGCGCGCTTCATGCTCATTATACACCAAAGACACCACATCAATGACCTGACGACAGCCGAGATCAAACACATCATCAAGCAAGTCTTCTTTTGATGAGAAATGATAGTAAATGCTGCTGGCCTCTAATCCCGCGTCGGCTGCGATCTCCTTGAGCGTGGTATGGGCATAGCCTTTTTCGCAAAAATGTCGCGCTGCAGTTGCAAGAATGGTTGTGCGCGTGCCATTTGCTTTCCGGCCGCCGCGCTTCCTGCCATTTCCGCCCTCCACCTTCAAGGTCATCGATTGAATATACCACGTTATTGAGAACACTGGACAGTCTGCCAGCCAGTACGATAACGTTATGTCGCCATGACGCTAAGTGCAATCAAGAATAACAAAAAACTTATGTGAAAATAGGGAACTAGAATAATGCGAGGACTTTCAGGAAAGCGTGTCATCTTAACCGGAGGCGGCAGCGGAATTGGGCGCAGCATCGCCCTTCGTTTCGCGGAGGAAGGGGCGGACGTCGCGATCTTCGATCTGGACCTAGACGGCGGCGAGGAAACCATCCAAATGATCAAGGACGCGAAGGGCAAGGCCACCGCGTACAAGGTCGATATTTCAGATCGCGCGCAAATCGATACGGCCGTTGCCGCGGTTGAAAAAGACGGTCCGGTCGACATTCTGGTGAATAATGCCGGTTGGGACCGAATGGTAACCTTCCTGGAAACTGACGTCGACTTCTGGAAAAAAGTCATCGATATCAATCTCTATGGCCCACTACATATGCACCATGCCGTTCTGCCGGGCATGGTGAAAAATGGCGGCGGCCGGATCATCAATATCAGTTCGGACGCGGGACGTGTCGGATCCTCCGGAGAGGCGGTCTATTCCGCCTGCAAGGGCGGGATTATCTCCTTCAGCAAGACCGTCGCCCGCGAGCTTGCGCGGGCGGGCGTTCAGGTGAATGTGGTCTGCCCCGGCCCAACAGATACACCGCTTTTCGCCGCCGTTGCCGTTGGCGACACGGGAGCAAAAATTGCGGAAGGCTTGAAGCGAGCCATCCCCATGCGCCGTCTGGCCGACCCATCAGACTTTCCGGGGATCGTCTGTTTCCTCGCTTCTGATGATGCCGGCTTTATCACGGGCCAGACAATTTCCGTTTCCGGCGGCCTGACCATGCATGGCTAGCCAAAATCCTTCTATAAAGGACAATCTTTTCGGAAGTTTGGCGCTCGTTTCTCCCTATGAGAAGCAACGCCTTCCTTCACGTCCTCGCTCATGAAACCCAGCATTTCAAAAGCCGTTGACGCATCGAAAATTGGGCCCGCCTGCCGCAGCCAGTTATTCAGCGTGTATTTGGTCCAGCGAATGGACGCCTGCGACCCGTTGGCCAGATCCGTCGCGATCGTGAGTGCCGTCTCCTGCAACTCCTCATCTTCCACACACATCGAGACGAGCCCGATCCGGTCGGCCTCTTCCCCGCTGACCGCCTTGCAGGTCAAAAGATAATATTTCGACTTCGCCATGCCACAAAGGAGCGGCCAGATAATCGCCGCCACATCACCCGCGGCAACCCCCAGTCGCGGATGCCCATCGACAATTTTTGCTGATTTTCCGGCAATGGATATATCGGCAAGAATGCCGACGACAAGCCCTGCCCCCGCCGCCGGGCCATTGATGGCTGAAATGATCGGCTTATTGCAATTGATAATGTTATAGACGAGGTCTTTCGCCTCTTTCCAGGTCCGCATGATCGCATCCATATTACCGGTCATATTTTCGATCATGTCGAAGTCGCCCCCCGCGGAAAACGCCTTGCCCGCCCCCGTCACAATCACGGAATTGATATCCGGATCACGATCGATATCCCGCCAGACATCGGTGATCTGGGTGTGGGTTTCTGCATCAACAGAGTTGAAGGTTTCAGGACGGTTGAAGGTGATCCGGAGAACACGTGGTGCAGGATAGTCAAACTTCAATTTGTGATAGGCGGCGTAACGGTCGGTCATCCCGATATATCCTCTTTTTTTTAATAATATTATTCTGTGAAGGCATCCGGTGCAGTCGGAATTCCGCCCCGTTCTATATATGTGATCATGTTTGGGTAGGCTGCGCGGAAATCACGAAGAAACTGATCGATCGGCATATCCTTGAACACCCCCCGATCATTCACATATTCCATATGTCGCTGATTCTTCTGATCGAATTCATGAAAAAGCGCATCTGATTTGCCGTCAAAATGAAGCGGCTTCACGCCGAAGCGCTCGCAAAGTTCCATATTGAAGGCCGGAGTAATTTTGTAGCTTTTTCCGTCCAGCCAGACCTGTACATAGCCGTGATAAATGAACAGGTCCGTTCCCATCAATTCGGTTAGCTTCGGCGTATTTATATGGTTGCGAACATCCGCAAAACCGAGAGCCGCCGGAATTCCCGCGGCCCGCAAACAGGCCGTCAAGAGGACGGCCTTGGGAATGCAGTATCCCGAGTTTCCTTGTGCAATCTGGCTTGCACGATAGGCATCCGGAGCCAGGGAAATCTGATAGGGGTCATAACGCAGACCGTCCCGCACTGCCTCAAATAGGCGGACGGCTTTTTCGGTGTCGGAGGCAGTTGTGGCCACGCCTTCTAACGCTGACGCGACAAAGTCATGTACCTCGCGCGAATTGCTGTCGACAAACTCCGCAGGGTCAAGAAATTCTTCCGCCCCAGGCGGAACCGGGTTGTGTTGCGCCTTCATTATTAATCCTTTTTTTGGCGGCAAAGCTTAAAGTAGCGTCTCATTATCTGATTATTTCCTTCAAATGTCACTGTCAATAAACCCAACGAGGACGCGAAAATGTTCGAAAGTGACTTGTGACAATCGAACTATTGATCTTTAATATAAGAAACTGCTTATCGTTGATTGCGATCCGGCCAGAAAATAATAATCAAGACCAGGAGCAAAACATGGTCCAGAGCCTCACAACGGATTATGAAGTCATTGTTATCGGCGCAGGTGTCGCCGGCATATATCAGATTAAGCGTCTCATTGATATTGGCGTCAAGGCGACAGTGCTCGAGGGAAGCGGCGATCTCGGCGGAACCTGGTATAACAATCGCTATCCCGGCGCACGTTTTGATTCAGAAAGCTATACATACGGCTATTCCTTTTCGAAGGAAGTACTGGAGGAATGGCACTGGAAAGAACATTTTTCGAGTCAGCCCGAAAACCTACGCTACCTCAATTTTGTCGCGGACAAGTTCAAGCTGCGAGACCATATGCAGTTCAGTTGCAAGGTTGAAGCTGCGAAATTTGACGAGAAAAACGCGATCTGGCGATTGCGGGTGAGTGACGGCCGCGTCCTTTCCTGCCGCTTCGTTATCATGGCGGTGGGCCTTCTTTCCCAACCGACATTACCTAACCTTGAAGGCCAGGATGATTTCAAGGGCGAGTCATTTCATACCTATTACTGGCCCCATGACGGAATCGACCTGACCGGCAAGAAAGTCGGCATCATCGGGACCGGCGCAACGGCCATTCAGATCATTCCGGTGATTGCGGAGCAAGCGGGAGAACTTCATGTCTTCCAGCGTCGTCCAAACTGGAGTGCACCGTTGAATAACGACGAGATTTCCGAGGAGGAAATGGCCGATATCAGGACCCGTTATGATGACATATTCAAGGCCTGCGATGAATCCCCGGGCGGATTTCTGCATCGACCGGACCGGCGCTCTTTTTATGAAGTATCACGCGAAGAACGGCTGGAGCTATGGGACAAGCTCTATAACGAGCGCGGTTTCGGGATTTGGCTTTCCAATTTCCGAGAAATTTTCATGGATGAAAAAGCCAACGCGGAATTTTCCGACTATATCGCCGACCGCATCCGCCAGCGCGTGAAAGATCCTGTCACGGCGGATAAGCTGATTCCGAAGGACCATGGCTTCGGCGTACAGCGCGTTCCCCTGGAAACAAATTATTTCGAGGCCTATAACAAGGAGAATGTCCATTTGGTGGATATTCAGGAAGACCCCCTCCAGCGGGTTACCGAAACCGGTCTGCGTACGATGGCCCGCGACTATGATCTGGATGTCATCATCTATTCCACAGGATTTGACGCCATGACCGGCGCGTTCGATCACATAGACATCGAAGGGGTTGGTGGCGCCAAGTTGAAAGACAAATGGTTTGAAGCACCATCCACATTCCTTGGCATGATGATTAACGGATTTCCCAATCTGCTGATGCCGAATGGGCCGCAAAGCGGTTCGGCCTCGACCAATTATCCGCGGGGCATTGAATGCGGCGTCAACTGGCTGATGGATTTTCTGCAGTATATGTGGGACCACGGATTTGTCCGCGCTGAAGCATCGCAAGCCGCCGAGCAGGAATGGACTGCGGAAGTCGTGGAAATGTATAAGATCATGCTAATGCGGAAAGCCAAATCCTGGTTCACCGGTTACAACTCTAATGTTGTGGGACATGAAGCCGGGCATATCCGCCATCTCGTCTACAACGGCGGCGCGCCTAAATATATGGCCCGTCTGCGGACCGTGGCGGCTTCAGGATATGACGGCATTGATTTTGAGGGCGAACCGGTGAAGCCGGAAGAAAAACCGTTACAGTCGACCGCCTGATACAGGCTGGACCTAGGACAGCCTTACAACCGCCTTGCCGATCATCGCCCGATTTTCAATCTGTTCGAGCGCGCCCGGGACAGCCGCCAGATCATCAAGCGGTTGTGTCGGTACTTTAAGGGCGCCCTTTGCGACGGCTTCAAGAACAACCTCTGCCGCAAGGGCGAGGCGGGCGGGCTTGTGCCAGCGATAATAACCAAGCACCATGCCATGAACGGATCTATTCTTGACCAGCAGCCGGTTGGCGGCGAAGGTTGGGATTCCCCCGCCTGCGAAACCAATAATCAGGTACTGTCCGTCCCAGTCGAGACAATGGGCCGCCGTTTCGGCAAACTCTCCACCGACCGGATCAAGGACAATATCAACGTCCCGTCCCTCATTGGCCTCTTTCACGCGATCGCGCAAATCCGGACCATAAATAAGTGCGGCATCTGCGCCCGCCGCCCGCGCGGCATCGGCTTTTGCGCTATCACTCACGGCAGCAATCACCTTGGCACCGTGATATTTCGCTAGCTGCACACCCGTGAGCCCTACTCCGCCGGCCGCGCCAGAAATCAATACTGTCTCTCCCGGCTGTATCTGGCCTTTCTCGACCAGCGCAAGCTCTGAGGTCAGAGCTACTGACAGAACCGCGGCGGCTTGCACAGGATCGCATCCTTCCGGCAGGGGGAACACCTCAAATGATTTCGCACAGACATATTCCGCGTGGCCCCCGTCATATACCAGCGCGGCAACCCTGTCCCCGACACTGAAACCTGTCACTTCCGGCCCCAGGGCCGCTACCGTACCGACCACTTCCATACCCGTGGAAAAGGGAGGTTCATGCTTGTTTTGGTGCTTGTTTCTGCTCATCAATACATCGACGAAACTGATCCCCGCGGCGATAACCTGAATTAGTACTTCGCCTTTGCCGGCAACCGGCCTATCCGCTTCCGCAACCTGGAGTGAAGTGGGTCCGTTATACTCAGAGCAGATTAGCGCACGCATTATTTGTCTTTCTTGGGATGTCAGGTAATAGGAAAAGGCACGGATTGTGCCGCTGCTCTCAAGAGCGGCACGGCACAATCCCTGGGAGAAACCTTACTTTGCTTCCGGCGGAATGATATCTTCCGGAACATCGATGCCGATTTCTTTGTAGTATTTATATGCACCGATATGCAGCGGCATATTCATCTGGCTCAAGGCATTTTCTGGAGTAATGACCTTCATCCAGGCAGCTGCCTGTGTCAATTCTGCATTATGCGTGAGAATTGCCTTGGTAATGTTATAGGCATCCTCTTCGCTCATCCATTTGTTGGTACCAAGACCAACCAGCGAGTTCAGGACACGCACGTCGGTTTCATTGACGAGGTTTTCATACAAACCCTTTGGCAACATAATGAACTCACGACCCGGCAAGCTCGACGCAGCTTTCATCTCGTCAGACTCGAGTGCTGAGTCAGGAATACCGAGAATCCGGATAGGTGCGATTGTCGCGAGTTGGGCCATCTGCGGGCTCGGAACTGAGGTTGGAACGAAATATGCGTCAACCTGCCTATCCTGGAAAGCCTGCAATGCAGAGTTAAAGTCTAGATTGATCGCCTCATAATCCTTTTTCGGTTCATAGCCGGTTGAACCTTTAATAATCTGCTGAGAAACAGTCCGTGCGGCACCTGAAGGAGGACCGGTAAAGACGCGCTTTCCCTTTAAATCCGCGAACGATTCAATACCGGAATCCGCCCAGACAACCGCATGATATGGCCCGATCGGATAGTTCAGGAGACCACGAAGTTCGCTGAAAAGCTCTTTCGAGTCTTCCATTTTGGCATACATTCTGGTGCCGGTTTTCATGAAATGGTTGATCGAAACAGCGGTCACGAACAGATCAAGATCCTTCTTCGCCGCATCCACAGCCTGACGTGTCGCCGGTGCACCCGTCTGAAGCTGGATTTTATACCCATAGGCCTTTTTCAGAATTTCAATCGCCGCAATGGAGAATGTCGTCGTTGAATTTGCAGCACCGAGTGATGCCATTTTAAACGATTCCGCGGCGCTAGCGGTATGTGAAATCGATAGCGTCGCCACGAGGCCGAGGGTGGCTACCCCCATTGATTTAAGCAAGTTTCTTCTTTTCATTCTTCTCTCCCTTTTTTTCTTTTAGATAAACGGTAACACTTACTAGCTTTGTAATTTACGACGTGATCTGAGGGTTCCGAAAGTAATCAACGACAAGCCAATCACCAGGAAGACAATCTGCAAGGGTGGTATCTGGATGAGCAATCCAGCCCCCGCGATTCCTCGCAATATTCTCTCCGGCTTTGCCAACTCCTGTCGTTCATACCCAATCAGCGCCGTATTTATGAGCCAGATCGCAATAGCCAGGCATATGGCAACCCTTATAAAGCTCACTAAATCGAATGAGCCGACCAGCAATAATGAAGGTTCATAAATGAAGATAAACGGGATAATGAAACCAACAAGTGCCAGCCGCACAGCGTAGACAGCCGTCGTAAAAGGATGGGCGTTTGCGATGGGTGCCGCTGCAAAGGCACCAATGGCCACCGGCGGTGTTATGGCGGACAGAACGCCGAAATAGAAGACGAACATATGCGCCGCCAGAAGTTCTGCACCCATTCTTTGCATGACCGGCCCGAGGACCAGGATAATAATCAGGTACGCCGGCAAGGTCGGCATACCCATCCCGAGAACCAGCGCCGCCAGCGCAGTTGTTATCAAGGCCGCCATCAATGAGAATTCACTGAACTCCGCGACGACGGACGCAAAAGAAATACCAAGCCCGGTCAGGTTCAAAACGCCGATAATGACGCCAATACAACCGACGGCCACGATAATCCAGGCGCAAGACCTCCCTGCTTTCACTAGTGCAATCCAGATAACAGAGGGGTTTTCCCGGTTTTTCTTGTTAAAAGAACCCAAGATAACCGCGGCAACAATTGCCCAGAACCCGGCGAGCGCCGGAGATCGTCCCATCACCAGAACAAAGACGATGATGCCAATTGGTATGATAAACATCAGGCAGGCCAGCAGGTCTTTGCGGTTCAGCGGGGGCCGTTCGGACTCAGGCAAGGGTTGGATGCCGTCGGCGCCGGCCTGAATGGTAATAGAGGCAAACAGTGATCCGTAATAGAACAATGCCGGAATAAGGGCTGCGATACAGATCGTTGTATAGGCCTCTCCGGTCAGGTCCGCCATTAGGAACGCGGCCGCGCCCATCACGGGCGGGACGATCTGGCCACCGGTCGACGCTGCCGCCTCAATACCACCTGCCATAGGCGCCGAAAAACCGCGGCGCTTGATCATGGGGATTGTAAAGGATCCGGTACCGACCACATTCGCGGTCACACTACCCGACATACTGCCGAAGATGGCGCTGGCAAAAACGGCGGAATGGGCGGGCCCTCCCCGCGTTTTTCCGGTCAGTGCGACGGACGCGCGGATCAGCGCATCGCTCGCGCCCGTGCTTTCCAGGATAACCCCGAAGACCACGAAGATCAGTACTACTTGAAGGACAACCCCCATCGGCAGGCCATAGACCCCCTGGAAGCTATACCAGATCGTCTGCATGGATCGGTTAAGGCTGAAGCCTGAATGATTAAGGAACCCCGGCAGGTACTGGCCATAAAGACAATATAGAATACCGAGCGAAGCTATGATGACGATTGGCAGGCCGAAAAGACGGCGCGTTGCCTCCAACAGCACAACAACGGCCGCAAAAGCGGCCCAGATATCTATCGATTCATACTCGAATATGGTTTCTTCGATGAGGATCTGAATATCAATAAACTTCGTCGTCCCGTAGACGAAAACAGCAATCAGGATCAGATCAATGCCCCAGAGAAACCACGCCGGAAGTCGGCTCATCGCCCCTTGCATATGGGTTACTCGCTCCGCCAGCGGGTTGCCAAGCAGTGCGATAATCACGGCTCCACACAGGATCCACGACCGTCCGTAAGTAATGTCCCAACCACCTGAAATCGCGACATAAATTGCCTGTAATGCGAGCACGACACCTATCAGCGCGACCGCCCAGGAAACGAGGGATTTAAAATTCAAGCTCACAAAAACTCTCCTCTTTTCCTAAAATCCGCCCGGAGCAATGTAGGGGCAGTCGGCAATTGTCCATTCCGGAACTGGCTCGGTTTTGTAAATTTGTCGTAAATGCACCTCATCCGGGCCGTCACCGATACGAAACCAGCGAGCATACGAATGGGCATGATGAATTAAGGTATCATCCGTCCCCCCCATGGCGCCAAACAACTGGACCGCGCGATCCGTCACTTTCTGGAGCATGCGCGGTACAGATACCTTTACTTGCGAAACAATTCGCCAGGTTTTGCTGTCCGGACTGGTATCCAGCAGCCAGGCCGCCTTATGGATAAACAAGCGATTTAGATCGATATCAATGCGCGCTTCGGCTATCCATTTCTGGACCGTATCATAC
>Ga0098035_1001721_pt1 | contig 10473 bp, 10 predicted proteins | sample 3_EtaG_FD_75046 | JGI IMG/M metagenome (GOLD analysis project Ga0098035, IMG submission 75046) | Marine viral communities from the Subarctic Pacific Ocean - 3_ETSP_OMZ_AT15126 metaG | ecosystem: Environmental > Aquatic > Marine > Oceanic | place: Pacific Ocean | collected 2015-01-07
AACCGCGGCTGGACCGGCCCGATCGCCCACATCAAGGACATGGACAGCTGGCAGACCCAGCTCATCGTGTCGAACAAGACGATCGACTACAAGAACTGGAAAGTCGGCGTCATTCTCGGCCTGGACGACGGCAATGGCCAGATCGGTTTTTCCGATGGCAACACCTTCGCCCTGACCAATATTCCTGACAAGGCCAAGGTCGGCGATTTCGTCGCGGCTGAACCCGTATCTTCAGGCACTTACGCTGTACGTACCATCCCCGAGGTTTCAGGCGGCATGGTCATGGAGCAGCCCTGGTCCGGGCGCGTACTTGCCATGCAGGGCGGCTTCGATTCCGGGCTGGGTTCGTTCAATCGCGCCACCCAGGCCGAGCGCCAGCCGGGCTCGACGATCAAGCCCTTCGTCTATGCGACCGCGCTGCAATACGGGATGACCCCGGCAACCCAGGTGCTCGACGGTACGTTCTGCGTCTTCCAGGGCGCGGGGCTGGGCGACAAGTGCTTCCGCAACTTCGGCAACGAGGGCGGTTCGGGCAGCCACACGATGCGTTGGGGCCTTGAGCAGTCGCGCAACCTCATGACCGTGCGCATCGCCAACGATACCGGCATGCCGCGCGTCATCCGCACATTCCACAATGTCGGGATCGGCGACTACAAGCCGTATCTTTCCTTCGCGCTTGGCGCGGGCGAGACGACGGTGGCGCGCATGGCCAATGCCTATTCGGCGCTTGCCAACAATGGCGTGCAGTTCCCTTCGACTGTCATCGACTACGTGCAGGACCGCAATGGCAAGGTGATCTGGAACGCGGACAAGCGCCGCTGCGATACGTGCAACATGGCCGAATGGGACGGCAAGCCGATGCCGCGCATCAAGCGCAAGGGCAAGCAGGTGCTCGACGCGGACACTGCATATCAGGTGATCCACATGCTTGAGGGTGTCGTCATCCGTGGCACCGCCGTGCGCCTGCGCGACCTCAACCTGCCGCTCTTCGGCAAGACCGGCACCACCAACGGCCCGACCGACGTGTGGTTCATGGGCGGCAATCAGGATTACGTGGGCGGCGTCTATGTCGGTTACGACAATCCCCGTTCGCTGGGCGGTTACGCCCAGGGTGGCCGGATTGCCGCGCCGATCTTCAAGGACGTTGTGCTCGACACGCGCTCGCGCTGGAGCGACCAGCCCTTTGTCGCGCCCGCTGGCATCCGCATGGTTCGCATCGATCGTGTGACCGGCAAGAAGGTCATGGGCGTAGAGCCGACCAACGAGCCCAAGGCCTCGGTGATCTGGGAAGCCTTCAAGCCCGACACCGAACCGCGGCAGTACACCGCCGAGGACGAATTCACCCGCCGCCGCGATGCGCTGGTATCGGAAATCCGCGAGGCCCGTCAGGCCCGTGCTGATGCTGCCGCAGCCACCAGCGAGGCTCGCGACTTCGCCGAAGAGCAGGGCGGGGTGTATTAGGCTGCGGGATTGGCGGCGCGCCCGTTCGGCGCGCTGCCGCCCGGGCGTGGATCAGCCCGGTTTCGCAACGAGTTTGCTGGGCAGGGCCTTGAGCTGTTCGTTGAGCTGTTGAAGCTGTTCGGGCGGGGTCCCTGTGGCTTCCATCACTTCCAAAGGCACGTAGCGCGCCTCTTGGAGGATCGTCATGCCCTGATCGGTCAGCGACACGCGCACGACGCGCGCGACGGCAAGGCTGAAACCGACGACGGCAGCTTCTCGGTGAAATTGGGAACGCCCGGGGAATTGGGCGGTGACGGCGACGGCAAAAATCCTGAACAGCTCTTCGCATCGGGTTTGGCCGCGTGCTTTCTAAGCGCGATGAAACTTGTCTGCCTCGCAGAACAAGGACCTCCCGGACATTCCTGCCGACGCCAGCGTCATTGTCACGGTCGGCAACGGACCGCGCAGCGACAAGGGTTCTGGCCTGATCGTCGCGCTTGAAGCAAGCATGCCGGGCGGGGAATCTCGCTTGGCCTCATTTATCGATGACCGACAGGTCGCGCTGAAGGGCCCCTGTCACCCTTCGGGGTAATCCATAAGTCTTGCAGGCTCCACCAATCGCGCGAATGGAGCCCTGCTGTCGACTTCATTAGATTTGGCCAAGTCGCGGGCACGGCTGTGGCGGTCTGGCGCGCGATGTCAAAGCAAGAATCGCAGATCCCGAGGGTGCCGGTATCATGATCGAACAGGCCTTGCTTATCGTTGACCAGACGCCCTTTCTGCTGATCTCCTATGTAACTGTACTTGTCTTCGGCACGGCCATTTGCGCATCGGCCGTCTTGCACGGGCAGGATCGCTTCTCGCTCCGCGGACTTCTGCGAACCTGCTTCCCTCCCGAATTCTATCTGTCACGCAGCACGGCCCACGACTGCGTGCTCTGGACGATTTCCAAACTGCTGGCCGTGTCGCAGCGGTACATTCCGCTCGTCGTTTCGGCCATCATCATCACGCAGTTCCTCGATTACATGGCGGGACCGGAAAGGAGCGCGCACATGCGCATCCATGCCGGAGTCGCGCTCACCGGGCTCCTTCTGGTATTTCTGTTCGTGTGGAAGGAACTGGTCGATTACGTGCTGCACTATCTGCACCACAAGGTGCCCTTCCTCTGGGAGCTGCACAAGGTTCATCACTCGGCATCGTCGCTGATCCCGATCACTTCGCAGCGCGGGAGCCCGGTGGAAGTCCTCTTCACGGAGAACATGCGCGCGATCCTCATCGCGATCCCGCTGGCCGTCATCTGCTTTCTGACCGATGAGGACGTCGTCCTGATCTTTGCCTACTCGGGATTGTTCAACAAGGTCACCACCATGGTGACGCTTGATCCCTTGCGCCATTCGCACTTGCCGATCGGCCTCGGCCCGTTCGACCGGATCTTCATCAGCCCGCACATGCATCAGGTCCATCACAGCAAGCTGGCCCACCACTGGGACCGCAACTTCGCCACGAACCTGGCCTTGCTCGACTGGATATTCGGCACCGCTTACCGGCCGGGCAAGGGAGAGGTGCTGGTCTACGGGATCGGCGCCGATGCCGATGACAGGCAGTTCACCTCGCTGAAGGGGATACTGTTCGATCCTGTCGTGAGCATGGTGCGGTCGATCCTCGCCGGGTTGCGCACGGGCCGACTGGTTTCACACTGAGCGTGCATCTCCTCCTCGCTTTATGACGAGAGAGCACGTCCCCAAGTCCTGACGAGGCCAATATTCTTGCCCCTCGGTTGACTAATGCCTTTGCGGTCACGACTTTGTGCGCGAATTGATCCACCGGCAGGGGAGTTCGATGCCGTCACCAGCCTTTCACGCGCCCGATACCGTGGAGGGCGTCGTCGCACTCCTGTCCGGCGATCCTACTGCACGGCCGCTTGGCGGCGGAACGGATCTCATCGTCCAGATGCGCTCGGGCCGGATCGCTCCAAGCGCGGTTGTCGACATCAAGCGGATTGCGAGCCTCTCCGGCGTACGGCGCGAGGGCGACGTATTCGTGATCGGTGCGGCAACGCCATGCACTGCGCTCAAGGATAATGCCGACCTGTGCGCCGCCTGGCCGGGCGTCGTCGAGGCAGCGAACCTGATCGGCTCGGTCCAGGTCCGCAACCGCGCGACGATGGCGGGCAATCTGTGCAATGCCTCTCCTGCTGCAGACAGCGTCCCGGCCCTTGTCGCAGCCGAAGCGATCTGCGTGGTCGCCGGACCTGCGGGCATGCGCGAAGTCGCCGTGCAGGACATTCCCGTGTCTCCGGGCAGGACTTCGCTGGCTTCCGGCGAATTCGTGGTCGAGTTTCGCCTCCCCGTTCGCGGCGCGCTTGAGGGCGACGCCTATCTGCGCTCGATCCCGCGCACGGAGATGGACATTGCCGTCGTCGGGGTCGGCGCAAACCTTCGAATCGATGACGAGGGCACCTGTACTGCAGCGCGCATTGCGCTGGGCGCGGTCGCGCCGACCGTAGTGCTGGTCGAGGCTGCCGGCGCGGCGCTGGTCGGCACGAAGCTCGACGAGGAGGCGCTGTCGGCGATGGTCGAGGCCGTAAAGGCGGCCTGTGCCCCGATCGACGACAAGCGCGGGACCGTGGCCTATCGCAAGGCGATGGCCGGTGTTCTCGCCAAACGCACCGTGCGGATTGCCGCCCAGCGCGCAGGAGCGAAGGCATGAACAGAAATCACGTCAATACCACGATCAACGGCGATGCCACGCAATTTCTCTGTGATCCGGGCGCCTCGCTGCTCGATGTCCTTCGCGATGCGCTTCACCTGACCGGCTCCAAGGAAGGGTGCGGTTCGGGCGACTGCGGTGCCTGCACGGTCCAGCTCGACGGCGAAATGGTCTGCTCCTGCCTTGTCCTCGCAGCCGAGGCCGAAGGGCGCACCGTCGCCACGATCGAGGGCGTGGCCGAAGGTTCGGTGCTGCATCCCGTGCAGCAGAAATTCCTCGAGCATGCCGCACTCCAGTGCGGTTTCTGCACGCCCGGATTTATCGTGGCGGCCAAGTCGCTGCTCGATCGCAATCCGAATCCGACCGAAACCGAAGTGCGCTACTGGCTGGCGGGCAACCTGTGCCGCTGCACCGGCTACGACAAGATCGTGCGCGCGGTGATGGATGCTGCGGCCGAACTGCGCCAGGAAAGGACGCCCGCATGAACGCGCCCGATAAGATCGAGACTTTCCGCCATATCGGCACTCGCCCGGTTCGCCCGGACGGGGTCGACAAGGTTACCGGAAAGGCGCTTTACGGGACCGACTTCAAGGCGCCGGGCATGCTCTGGGGCGCGATCCTGCGCAGCCCGCATCCCCATGCGCGGATACTGTCCATCGATACCCGCGCCGCCGAAAAGTTGGCCGGGGTGAAAGCGGTGGCAACGGGCAGGGACCTGCCGACGCTGGAGTCGCTGGTGATGCACGTGGGCGAGGGGGCGTCGGATATCGTCGATGTGTCGCACAATTGCCTGGCCTTCGACAAGGTCCTCTACGAGGGCCATCCGGTCGCGGCAGTCGCTGCAACCACCCCCGAACTGGCGCGCGAGGCCGCGGTGCTGATATCGGTCGAGTACGAGGTCCTGCCGCATGTCCTTGGCCTCGATGAGGCGCTGGCCGACGATGCCCCGCTGATCCGGGAACCGGCCAGGGGACGATCGGATGAGAAGCCATCGAACATTGCGATGGACGTGACCATGGGTCGGGGCGACGTCGAAGCCGCGCTGTCAGGCGCTGCAGCCGTCGTCGAGGGGCGCTACACGATGGAGCCGGTCCATCAGGGCTACATCGAACCGCACGCCTGCGTCGCTTCGTGGAACGGGGACGGGCAAGCGCAGATCTGGTGTTCGAGCCAGGGCCACTTCATGGTCCGTTCGCTTACGGCATCGGTGCTGGCGATCCCGCAGTCGGACATTCGCGTTACGCCGCTTGAGATCGGCGGCGGTTTTGGTGGCAAGACCACGGTATACCTTGAACCGGTGGCGATGATCCTATCACGCAAGTCGGGTCGGCCGGTGCGCCTTGGCATGAGCCGCGAAGACGTCTTTCGCGCCACCGGTCCCGCGCCGGGCGCCATCATCGACGTGCGCCTCGGTGCAGATGCGGACGGCACGCTTGTCGCCGCCGAGGTGACGTTCAAGTATCATTCCGGAGCCTTCGCTGCGAACGATGCCGGGGCCGGCGTTTCCAGCGCCATCGGACATTACCGTATCGCCAATACCCGTGTCTCGGGGATCGAGGTGTTGTGCAACCGCCCGGCGGCAAAGGCCTATCGCGCGCCGGGTGCGCCACAGGTCAACTTCGCGGTCGAAAGCGCGATTGACGAACTGGCGATCAAGCTCGGCATGGATCCGCTCGAACTGCGCATGAAGAACGCGGCCATGCCCGGCGACCTGCAGACATCGGGACTGCCCTGGGGCGAGATCGGCTGGGTTCAATGCCTTGAAGCGGCAAAGGCACATCCGCATTTGTCCGCACCGCTCGGCCCCAACCAGGGGCGCGGTATCGCCGGCGGTTATTGGGGCAATTACGGCGGTCCCTCCACTGTCAATCTCAGCGTTGCCGAGGATGGGACCTTTACTGTCGCGACCGGCAGCCCGGATATCGGCGGCAGCCGCGCCTCAATGGCTATCATGGCGGCCGAAGTGCTTGAGGTGCCATACGAGCAGGTTCGCTGCGTCGTGGCCGATACCGCGTCGATCGGCCTGTCATTCGTCACCGGTGGCAGCCGAACGACGTTCGCGACCGGCATGGCCACGGTCGAAGCCGCCAGGGAAGTGAAGCGCCTCCTGTGCGAACGCGCCGCGCGCACATGGCAGGTCCCCGCCGAAGATGTCGAATGGCGTGAGGGCAATGCCGTGTGCACCTCGGGTGAAAAGCTCGGTTCGAAAATGAGCGCGGGGGAAATCGCGGGCAGTTCGATACATTCGGGTGGCCCGATCACGGCGACCTCGGCGCTGAGCGCGCAAGGCTGGTTGCCGGGGTTCGGCTTCCACATCTGCGACGTCGAAGTCGATCAGGAGACGGGCCACGTCTCCATCGTTCGCTACACCGCCGTGCAGGATGTCGGCCGCGCGATCCATGCCGATTATGTCGAAGGCCAGATCCAGGGCGGCGTTGCCCAGGGCATCGGTTGGGCACTGAACGAGACTTACATCTACAACGGGGAAGGCAAGCTCGAGAATCCCGGATTCCTCGACTATCGCATGCCGGTCACGTCGGACATGCCGATGATCGATACGGTCATGGTCGAAGTGCCCAATCCCGTGCACCCCTACGGTGTTAAGGGTGTGGGCGAAGTGCCGATCGTTCCGCCGCTCGCCGCCGTCGCCAATGCGGTGCACGCCGCCACCGGCAAGCGGATGCGTTCGCTGCCGATGTCGCCGGACAAGGTCCATGCCGCACTTCATGCCGAGAGTTGAGCGCGAGTGAGCGCCTCGCCCTTGCGTATCGTGATCATGCCGCCCTTCGACAAGGAGTTCTTCGGCGTCGAGCGACTGTCGATCGATGCGGGGAACCTTTTCGAGCTTATCGAGAAGCTTGACGCGCAAGGGCCCGGATTTGCGAAGATCGCCCGGGCGCGTGTGCATCTTGCAGTCGATGGTGTGCTCGAAACCGACTGGACCCGCCTCCTTGCCGATGTGCGCGAAGTGATCGTGTTGCCGCGCGTCGGGGGAGGGTAGGATCATGGGCGTGACCTTGCAGTTTACCCGGATGGAGCCCTTCGGCGTCGAGATCCTGAGCGATCTATCCCGGGCCTTCGGCCCGTCCGAGGCGTTTCACTTGAGGGATCTGTTCGGCAACCACGGCGTGATCCTGGCGCGCAGCGCCGCCCTTTCGCAGGAGCGCCGCGACGAACTGCTCGGCCTGCTGGGCGACAAGGCTCGCCTGTCTCCCGCCGGGCCCGCGCAGTTCACCAACGCGGACGGTGTCGTCCTGGAACTGGTGTCGCAGGCGGTCGACTTCCTCGTCTGGGACGAGGCGACGCTGACGGCTTCGTGACTTCCGTTCGCTGCCGGATCAGAATGCGCGCGAGGTCAGGACGCAGCGCATTTCCATTTCCTTGCCGGCATCGTCGACCTGGCGCAGGAATCCGGTCGAGACCCGGCGAAACTTCAGCCCCTTGAACTTGCCGCCGGTCATTACCACCCGGTCGCCGGTATAGAGGTAGCTGCCGCGCACGCCGCCCGCCTTGTAATTGGAGGCGTTGACCACCCGGAAGGCATAGTCGGGCAGTTCCTTGCCCCTGGGGCCGCTGGCATCGCCGGGCAGTTCGCAGGTGTAGTTGCCAAGCGTGAGCGTGCCCACCGGGCCGCCCGGCACCGGGGGCGGAGGGGTCTCGGCACTCGCACATGCAGCAAGGGTGCAGGCGGCCATCAGGCCGGCGACGATTCCGGGTGCGTGTTTCATGGCAACCGGCTAGCATCGGCGCGAAGCAATTGCCACAAGGACCGAGCTTCGCTAAGGGCGCATCCTTTCCCGGCCACGCGTGGGCCGGAACCAGGCTCTTTCCCATCGAAGGCATCAACCCATGAAGATCAGCGGCGTCGACATTCGTCCCGGCAACATTCTCGAATACGAAAACGGCATCTGGAAAGTTGCGAAGACGCAGCACACCCAGCCGGGCAAGGGCGGTGCCTTCATGCAGGTCGAGATGAAGAACCTCATCGATGGCCGCAAGACCAACGTGCGTTTCCGCAGCGCCGACACGGTCGAGAAGGTTCGCCTCGACACCAAGGACTTCCAGTTCCTCTACGCCGAAGGCGACCAGCTGGTGTTCATGGACATCGAGAGCTACGAGCAGATCAAGCTCCCCGCCGACCTGCTCGGCGATGCCGCGGCGTTCCTGCAGGACGGCATGCAGGTTCTTCTCGAGCTTTGGGAAGAGCGCCCGATCTCCGTGCAGCTTCCCGAGCAGGTCGAGGCCACCATCGTCGAGGCCGACGCCGTGGTGAAGGGCCAGACCGCTTCGTCGAGCTACAAGCCGGCGGTTCTCGACAATGGCGTGCGCGTCATGGTTCCGCCGCACATCGAAAGCGGCACCCGCATCGTCGTCGACGTCTACGAGAAGGCCTACGTCCGCAAGGCGGACTGATTCCTTCCCGGCAAGTACAAGGTAGTTAGAAACATGGCCGCAATTTCCGGTCTCATCCGCGTCATGGAAAAGGCGGCCCGCAAGGCGGGCGCCCGCCTGCGCCGTGACTTCGGCGAAATCGAGCACCTGCAGGTGAGCCGCAAGGGGCCTTCGGACTTCGTGTCCAAGGCCGACCAGGCCGCCGAGCGCACCATCTGGGACGAGCTCAAGGCCGCGCGCCCGGACTGGGGTTTCCTGTTCGAGGAAGCCGGCGAGATCGAGGGCGACCCGACCAAGCCGCGCTTCATCGTCGACCCGCTCGACGGCACCACGAACTTCCTGCACGGCATGCCGCATTTCGCGGTTTCGATCGCGGTGCAGGAACCGCGTCTCGACGGCCGGGGCTGGGGCGAAGTGACCGCCGGTATTGTTTACCAGCCGATCACCGACGAGAGCTTCTGGGCGGAAAAATCGCGCGGCGCCTGGCTGCACGACCGCCGCTTGCGGGTATCCTCGCGTCGTCACCTCGACGAGAGCCTGATCGCCACGGGCATTCCCTTCGCCAACAAGGGCGATGCCGGAGAGTGGACCAAGATCTACCACGGCCTTGCCCCGCAGGTTGCGGGCATCCGCCGCTTCGGTTCGGCCGCGCTCGACCTCGCGTGGGTAGCCGCGGGCCGCTACGAGGGGTTCTGGGAATCCGATCTCAGCCCGTGGGACACGGCGGCCGGCTGCCTGCTCGTACGCGAGGCGGGCGGCTTCGTTTCCGACTACAAGGGCCGTTCGCTGCCGATCTGCGACAGTGAGGTCCTGGCCGGCAACGATGCGTTGCACACGCGCCTGCACAAGATCCTGGTGACCTCGCTCAAGGCCTGATCCGTCCCGGACATCGATCAAGGGGCAAGCAGTGGGCAGGCCGTGCAAGTGACGGCCGCCATGCTGCTTGCCCTTTTTCGCAATTAGTTAAGGCGCAAGGCACCTGCGTACTTGAATGCTGCAAGACCTGCGGCTAAGCGTCGCCGGCTCATCCCGTGCCCCTGTGGCGGAATGGTAGACGCGAACGACTCAAAATCGTTTGTCGCAAGACGTGCCCGTTCGAGTCGGGCCAGGGGCACCACCGCTGCCGTATGCAGCGCGGCGACCGCGCAACTGCGGCCGGATGGCTTTTCCAACCAAGACCCTTGCGACTTTGGCAGGCAAGCCATAGCCTTGTCTTCATGAGGAAATCGCTGCTTACGGCCGCAACGCTCGGCCCCCTCGTTTCCGTCGCGCTGGCTACTTGCGTCACGCCGGCCGCCGCGGAGCCTGTTTCCGATTCGATCGCGCGGGACATGCCGGGCCTCATGGCGATCTACCGCGATCTCCATGCCCATCCCGAACTCAGCTACCAGGAAGTGCGCAGCGCCAAGGTCATGGCCGATGCGGCGCGCAAGGCCGGTTTCGAGGTGACGGAGAAAGTTGGCAAGACGGGTATCGTCGCCGTCCTGAAGAACGGCGAAGGTCCGACGGTCCTGATTCGCGCCGACATGGACGGCCTTCCGGTGACCGAGCAGACCGGACTGCCTTTCGCCTCGAAGGAGCGCGGTGTCTCTACCGCAGGGGTGGAGAGCGGCATCATGCATGCCTGCGGCCACGATACGCACATGACCGCCTGGATCGAAACCGCACGGCTCATGGCAGCGCGAAAGGGCGAGTGGTCGGGTACGCTGGTCATGATCGGGCAACCGGCCGAGGAAGTCGGCACCGGCGCCACGTCCATGCTGGAAGACGGTCTCTACGCGCGCTTTGCGAAGCCCGACTACACACTGGCGTTCCATGATACACCCGAACTGCCTTCGGGCGTGGTCGGCGCAGCCAAGGGCTGGGCGCTTGCCAATGTCGATTCGGTCGACATCCTGGTAAAGGGCGTGGGCGGTCACGGCGCCTATCCGC
>Ga0098035_1001723_pt1 | contig 10460 bp, 8 predicted proteins | sample 3_EtaG_FD_75046 | JGI IMG/M metagenome (GOLD analysis project Ga0098035, IMG submission 75046) | Marine viral communities from the Subarctic Pacific Ocean - 3_ETSP_OMZ_AT15126 metaG | ecosystem: Environmental > Aquatic > Marine > Oceanic | place: Pacific Ocean | collected 2015-01-07
GTCCCAAATCCATCGTCACCTCCCATACTGACGTTGCTTTAGTTCTTATTGTACTGTTGCCATAGCTTAGCTTATTGCCACATCCCGGCTCAATTTGTTTTAAGATGCGCCAGTGCCGGATCGCGAATATCGCGTATCCCCGTCGCCATTTTACCCATTTCCTCCAGCCCCCTTGCATCGACCATCAGGTCGCAAAACAGCGTCCGCTCTCTTGCGAAGCCCTCTTCTATTGACCGGTTATCAATCCCCTGAACCAGGTCCTTGATATGTCCGACAGCGCGAGAAGAGCGGGCGGTTAGAAGGGATGCAACTTCCAGCGCTTTTTTCATTACATCTCCCTTTACACAAAAACTGGCCAGGCCAAATTCCAAAGCCCCTTTTGGGGTTAGGGTTTGCCCCAGCAACATAAGCTCCAACGCCTTGGCCCTGCCGACAAGCCTGGTTAATCGCTGGGTTCCGCCCGCACCCGGCAGAATGCCGAGGTTGACCTCGGGCAATCCCAGATCATAGGGGCCATCCTTTACAATCCGGATATCACAGGCAAGCGCGAGCTCGAAACCGCCGCCCATTGCCGTGCCGTTAACCGCCGCAATAAAGGGTTTTCCCATAGCTTCAATTCGTCGATAGCATTTGTGGATCGTGGATTCCGGCACGGGGCGTGCGGGATCAAAGCTAAGGCCGCGGTCCGCCATTGCCTTGCTCCGCTGGTAAAGGACCCCGACGTCATAGTGACGGATAAAGACATCCTTGTCGGCGCCGGTGATGATAACCGCCTGTATCTCGGGATCGTCTTCTACGGCCGTCAGAGCCGCATCGAGCTCACTTTCCGTCTCGCCATCCATATATCCATATGGCGGATTGCTGAAACGAATGATGCCGATGTTGTCCTGTCGGTCGATCGTAAGTTGAGCCATTCCCTGTCCTTTCGTTTTCTTGTTTTATTTTTTTGATTACTTGCACCGCGTGGCGCTTTTTTTGGGAGTATAGGCCAATCATCGGCGACAGAACGATCAAAATAACGACGGACTATCTCTTTGCGTGACAAAGTGAAGGGGCTTCGATACAAGCTCGAAGCCATATGAACAAATTCTAACCATTATCTGAAGATAAACCAGCGTATGAAATCGCTCCGACTCGTCATATTTGCCCTTGTCCTGTTCTCATCGCCAGTCACACTGGCGGTCGCCAACGACGTAGTCGAGGCAGAAGAAGCAGATTCCGGAACATTTACATTCGTGCTTGAGAATGATTTGTTTTTCGGGCTGGACAGGGATTATACGAATGGCATTCAGTTAGCCTGGATGTCTGAGCCGGATTATGCCCCGGTTTGGGCCCTCAAGGCTGCACGGCTTCTTCCCTTTTTCCCGGAGAATGGCAAGATCCGGTCGAGCTATGCCATCGGTCAGAATATGTACACGCCAAATGATATCTCGGACAAGGATCCGCCCCTGGATGAACGCCCCTATGCGGGCTGGCTCTATGGCGCGGTCGGTATCGTTGTCGAAACAGGCGAGACGCAGCTCGATCAACTCCAGTTGCAGCTTGGTATGGTCGGGCCCGCTTCCTTCGCGGAGCAGACCCAAAAATTCGTTCATGAAATTGTTCATTCCCCTGAACCGCAAGGCTGGAATACCCAACTCAAAAATGAGCCCGGACTGGTCCTTACCTACCAACGGAGCTGGCGAGCGCTCGTGTCGACAGAAATCAACGGCTTTTCCATTGATGCAACGCCGCATATCGGCGGAGCTCTAGGAAATATCTACACCTATGCCAACGCCGGTGCCACGATGCGCTTCGGCTGGAACCTGCCCAATGATTATGGGCCGCCACGTATCCAGCCCGGCCTCCCCGGCTCCGGTTTTTTTGAGCAACAGAACGATCTCGGGCTGTATTTTTTCGCTGGCCTTGATGCGCGGGCGGTTGCAAGAAATATCTTCCTGGACGGCAACACATGGGCCGACAGCCGCAGCGTGGACAAGGAACCGCTCGTCGCCGATGCGCAAGTAGGTGTCGCCTTTACAGTCAAGTCCGCGCGCCTTGCCTTCACCCATGTCTTTCGGTCGCGTGAATACAAAGGCCAAACCAGCAGCGACGAATTTGGCGCAATCAGCTTGTCCGTGCCATTCTAGGACATCGGTAATTTCCGAAAAATTGCCGCCAGCCATTCTCGCCCTTTAATCTCTCGCCAATTAACGATAGAACTACATTCAGGAAGCGACGCAAAGGTCGCCTGACGTCCAGCTTTGAAGAAGGAACACATGCGATGCATATGGCTGAAGAAACCACCCAGCTACTCGCGCGCCTAGGGGTTAGCAATGCTGACATTACCAATGGAAATCTCGCCGTCACCAGCCCGCTGACCGGGCAGCAAATTGCAGCCGTCCCCACCGACAGCGCCGCAGATGTCGCCGCGAAAATAAAACAGGCAAAAGCGGCCTTTTCAATCTGGCGATCCGTGCCCGCACCGCACCGCGGCGAACTCGTCCGGCTGTTCGGCGAGGAATTGCGCACATCAAAGCAGGATCTTGGCCGGCTCGTGTCGATCGAAGTCGGCAAAATTCCCTCCGAGGGAGAGGGCGAAGTTCAGGAGATGATCGATATCTGTGATTTCGCCGTCGGCCTTTCCCGGCAGCTTTACGGCCTGACGATCGCCACGGAGCGCCCGGGCCACCGGATGATGGAACAATGGCATCCACTGGGCCCGGTGGGGGTGATTTCCGCCTTTAACTTCCCGGTTGCCGTCTGGTCCTGGAACACGGCCCTCGCCCTTGTCTGCGGCGACCCGGTGATCTGGAAACCCTCTGAAAAGGCGCCGTTGACCGCCCTTGCCTGCATGGCCATCATGGCTCGCGCGCTGAAACGTTTCGGCGATGCCCCGGACGGACTTCTCTCCCTTATTATCGGCGCAGGAGATATTGGCGCAGCGCTAGTCGAGAGCCCCGATGTTGCCCTCATTTCCGCGACTGGCTCAACCCGGATGGGCCGGATTGTCGGCCCCAAGGTGGCCGAAAGATTTGGTCGCGTCATTCTGGAACTCGGCGGAAATAATGCCGGTATCGTGACCCCCAGCGCGGATATCGACATGACATTGCGCGCCGTCGCTTTTGGTGCGATGGGCACGGCGGGACAACGTTGTACCACTTTACGGCGCCTGTTCGTGCATTCCTCCGTTTATGACAAGTTGGTACCCGGTCTCAAAAAGGCATACCAGTCAGTTTCCGTCGGCAACCCACTGACGACCGAGTCACTTGTCGGGCCCCTGATCGACAAGCAGGCCTTTGACCAGATGCAAAAGGCCCTTGCTGCCGCAACGAACGCCGGGGGTGAGGTTACAGGCGGCGAACGGGTGGAGAATGGGCATCCCGATGCCTATTACGCCCGGCCGGCTCTGGTGGAAATGCCAAAGCATGAGGGCATTGTCCTTCAGGAGACTTTTGCGCCCATTCTTTATGTCGTTAAATATGACAGTCTGGAAGATGCAATTCACTGGCATAACGAGGTGGGGGCCGGTCTGTCGTCCTGCATCTTCACCCTGGATATGCAGGAGGCAGAACTGTTCCTGAGCGCCGCCGGATCTGACTGCGGCATCGCCAATGTCAACATCGCAACTTCGGGTGCAGAAATCGGCGGCGCCTTCGGTGGCGAGAAGGAAACCGGTGGCGGCCGCGAGAGTGGATCGGACGCGTGGAAGGGCTATATGCGCCGCGCGACCAACACCATCAACTATTCCAAGGAACTCCCCCTCGCCCAGGGTGTCTCTTTCGATATTTAGACAAGAGCAGATATATGACTCACCTATGGGTGCGCGCGGAACAACGCGGAAATGAGCAACGAGTCGGGATCACACCTGAAGGCGTCCAGTCGCTTATGGCCGACGGATTTCGGGTAACGGTCGAAGAAAGCAGCAGCCGTGCCCTCCCTATCGCCGCCTATCGGGCCACCGGCTGCGAGATAGCAGCAGAAGGAAGTTGGCCTGACGCCCCCGCAGATGCCATCATCTTCGGCCTCAAGGAACTCCCCGTGGGAACCTCGCCGCTTCCGCATCGTCATATCATGTTCGGTCATGCCTTCAAGGGACAGGCGGACGGACCTGCCCTGCTCCGTCGGTTCAAGGCGGGAGGCGGCACACTCTATGATCTGGAATATCTGACGGACGAGACGGGCCGTCGCGTCGCCGCCTTCGGCTATTGGGCGGGATTTGCAGGCGCCGCTATTGCCCTGATGGTCTGGACGGCGGAACAACTCGGCAAGGGGCCGGGTCCACACAAGGTAGATGTCTATCCAGGGCGTGATAAACTGATCAACAGTCTGAAAGAGAATCTTGCGCAGGCGCTTGAGACAGGTCGTTCAAAACCCGACGCAATCGTGATCGGCGCTCTTGGTCGTGTCGGCACCGGCGCGAGCGACTGTCTTGAAGCACTCGGCCTCAAGGTGACGAAATGGGATATGGCGGAAACTGCCCATGGCGGGCCATTCCCGGAAATACTCGCGCATGATATATTTGTGAACTGTATCCTTGCAAATGAAGGCGTGCCGGTTTTCGTGCCCAAGTCGGCCCTGGAATCACCGCGGCGGCTTTCGGTCATTGCCGACATATCCTGCGATCCCGGCAGTCCCTATAATCCTATCCCGATCTATGATCATGCCACCTCTTTTGATGATCCGGTCATCCGGGCAGGTGACGGGAATCCTCCCCTCGATGTGATGGCGATCGATAATCTCCCCTCCATGCTCCCGGTGGAGAGCAGCGAGGATTATGCCGCACAACTTCTCCCGTCTCTTCGTGCACTCTCTAATATAGAGCGCGGGGTATGGGGCAGAGCCCAGGATATATTTAAGAAAAAAATATCAGAACTGGACTAGTTTTTATATTTAATTCTTTAATAACAATATATTGGTTAGTTTTTCTAACCCAGAATAATATACCAATTTATACAAATTAACCGGTTAAAAATCCTAATTTAGTATAGCCATCATTTCGTCGCGCATAATAAATTTCTGCGGCTTTCCGGTGACCGTCATCGGAAGTTCAGAGACGAACCGCACATGCCGCGGCACCTTGTAATGGGCGATCTGATCCTTGCAATAGGCCTTCACCCCGTCCGCATCCAACGTTGCCCCATCGCGGGCAACGATCCAGGTACAGACCTCCTCTCCAAACTTTTCATCCGGGACACCGAAGACCTGCACTTCCTGAATATCAGGATGAGTAAAGAGGAATTCTTCAATCTCCCGCGGATAGATATTCTCGCCGCCCCGGATGATCATGTCCTTCAGACGGCCGACAATCTGGCAATATCCTTCGTCGTCAAGAACGGCGAGATCACCGGTCCGCATCCACCCATCGTCGACAATCGCCTCTCGGGTTTTCTCCTCATCATCCCAATAGCCCTGCATGACGGAATAGCCGCGCGTCCACAGCTCCCCCCGCGTGCCGACGGGCACATCCATGCCATTTTCATCGACAATTCGAACCTCGACATGCGGATGAATACGGCCCACGGTGGAGACTCGCTTCTCAAGTGGATCATCCACATTGCTCTGGAAGGAAACGGGAGAGGTTTCCGTCATCCCATAGCAAATCGTCACCTCCGACATATGCATATGATCTATGACCTTTTTCATCACCTCAATTGGGCAGGGCGCGCCCGCCATGACCCCGGTGCGCAAACTGGAAAGATCAAGCTCAGCAATCAGTGGATGACCAACCATGGCAACAAACATTGTCGGGACCCCATAAAGCGCGGTGCAGTGCGCATGCGAAATCGCCCGCAATGTTTCTTCCGGATCAAACGCCTCTCCAGGAAAGACCATAGCCGCCCCGGTACTGACGCAGCCAAGGGACCCCATCACCATCCCAAAACAATGATACAGCGGCACGGGGATACAGAGCCTGTCCTTCTCGGTAAAATTCATGCGGCCAACGACATGGGCGGCATTATTGACAATATTATAATGAGTTAGGGTCGCACCTTTGGGGGCCCCGGTCGTTCCCGAGGTAAACTGGATATTGATAGGGTCATCCGGTGACAGCGACGCGGTGATGTCATCCAACCGCTCCCGATCCGACAAATTTCCCATCTCGGAAATATCCGAAAATGCAAAGATGCCGGCGCCAGGATTTTCATGAATACCAATAACGGTTTTCAGGGCGGGCAGTTTTGCGGAATTCAACCGTCCGGGTTCGGATTTCTCCAGCTCCGGCGCCAGCGTCCGGATCATCTTCAGGTAATCCGACGTCTTGAACTTGTCCGCCGCGACAAGTGCCTTGCAGCCGGACTTGTTGAGCGCGTATTCCAGTTCCGTGAGACGGTAGGCCGGATTGATATTGACCAGGATCAGGCCGATCCGGGCGGTCGCATATTGAGTTAATATCCATTCAATATTGTTCGGAGACCAAATTCCTATTCGATCCCCTTTTTCCAGGCCCAACGCGAGCAGGCCGGCTGCCAGCCTGTCCACTTTTCGATCGAACTCTGCATAGGTCAGGATCATTTCCTGCTTGGGGAAGATCAGCGCATCACGCGATCCAAATTTCCCTACCGTCTCTTTCAGCAAGTCAGGGATTGTTTGGCGACGGAGCGCAGTCGATCTTTCCCCGGCGACATAGGAGCGGTTATGGACCGGCGCGATAACCGATTGAAACGGCTCCTGCAGCGCCGTTTCGGCGTCCTTATCCTGCACAGTTGACATAATTTCCTCCCCGTTCATGTCTCTGTTCGTGAGGATTTTACGTCAATCAAGCGGGCTTGTCACATCAACAGTGCGCCCGGCGGATAAATACGCGCTATCCGCCGGAGGACTTGCCACTAGCTGGCCCGCTTCGCGTTTTTCACGATCGCCTCAACCATGATTGGTACAGCTTCATCGGGAATGTCGTGGCCCATGCCGTCTATCACGATCATCTCGGTGCCGGGGATGGAGTTTTTCACATCTTCCGCGCAGCCAAGCGGGACGAGCGGGTCTTCCCGCCCATGAATGACAAGGGTTGGCGCCGCAATCTCGGATAAATGCGCAACGCGGCTATCGCCCGAGGCCAGGCTCGCGAGAAGATGGCGGCCGTGCCCTTCCGGATAAAAGGAGCGATCAAAAAGGCCCGCGGCACGTTCCCGCAATATCTTATCGTCGACAGGAAAAGCCGGACTACCGATTGTTTTTGCAGTGTCGATGGCTTCGTCCATTGCCCCTTCTCGCGTTCCGGCGGGGTTACGTGGCTGGCTCAGCCAGTTGGCGGCGGCTTCTGTTGGACGCGGCAATCCACGCCGTCCGGACGTCGCCATGACAGAGATCAGGGTTTTCACACAGTCCGGTCGCCGATAGGCAAGCGTCTGTGCGATGGCACCACCGTTGGAACTTCCGAGGATATGGGCCTTCTCAATCCCGAGCGCCTTAATCAGCTCTGCGGCATCATCGGCCATATCCTCCAACATGTAGGGAGCGGAGACCTTCTCCTTGGCCCGAGCCTGAGCGAAGGCCGCAGGAATATCCGCCGGTCCCCAATCAGAAAACTTGGTAGACAAGCCGACATCGCGATTATCATAGGCAATGACAAAAAATCCCGCATCGACAAGCGCGCTTACGAAGCTTTCATTCCAGGAGGTGAGCTGTACACCAACCCCGCCAACAAGAACGATAGGATCTGCCGAGGCATTCCCCCAAGTTTCATATTCAATTTCAATCCCGTTCGCGGAAATTTTCGACATTTCTTCTCTTCTTTCTGTTGAGTCTGCGTCTTCGACTGCTTGGTTATAACGTCACTTCTACGCGGTTATCGCGGAACTCGGCAAGGGGTTACCGTCAGGAAATGGTGAGAACTGGCTCTCCCAATACATCGAAATCGGGAGCAACCCCGAGACCCGGCGCATCGGACGCCGTCATCCGGCCATTGACGCGCTTGGGCGCTCCATCCGCGATTGTCACAGTCCCATACGAGTTGAAGTCAGTAGCGGAGAAGCAGAACTCCTCTGGTGTTGACCGTGCAAGATGGGCAATAGCCGCGGTCGTAATGTCGCTGCCCCATGTATCCTCAATCGTCATGGGGATGCCGGACGCAACGCAAAGGTCCCGCATTAGCCGCGCTCGCGTCAGTCCGCCTACTTTTGAAATCTTGAGATTGATGACATCCATCGCATCCTCGGCAATCCCGCGCACCAGAATGCCCGGGCCGTCAATGACCTCATCCAGCACGAAGGGAAGCCCCGTGCGTCGGCGGATCGACACCGATTCCTCATATGTCAGACAAGGTTGCTCGATATAGACATCAAGGTCGGCGACTGCGCCGACGACTCGCGCCGCCTCATGCCGGGTCCAGCCGGTATTGGCATCCGCGACCAGAATATCGCTCTTTTTCAGGATGGCACGGGTAGCATGGATCCGATCGATATCCTCATTCGCGGCGCCCCCGACTTTAAGCTGGAATTTCGTGTACCCTTCCGCACTGTAGCCTTGTATCTTCGCGGCCATCTGCTCCGGACTTTCCTGCGAGATGGCCCGATAAAGTGCGACATCCTCCTGCATCGCTCCGCCAAGGAGCATATAGACTGGCTGTCCGGTCGCCTTGCCAAGAATATCCCAGCAGGCGATATCAATCGGCGCCTTAGCATAGGGATGCCCTCGCAAGCTGCTGTCCATAACCCGGTTGATCTCAAGGAGCGCGAGCGGGTTTTGCCCAATCAGATGCGGGCCTATCTCGGCGAGGCCTGCCCGCACGCCCTTCGCGTAAGAAGGTAGATAGGTCGACCCTAAAGGGCAGCATTCGGCATAACCGGTCACGCCCTCGTCCGTCTCGATCGCGACGACAGTGCTATCAAACACCTCAACAAAATTACCGTTGGACCAGCTATAGCGCCCTTCCTTCAGGGGAAGGTCGACCTGCCAGGCCTTTATCGCGATTATTTTCATACTGTACTCCTTATCTCACGACAAACCCGTGGGCAAACGGATCCCGCTTATCAATGATGATCCTATTGTATCCTGTCACGCGCGCCCAGCCCCCGATGGACGGGATAATCGCATCAATGTTTGCGACTCTAGCTTCCCCCTCCACACGACCATTAAAGAGGGAACCGATAATGCTCTCGTGAATGAAATCATCCCCCACAGCAAGGTCGCCTCGTGCGCACCATTGCGCCATGCGTGCCGAAGTTCCCGTACCACAGGGAGAGCGGTCAATCGCCTTGTCTCCGTAGAAAACCGCATTTCGCGCGGTGGCACTCGCCACGGTCGGCTTGCCGGTCCACATGATATGCGTCAGACCCTTAATATCGGGCTGTTCAGGATGAACAAAATCATATTTCTCATTGAGCGCGGATCGAAGTTCCGGGCTCCATCGGATCAGGTCAGAGACTGAGTAATCGGCCATATCCGTGAAGTTCGCTTGGGGCTCCACTATCGCATAGAAATTTCCGCCATACGCCACATCGACAGTTATCTCACCGAGATGCGGGCAAGTCGCGCTAAGACCTGTGGCATGGAAAAAAGACGGAACATTGGTTATCCGCACCTCTTCCACATACTCACCTTTCATACGATATTCCGCTACGACCTTCCCCGCCGGGGTATCAAGGGTAAGTCTTCCAGGCGTTTTCGGGGTGACCAACCCCTCCTCTATCGCGATGGTGACCGTACCAATGGTACCATGCCCGCACATGGGCAGACAGCCCGACGTTTCGATAAAGAGAACGGCAATGTCGCAGTCATCGCGGGAGGAGGGATAAAGGATCGTTCCCGACATCTGGTCATGACCGCGCGGTTCATACATCAGGCCTGTGCGGATCCAGTCATAATCCCGCATAAAATGCGCGCGGCGAGCGAGCATGGTCTCGCCGTCAAGCTCTGGCCCGCCGGACGTCACCACCCGCACCGGATTGCCGCAAGTATGACCATCTATGCACTGGAATGTATATTGCACCATCTGCCGCCCCTAGAACCGACTTGGAGAATATGGAGAGAGATCAACGCCGTTTTCTATCCCCATCACCAGATCTGACACCAGCTTCGCTGTTCCCGCGGACTGGGTCAAACCAAGATGACCATGTCCGAAAGCATAGGTAATGTGGCGGGACCGACTAGCATGCCCGATGACAGGGATTGAATCCGGCAGGCTGGGCCGAAAACCCATCCACTGCCGACCGCCTTCGGTATTGAGTTCCGGCAGGAAATTCTTTGCCTTTTGTAGAAGCGCATCTGCCCGCCGATAGTTTGGCGGCAGTTTCAGACCGCCAAGTTCCACCGCACCGCCAACGCGAATACCGCTCGATAACGGAGTCACGACAAACCCATGCTCCTCGAAGGAAAGCTGTCGCTTGAGATCAAACGCGCCGACAGGGAGCGTCGTGTTATACCCCCGCTCCGTCTCCAGCGGGATATGATCGCCAATTGTACTTGCAAGATGGTGGGACCAGGCCCCGGAGGAAACGACGATATGATCCGCCGACAGTTCTTTTCCATCTTTCAGCACA
>Ga0098035_1001728_pt1 | contig 10442 bp, 10 predicted proteins | sample 3_EtaG_FD_75046 | JGI IMG/M metagenome (GOLD analysis project Ga0098035, IMG submission 75046) | Marine viral communities from the Subarctic Pacific Ocean - 3_ETSP_OMZ_AT15126 metaG | ecosystem: Environmental > Aquatic > Marine > Oceanic | place: Pacific Ocean | collected 2015-01-07
CACGATACCGACAACCATGGTTTTCGCGCCGTTTTCAATTCCCTCCGCAATGGACATATCCTTGATGCCGAGGTCCGCGGCACATCCTTCAAGCTTCAATTGACCGACACACCATTCCGGACGCCAGTCGACGATCCCTTTTGCGGTTTTTGCAGCAAGTTGATCTCCCACGTCACCAAGGAACATGAGATAGGGATTTTGCATTTCCGTCATATTGCCTCTCACTAAATTAAAAGCCTGACCTGCCTTCAGGTCTGTTGTTCAAGGGCGGCTTGTTCTTTCTGAAGTTTGTCCATTTCACTCTGCATTTCCTTCAGGCATTCTTCGGAAGCCCATTCACGGTGTTTGCCGTGCGTGAAGGCTAGCGCGTTGCGATAATACATGAAGGCGTTTAACCGGCAACGGGCATAATTATTTTGTGTCCGAACGACCTTTCCAGGGGTACCCATGACAATCGAGTTATCCGGAATGACTGTTCCTTCTTTTAGAAAACTATGCCCTGCGATTATACAGTTGTTCCCGATAACACAGCCGTCCATGATCGTAGTGTTAATGCCAATCAGGCAGTTATCACCGATTGTACAGCCATGCAACGTGCAATGATGGGTAATCGAACAGTGGGAGCCAACAATGGTGCCGGTTGACGCGCCAATATGGATCATGACGAAATCCTGGATATTGGTATATTCCCCGATCACGACTTCCTCGGATTCAGCGCGGATGACCGTGTAGGGCCAGAGCGAGACTCCTTTTTCAAGGCGGACCTTGCCGTAAATCAGGGCGCTGGGATGAAGATAGGCGGCTTTGTTTATAATGACGTCCGGACCAAATTCCGACATGAGCAACTCCCTTGTTTTCCATTATTCTCAGGGATATGTGCCATGGCGTCAAACGGAGTTTGACCGGAATGGTTATTTCAGTTCGTCTTTCCAGGGCTGAACTTTCAGCCAGGAGTTAAATGTATCAATATCGACGGGCCGGCTCATGAAATAGCCTTGTGCAACATCACAATCGAGAGCCTCCAAAATTCTCCAAATCAGAGCGTCTTCTACACCTTCGGCGACAACTGATAGGCCAAGACTTTTCGCGAGGTCAAGTAAGGTGCGGACAATCACTTCGTCATCGGCGGCGTGCATCATATTCATGACAAAGCTTTTATCGATTTTGATCTCGTCGACCGGGAGCTTCCGCAAATAGGCAAGCGAGGTATACCCGGTTCCAAAATCGTCGATTGAGAGACACACGCCCATTTCATGAAGGCGGTTAACAATTTCGGTTGCCCGGCTGACATCAGAGATGATGGCGCTTTCCGTTATCTCAAGCTTCAAAAGCTCTGCGGGGAAACCGATGTTTTCCAGCTTTCTCGCCACCATATCCGGGAAAGAGGGATTATGCAAAATCAGTGCAGAGATATTGATTGAAACCGAAAGTCTTTTTCCATCGGCCAACCAGCGACTTCCTTGCCTTATTCCTTCTTCCAGTACCCATTCGGTCAATGCTTCAATGGAGCCTGATCCTTCCGCAAGAGGAATGAAGCTATCGGGGAAGATAAGTCCTTGCTTTGGATGCATCCACCGCACCAAGGCTTCAACACCGATAACCTTCTGATCACTGATCCGGACGATCGGCTGATAGTTCAGCAGCAGCTGATTATTGATTACGGCGTCCGGTAAGTCCTGCGCCAACCGCAGTTGCTGTCGCCGTTCAACGTCGTCTTCATGGGTATAAACCGTGAACGGTACCTTATCCCGCTTCGCGGCATAGAGCGCAGATATGGATTTATGCAGCAACCCGTCTGCCGTATCGTGGTCATCAAGTTGAGCGAGGCCAATTGTTGCACTCACATCCGTTTTCTGGCCTTCAATGATATAAGGTTTGCGAATTTCAAGCTGCAGGCGTGCAGCAATGTTGCCGGCTTCCTTGGTGAAATTCTGATCAACGGCGAGAAGGGCGAATTCGTCATCACCAAGTCGCCCAACGATCGAATTATAGGGGGCAAATTTAAATAGCCGCTTGGCAACTGTTTTTAGAACTTCGTCACCAAAGTCATGGCCTCGGCTTTCGTTCAATTCCTTGAAACTGTTCAAGTCGAGAATTATCAGAGAGACAGACTTTTTCGCGTTGTGCGCTTTTTCGATTGCCTTGGCCATGCGCACGCGGAATTTGCTGCGGCCGGGTAACGCCGTTAATGGATCCTCCTCAATAAAGGCGGATAGTTCCATTTCTAGTATTGCTGTTCGATTATTCAGCTTGCAAAGTCGGTCAGCGTTGAAAAGTGCCGTTTCAAGCCGTTCCGCAGAAAGGTCCTTACTCGCAATGTTTTCCGAAGCGCCTGCGCGAAGGAGGTTAAGGGAACCGTCGATAACAATTACTGGGAGGAATGGTGGTTTGTTGGATGTTTCCTCAAGGACGTCTGTAAATTTACAATCGCCGTCTGCGCCATCAATAATGATACAGTTATAGACACCTGCCGCGATGTCTTTTGCGACAGATTCATTATAACTGTTTTCATGGGCTGCAACAGGGATATTGATGTCATTGCAGAAGTTGAGAATATGGTCACCTGTCTCAAGGACAAGCAACCGCAACTTGTTGTAGTTGAGTTTAAGAGCAGGTCCGTATTGCGCCGCGGATTGAGTAATCCCAGCGGGATCATGGCCCGTCGGTCGTTTAGAAGCTAAACCTCTTGTATTCAATGGACTAATTCTCTATCGAAATAATTATTTACAGATCTTTACGCGGCAATACCTGTTGCTTCGTAAATAACGTATAAACTTACTATGTAAAGAAGGTCTTAATTTTTTCAAATGTTTGGCCCCAACGTACAGAAACTTTGGTTCCGTGGGCAAAAAAGGGGCGGGCAGCGATGGGCGTGTTCTGCCTTGTGACCTTGTACCAGGGCAATAAGATATCAATGCCAATGGCGCCACTATAGAATTATCGATTGATCCGTCGACAACACCGGGAACGGCACCGGGCTTGTGATATATGCCTTGAAAGATGCGGTTCCACCTGAGATGGCCTTACTATACCTATAAGGTTTGCCGTTATCGGAGGTGTATTTATGTCATATGCGCACAAATAGCCGGTGCTGCCAGTTATTTGCGCGCGAAATTTAGCTTACTGAAAAGTTTTCAGATAGGCGATTAGGTTCTCTCTATCGCTTTCCTTTTTCAGGCCGACGAAACTCATCTTCGTCCCTTTCACGAAAGCTTTTGGCTTCTTCAGATATTCGCTCAGGGTTTCATCATCCCAGGTAAGGTTTGCTTCCTGCATAGCCTTTGAGTAATCATATCCTTCAACGGAAGCAGACTTTTTCCCAACAATAGCATACAGGTTTGGGCCGATCTTGTTCTTACCGCCCTGCTCGACAGTGTGGCAGGCCTGGCATTTTTTAAAGACCTTTTCGCCTTTCGCGGCGTCGCCATCCGCGAGGGCGGAACTCGCAGCAAGGGAGACAGCAAGGGAAATTCCAAGGGTCGCCAGTCTCATCGTTTTCATGGTTTTTCCTTTCACCATTTATTTTAGCCATCGGCATTTGCCCAGTGAGATAGCATAGCCGTATAGAGCGGAACAGAGACATAACGTCGCGGTCGGGGTTATGGACAAACACAATCTATCACCTTCTCGTGAAAACATATTCTGCTGTGTCCTCCCGTGTTTATATTGGTGTCAGACAGGGACTATACCGAAATACCTAATCGCGACCGCCCAAAATATTTGTGCGCTCTTTGGCAGGGTTCGAACCAGCGCGTTGGGTAAGCTTGTCGAATGGGCAACAAGCACTGTGGTGTTTGCCGCGAAGCGGGTTGGTGAACGCGACCATCGGCAGTGATCAGATACTGATCGGATTCCGCTTGGTGATGGAGGAAGAAAGAATAAAATGATCAAGATGGACAATCTCGGAAAGAATGCTGCGGGCGGAATGATCAAGAACTCAAATCAGTTACGGGACGCGTTGAGAGCTTTGCCGCCGAAACGGCTTGACCGAATGAATGCGGCCGCAGATGAGATTCTGGAATGCTATCGGGTTTTGAAGAAGGGCGACGCGAATATTGTCGGCGAAATACTGAAGGGTCAGGGAACATTCTATGAATGGGACCATTACCCCGAAGGGGATGTATATGATAACGAAACCCATGCCCAGTATTATTACCATGCCCATCGCGAGGGAGAGCATGGGCATTTTCACACCTTTTTACGCAAGAAAGGGATGCGGGAAGGGGTGGAACCGGTACCCTACGATGGAGATGCTGAATGGCCGACAGAAGAAGACGAAATTATCTGTCACCTTATCGCTATCTCAATGAACAGTGCGGGCTTTCCAATTGCGCTTTTTACCACGAACCGGTGGGTAACCGGGGAAAACTGGTACGAGAAAAACGACGTAATCGATATGCTGTATGGATTCATCATTGATCATTGTACCCCGTCTTGGCCGGCCAACCGCTGGTTGACGGCAATGTTGGTGCTGTTCCGTCCCCAAATTGAGAAACTGATCATTGCCCGCGATGAAAAAATCAGTGAATGGCAATCGGGGAAACCCGGCGTGGATGTATTCGAGGATCGGGATTTAGAAATTATTAGCTATCTCGACATCAATGTTGAAACCCAGATTCGTGCGGTAAAGGAAGTCATCGAGGAGAGGTCAAGTTAGGGGAATGTTAATATAATTTTGACACACTGAAGCTTCCGAACAACTTAGAATACTGGAGCCAACGTGTCTAATAACGGTTCTTTATGTCCAGCGGATGTTGAACGACTGCTGACGGATCGCTCCGCGAAAGCACGGGCGGAAACGGTAGAGAAGATCGCGGTAAACATGACGGGCACGGGCTTCAGCAATAAAGAACGTCATGAAGCTGAGGAAATTTTTCGTATCCTCGTGAATGATACCGAAGTCCTGGTCCGCCAAACCTTGGCGGAAACCTTAAAATCAGTCCCTGACCTGTCCCATGATATTGCGATAACTCTTGCCAGCGATATTGCCGATGTCGCTACCCCGATGCTCAGTTTCTCAAATGCGCTCAGCGATGAAGACCTCCTAGACATCATAGGATCAAAATCCGATTTGCACCAAGTCGCCGTGGCAAGCCGGGAGACCGTATCGGAAACTGTTTCCGCAAAGCTGGCGGACAGTGGATCAGAGGACGTCGTTGCGACGCTTATGCAAAATGACGGCGCTGAAATCTCGGATGTAACCTATGAAAAGGTACTGGATCAGTTTGGCGAAAGTGAGAAAGTACAGGCGCCGATGGCCCACCGGAGTAAACTCCCGATCACGGTAACTGAGCGTCTGGTGACTATGGTGTCGGACAAACTTCGTGAACATCTTGTGACTCATCATGAAATGTCTCCCAGTATGGCAACGGACCTCATTCTGGAAAGTCGGGAAAAGACGATGATCGGCCTTATCAAGGAGGGCGCAAGCCGTTCAGATCTTGTCGACCTGATCGATCAGCTGCATGCGAACGGCCGGTTGACCCCAACAATTATCTTGCGTGCCCTGTGTGTCGGTGATGTTGATTTCTTCGAAACGGCCATGGCGAAATATTCGAACATTGCGGTTTCAAACATCCATATCCTGGTCAACGATGCCAGCGGGAAAGGTCTGAGGCAACTGTGCGAGAAGTTAAATTTCTCGGACGGACTGCAGAAGATTATGAAGGTTGGTCTGGAGGTGGCCACCGAGCTTGATTTCGATGGCTCCCCGGGAGACCGTGAACGCTACCGCAACCAGGTTATAGAGCGAGTCCTTACCCACTTTCAGGATGAGTTTGACGGTGAGAATGTCGACTACCTAATCGCCAAGCTCGGCAATGGTACAATTGCAGGCAACCAGGCTGCCTGACCTCGCCAGGATAAAATTCAACATCTGAATAAACACCGCTTTATATGGCGGTGTTTATTATTTGCGTCGGATTCCGATCACGGCACCAGCTTGTTGGGGCGGCGGTGCATCGGCAAACCGGTCCTTGAGTTCCTGCAAGTTTGACTGCATAAACTCAGGCATAGGGGCCGCTTTCGGTCCATCTTCTACACTCAAATGCATGATCATTTGCTCGGATGTTGCCGCGAGGAATCCTTTGTCCCGATGTCGCATCTCCAGGAAAAGATGCATCCGTTTCTCATCACAATCCAAAACCCGTACATAAATTTCCAACGGATCGTTTTCATGTACTTCCTGAATATAGGTGACATGGGTTTCAAGGACATAAACAGTGCAGTTTGCGGAACTTCGATACTCCCGCGTAAGTCCAATCTCATCCAGGAATTCATCCAGCGACTGGTCAAATATCAGAACATAATAAGCCACGTTCATATGTTTATTATGGTCGATCCATTCCGGGAGGACGGGTTGTTCGTGGATCAGGGTCATAGCGGATTTGTTCATTATCAGTCCTTATTTCTTCTTCCTTTAAATGGACGGCGGGTTATATGATACTGTTAAAGAAAGTGGCTGACCAGCCCAGTCGGCGGAGGAATGAGGGAGCTATTATGACGAGCAGACATCCAAAAATGGATCAGGTGATTTCTGAACTAACGGAAATTCTTGGAACGCGCTGTTCAACCGCCGCCGCCGTGCGCGAACAGCATGGTAAGGATGAGAGTTGGCATTTTCCCAAAGCTCCCGACGCCGTCTGTTTTGCCAGAAGTACGGAAGAAGTCTCTCGCATAGTCTCGGTTTGCGCGGCACATAAAGTTCCGGTTATTCCGTTCGCGGCAGGGACCTCTCTTGAGGGGCATGTAAATGCTGTTTACGGGGGCGTTTCGATTGATCTCAACGAGATGAACGAGATCTTGCGGGTAAGTCCTGAAGATCTGGACTGTACGGTGCAGCCCGGAGTCCGGCGCAAGCAACTTAATGAGTATTTGCGCGATACCGGCCTGTTCTTCCCGATCGACCCCGGGGCAGATGCGTCCATTGGCGGCATGGCGTCAACCCGCGCGTCAGGAACCAATGCGGTGCGTTACGGTACCATGCGTGAGAATATTCTGAGCCTTAAAGTTGTGTTGCCCGACGGGCGCGTAATCTCGACTGGTCACCGGGCCAAAAAAAGTGCGGCAGGCTACGACCTGACCAAGCTCTATATCGGATCCGAAGGGACGCTGGGCATAATTACTGAGGTGACGCTTCGGCTCTATGGCATTCCGGAGGCTATTTCGGCGGCAACTGTCTCGTTCCCGGATATCGAGGGAGCCATCAAGAGCGTAATCCTGACAATCCAGAGCGGCATACCGGTTGCGCGGATCGAGCTTCTGGACGAAGTGCAGGTGGATGCGGTTAACCGCTATTCCAATCTGGACCTGGCGGTTCAGCCGACACTTTTCCTTGAATTTCATGGCAGCAGTGCATCCGTTCAGGAGCAGGCGGAGCAAGTAAGCGCGATTTGCTCTGAATTTGGTGCTGAAGGGTTCAAATGGACGACGCAGGCGGAAGAACGCACCAAGCTTTGGCAGGCACGACACGATGCCGCCTACGCGGCCATGGCGCTGCGTAACGGGGCCCAGATTTGGGCAACGGACGTCTGTGTTCCTATTTCGCGCCTTGCCGACTGTATTCTGGAAACAAAGAAGGATCTTGCCGAAAGTTTTCTGGTAGCGCCGCTCGTTGGTCATGTGGGGGATGGAAACTTCCATCTTTCTTTCGTTATCAAGAAAGAAAACCCTGAAGAACTGAAAGAAGCGGAACGGCTCAATGCCCGGCTGATCGAGCGTGCCCTCTCCATGGACGGCACCTGTACCGGAGAGCATGGTGTCGGGCTCGGCAAGAAGAAGTATATGTATATGGAGCATGGGGAGGCGGTTGATGTGATGGCCGCCGTGAAACGGGCTTTGGACCCGGACAATATTATGAACCCTGGCAAGATTATTCCCGACCGGGCTGCGGAATAACGCAGCAATTAAAATTTCCGCTTTGAAGGCTGTGTCGCGATATGTCCTCTAACTCTCTAACAGTAATCGGCTTTGATGCCGATGATACCCTTTGGCAGAACGAATATTTTTTCCGTATGACGGAGGAAAAATTTGCGGCTCTTCTCGGCGATTTTGCGGACAGCGACCATATTACGGAGCGCCTGATAGAGGCGGAACGGAGAAACCTCGAATTCTATGGATACGGCATCAAGGGGTTTACCCTCTCGATGATAGAAACAGCGATAGAGGTAACGGAGGACAAGGTCCCGGCGAGTGTGCTGCATGACATACTACGTACAGGCCGGGAGATGTTGCGTCACCCGGTTGAAACACTGCCATATGTCCGCGAAACATTGATGGAACTTCACGACCGTTATCGACTGGTAATGATAACCAAGGGCGACCTTTTCGATCAGGAGCGTAAACTCGCCCAATCAGGGCTGGGAGAACTCTTTGACGACGTCCAAATTGTCAGTGAAAAAAACCGGCATACGTATCAGCGGATTTTTAGTAACGCGGGTCGGACGCCGCTTGAAAGCATGATGGTGGGGAACTCGCTTAAAAGCGATATAATTCCGGCAATTGAGGCTGGCAGCGTCGGTGTGTATGTTCCCCATGATTTAACATGGGTGCATGAACATGCAGAAGCGCCGGTTGATAACGCCCGTTTCCATAGCATCGATCATCTTGGTGAATTGCCGGAGTTGTTGGCTAAATTGAGTTAACAGCTGCTCCGGTTTACGGTGTACATTCGCTGATTGAGAGATTGCCGGGCAGGACCGTTTTGTTGTCGCCGCAGGCGGTATCCAATTGCAGCTGATTTAGTCCAGAAACCCCTTCAAGGTTAGCTCCGGATAAATCCGCGCCCCAGAATGAAGCATTAGAAAGTCTTGCTCCGGACAGGTCGGTATTGGTCAAATGCGCGCGATAAAAATTCGCGTGCCGGAGATCAGTCTCCTGCAGGCGCGCATTCTTCAGGTCGGCCCGCGTGAAATTTGCGTCATTGAGCTCCGCCTTGGTCATAATGGCACCTACCAAATTTGCCCGCTTGAAGTTTACTTCCGTGACCTTGGCATTGCTGAAATTCGAATTGGTAAGGTTGGCGCGCTTGAAATTGGCTTTCCGGATATCCGCGTCCTGGAAATTCACATTCTCCATCTCAGCGCCGTCAAAGTCAGCACTACGCAAATCCGTCCGTCTTAGGTTCACGCCGGTCATGACTGCTTTTTCCATATCGGCATCCTGCAGAATTGCGTACTCGAGATCAGCCGCGGTGAGATTTGCTTTTTCCAGGTCAGACCGACGCATATCGGCCTCCATCAGCTTTGCCTGACTGAGGTTAATCTGTTTCAATATGGAATCGCGCATATTTGCGCCCTTGAGATTGGCGTCTCCCAGATCTTTATATTGCAGCTTCGCTCCCCTAAGATCACAACCACCGCAACTCCCCGTTTCGGTCAGTTTTTGAAGGTCCTGGCGTTCAAACGCACTTGCGCTGGCCATGCCGAGGAGAAGAATCATAGCGCTTATGATTGACGCTTTCATGGGGACGCTCCTGCAAAGATGTTATTTTAATATGCACTTAGGTAATAAACTAACGGAAAAAATGGTGAATTCAATCTACCTTGATGTTTGACAGGATAAAATGCGCCTGTCACTATTTAACAAAAGTAAGAACAATATTCGGCGGTTTGAGCAGTCTTTATCCGTCTTGCCAATAAGGAAAAATTCTAATGATAAAAGCCATCCTCTGGGACTTCGGCGGTGTTTTGACGACGAGTCCATTTGAGGCTTTCGCACGATTTGAAAAGCAACAGGGATTGCCCGCGGATTTTATCCGGCGTGTAAATTCGACGAATCCCGATAGCAACGCCTGGGCGAAATTCGAACGCAGCGAGGTGACGATGGAGGAGTTCGACAAGCTGTTCGAAGTCGAAAGCGGCGCCTTGGGGCATGCTATTCCCGGAACGGAAATAATTAAACTACTTGCCGGAAGCGTAAGGCCAAATATGGTCAATGCCCTGAAAATATGCGGTGAAAAGTATAACTGCACCTGCCTGACGAATAACGTTGCGGCGGGTAAGGGGCCGGGTATGACTCGGGACGCGGCGGCGCAGGCCGAAGTTGAGCAGGTAATGGCGTTGTTTCGGCAAGTCATAGAATCAAGCAAGATAGGCCTTCGCAAGCCCGATCCGCGCATCTATGAATATGCCTGCGAGCAAATGGGGGTGACACCGGATGAGGTTGTTTACCTCGACGACCTGGGCATCAATCTGAAGCCTGCCGCCGCGATGGGGATGAAGACAATAAAAGTTGTCAGTGAGGAGCAGGCGCTGCGGGATTTATCGGCAGCGGCGGATATCTCCTTTACCTGACAAAATTTTTCGGAACAAGGAACTGAAATGAATCGAGTACTTCAACATACCGGCGCGAAATACCCGATTATTCAGGCTCCAATGGGCTGGATCGCCCGATCGCAACTTGCTTCCGCTGTTTGTAATGCCGGTGGACTCGGTGTTATTGAA
>Ga0098035_1001729_pt1 | contig 10433 bp, 19 predicted proteins | sample 3_EtaG_FD_75046 | JGI IMG/M metagenome (GOLD analysis project Ga0098035, IMG submission 75046) | Marine viral communities from the Subarctic Pacific Ocean - 3_ETSP_OMZ_AT15126 metaG | ecosystem: Environmental > Aquatic > Marine > Oceanic | place: Pacific Ocean | collected 2015-01-07
ATGCTTGGTGCGCAGTACACTGCTCCTTCTATGGTAGGTAATAATATAGTAGACAGGGAGTTTCCTGCTGACAGAAGTCAAACCCTACAGATTAATATGCCAGCTAATCTCCGATTGGATTTAGTCTCGTTTAAGAATATCAATTTAGGAAAGAGTGGATTAACTGATGCTTTCCAGATTGCAGGAACTAGCACCTCTGACGTAATCACCATTGAAACCGTAACAATTAAGAACAGTTCTTTTCCGACAATGGATTGGGCTAATGGAGACATATTTAAAATCAATGCAACCAGTAGTGTCATAGCTGCTGGTCACACGTTCAGTCCCACTATGGCTAGTTCAACCAATGATGTAGTCATTGGCTCTGGTCGTGGTGCTACAAGCTATGTGGCAGAGGACATGACAGTTGACCGCATCCTTCTACTGCAAAGTACAACAGGTGGAGATGTCGTCATCGAGAATCTTATTCTTGATAATGTCCATGCTTGGGTCGGAGCTTTCAATGCCGACTGGTTTGAAATCGGTACACTCATTCTAGAGAATGTTCGTATCGGGGATGACGGCGATATCAACTCGGCTGACCTGGTTATAAACTCAACAGTCAAAGTTAATACTGTAAATGACGGAGTGGTTGAAGAGCCGGTATTCATCAGATAATAAGGACAAGGTGGACATATGTTTAAGGCGTTTAAATTTGCAATGAAGTATCGGGCGCTCTTGCCAGTGGTAATAGAGTTCATAACTTTTATCCAGGCCGCGACAGTAGACGGTAAGTTGAATAAAAAAGAGAGAGCCAAAGCGTTATCTTTGTTCTGGAAGACTATTAAGGAAGCAGAACAGCTTAATCTCCGTAGCTAAGAGGGGTCTGTACGTCCCGTATAGAGGAGTAAGGTAACTGGGCGATGTAATGGTACCGCCCAGTCAGTTTTTAACTTAGGATTTAATTCTAAAATCTTACATACTTCAAAGTTATTTTATTGTTACTCATCTTCAACCTCAAAACTAACAGAGTATTCTCTAGTGAGTCTTTCTTTCTCTCGTTTCTTGTGTAGAGCAAGATAAGTTTTATGTAATTTCATGGCAATCCGTTTATAATGACTATAATCGAAATCGTCCACACCGCCATCTAAAGGGCTATCTGGAAACATTCTTAATGCCATTGTAATAATTGCTACTTCTGCATCTGTTGGGTTTGTTATACTCATATCATTACCTCCTTAGTGACATTCGCACCTACATCCTTTCATGGCGCAGTCGCTGTGACCCATGTACAAACAGACGAGCGCAGTTTGAACACCATCAGGTTCCGAAAACCCGAAGTAAGCATCTATATGCCGTGGCTGAAGATGCGTGTCAGCTTTCCATACAGCATCTTTTAGCCAGTTCCTTGGTTTATTCTTGGTCATCTAACCATCATCTCCTTTAATGTCTAATATTATTCCTTATGAGAATTTCAGTGTAAGACTCTTCAACATTCCGAACATAGTATTCTCCGCTGACTTTATAGATATGTCTCCAGTCATCTGCTGGAATAATTAATCCCTGCAGTGCATCTATCCAGGGTTTGGCATTACCTATGCAGTTATCTACGTCTCTGCGTATTTTATCTTTTGAAATGAAAGTAAACTCAAGAGAGACTCTTTCCCACAGCGGGTCTTTCCTTTCTCCTGACATAATTACCAGGTCAATGAGTCTCTCTTTTTCTTTTTGAAATATCTTGTTCTTTGTTTTGAAATATTTCCGGGAGTTGAGTCCCACCTTTGAGTTAGGCAATCCCGGCACAGTTATTAGTATCTTAATACTCACAGAAACATCCGTACGAATCACCTTGGTAAGTGAACATATCTGCTTGAGTTGTTTTGTTTTGTTTTTCAAGGTCAGACAGTGACAAAGATATGGTTTTTTTATCTGTCATTTGTTTTAAAATAGTTCTGTTTTCCCTAGGAGTGCCAGGGGTTTGATTAGCTTTTTCCCAGTCCCTAACCTCATTAAATCTATCAGGGAAATGCTTTAACAAACGTATCCATTCCGAAGCACCTTGACGGACACAACGCCCGCCACAATTATTGTGAGGAAATCCCATTGTGTATAGACGAGGAATTTTTATTCCCCATTCCTCGATTGTCTTTGTGTATCCCATATAAGGAAGTGGTTCCCACATCAGGGGAAAGTCTACCGACACACCTTCTATCTGTTCATATATCTCTTTTGGTTTAGCGTGCCTATGCTCTTCAGTAAAATCCAGTCCAAGGTGTACCGTCACAGGCTTGTCATGTTTTTTAAGAAAATCTCTGAAAGGTATTTGTTTCAGTACAAGACTACATGGCGCGGCAAATGAATTTGGAATTAATTTTTTATCTTCAGCTACTTCTAACGGAGTTCGCCCATCTGTAAATCTGACTATCTTTTTTTCCCATCGGGATTCTAAATCATCAAGAAAACGATAAAGGTCATCATCTTCCCAGAGGGTGTCCGCAAACCAAAGAGTTGTGTTCTCTAAACCGTATCTATTAATTACTCTATCAGCAGCCACAGCAGACGCAGAACCACCACTAAGACTAACTATATTGTGCATTATTTATCTCCTTTGTTTTTTACCATTCCACTTCCTGGGACCTTTCACTTTCCGGGATGTATACATAGTGTTCTGGTTTATCTCTGCGCCAACGTACATTGTTAAACTTTTTATCTGACAAACGTGTGCGTGTTGAGTCTATACTTTTTGACCCTACTCTTATGTGTATATCTTCTACTGACATGGGTGCGTAATCATAGGTTCCGTTAAGTTGACCCTGTATATTATCTGCAAGCACGGCTTCAATCTGGTCTTGCATGTTAGAACCCTTTCGTAGTTCTGTGTCATCATTTACGTCCACCTCAGACACCCAGACTGTATCAATTATGTCGTAATCATCGTCTAAGAATTTAAACTCCAGACCAAAAGGCTTGTGTCTTTTACCTACGTTTGTCTTACGGTGGTACAGTCCTATCCGAGAGAAGTCTGAGTCTTCCTGTTGGCTTGCTCTCATCTCCCATACGTTACGTGCTTCATTCAAGTTATATATAGAACCTATCGGCCCTGAGTTAGATTCCTTAGACACGTGGTCTATTATCAGTGAGGTTATATTCAGAGAACGCAGAGCGTTGAACATCTCTATCGTCTCTTTAGCCTCGTTTATCTGGCCCCCGATAGCAGCGCCCTTGGCATCAACCACAACCAGTCCGTAGTTTCCTGTTGTGATTAACCGTGCCAGCTCGTGAATGTCATTGGTCAGAGTATCAAAGCATCTGCGGTAGTCCAGCTCCACGTCTATACCCAGTCCCTTGTTAAGCGCCGCGACCCTGTCGTTGAGGTCATCATCACCGCTCTCCCAGTCCAGGTAGAGTACCTTTGTTTTGGTTGGAGCAAGTTTACCTATACTCAGGTTTTCCTGTACCAACAGACAAAAGAAAAGAGAGACGTAACTCTTACCTATACCACCTGTACCATAGATTATGCACGGTGCGTCCTTTCTTATTACAGGATACAGAAGGTAAGGCATTTCCTTACGCCTGGGATTCCTTCCTATCTTCTGTATCTCGGCACCCTTCCAGTTGGTACGTATACTGCGGGTACATACCGTCTCAACAATACCCATCCATATGGAATTACCAAGACTGAGCCTGTCGTTAAGGTCCTTTGCCAGAGTTCTTTTTGCGTTACCACCTGACAGGTTCTGTCTCTGTAACATGACATGTGGGTGTTCCATGTCCGGGTGATGGTTTATATCTGCATTCACCTGGATGTACGCATAGATATCTCCACGCTCTGGTTTAAAGCGGGTGAATTCTATAGTGACCCCAAACTCATCGAACTCATATTTATGGTAACCAACTGCTGTTGTTTCTTTCATACATCAACCCCCCTGAATGTCCTCTGTGTGGTTCTTGTGGACTCAGGGCGGTTGTATCTATTGTTATTCGATATCTCGTCTCGTAGTTCCTCGTATACCTCATCAGTGGCTTCTCTGATTAAAAGTTTTATACTGTCTATATTTATCTGTGGAGACTGTTCGCTCCGTGGTTTGTTTGTGTATGCGTAATTACACCACGGCCCTGATACAGGGTAGTCGTGTAAGTCGCAATAAGATGGTGTGCATGGCATTTAATATTCCTCCTTACCATACTGTGGGAAGCCCTTCAGGCATTTGAAAATGTTCTTTCAGTTCTTCTTTGGCTTTGCTGGTTATTGTGGGTAGTCCCAGAGCGTACCACATCTGCATGGCGTTTAAGAATCCATCAAGTGCAAGTTGTGGATTGGTCACTCTGCGCGGGTCACATTCAGCATTTGTTTTACCAAGTCGTATGACCCAGGGTTCTATCATGTCCCACGTACTCCACGTTGTTGGGTCAGCTTCAGAGCGTACCATTATCGGAAAAGATAATGCGTTAGCGTATGCTGCTACCTGCATAGCATGTTCGGGGTAAAGGTCTTTACTCGTCTTCCAGTCTATAACCATCCACCTTCCTTCTCTGTTCCTTGCAAGTGCGTCCACGGACCCGGCGTATTTGAAAGACTCTGAGTACACAGCGAATTCAGTCTTATAGTACTGGTCTATTCCCGCGTCCTCTTCCCATTGCTGAAAAGAATCCCATACTGTTTGTAAATCTTCTGGAACTTCCACTGCTATATCAGTCTTTTCTATTCTTGACGTAATGTACTCAGACAACAGCTCGTGCGCACGGCTGCCAAGGTCTGCTGCCTGACCGCTTGTTCTTGAAGGACGCATCTTAGCTTCTTCTATAGCTGTACCAAGATGTTGTTTGGTAAGGGTTTGACCTATTACTGGTTCAAGGAACTCTGCTATAGCTTCCCTTCCCATTCTGTTGTGCCAACCGTAAAGGTTAGGCTTTGCCACGGTGTTACTCAGCACACTGGTAACACTCCACAGGGGCATGTCACTTCCAGGTTTCTGATAGGCTCTCATACCCCCACGTGGCCCTGTTATCTGGAACAGGTAAGGGCGTTCCTGTTCTATAATTGGATACAAATCTACTTGTGTTATTTTATTCGGCATGTTTACTCCTTTTGTTTAACTACCAAATTTTATTGTGTCATCATCTGAGTTGATTACTAATGTTTGCTGAGTAGGGATGGAAAAACTAGCAACCCCTAGTCTGTGAGTGATGTCTTTCATATAAGAAATGTCAGGTGGTAATTCATTTACTCGCTTCCACTGCTCCTTAGTTGACACAGATTTTCTTTTATCGAGCGGTTTATTTAAAAGCTTTGCATTTTTTCCCCGGTTACATTCGTAACATGCAGTGGTTAAATTCTCCTCAGTATTTTTCCCACCCTTTACAACAGGGATTATGTGGTCTACCTCTAGCTTAACTCCATCCTCTGAAGATGACCGTCCACAGTAGGTACATCTGAAGTTATCCCTGTTAAAAATATTAAATCTTGTACCGTTGGAGATAGCTTTACGTTTACGAGGCTTCTTATTTTGCTGCTGCATTGGTGATGTGTGAACCCCAAACTCATCGAACTCATATTTTACTGCGTTGCCCCCCTCGACTAGAGCCGTTCCATGTGCGGCGGTAGACCTATCAATCTTCTCAGTAACAACAACTTTGGCTGCGAGTTCAGATGGAGTCCATCTGTGTATAGCTTCTCGATTCATTATTGTAACTGTACGCCAAGGTGATGTTGGGCTGACCTCTTTCATGTTTCCTCCTTAAACATATCTAGTTGTTTTCCTTCTGGTTCTCTGTCACTGGATGACCATCGGTTCAACGTAAGAAACCATTGCTTACCGTGACCCCTGTCAATAACTCCCTTGTGGTTCATGAAGTTATCAATAGAGGTACGGTAAGTAATGTCAGTGTCAGAGGCATAGACCACCAGTTCTAATGCTCCTCGGTCTATGCCATTGGTTATTACGTCTGCATCCCATGCCCAGGCTGGAGGCTTGCGTAGCATATGAATTACTTGTTTCACAGGTTTTACCATCTGTTTCTGAGGATTCAACCAACATACGAATTGCCCCCTGTCACTGTATAGGCGAGAGCCTTGCATGTTAGGCTTCACTGACAACCTCTCTGAACTCTGTCGGTGGCTCAAGACCAAGTTCTACAGCAGTGTCCTTGCACACCTTGAGTGCTGCCCTGTAGTTACGTCCCTTCTCCTGTTGAATCCAGTCAACAGGGTCAAGTCCACCAAGCCATTGCGTAACGTCATCCCAGTTCCACGCAGCCTGTGTTACATACTCCTCAAAGGCAGCAGTAGTAAGACGTTGTGGTGGTTGTGGATAGGTATACACAGGTTCTTTTTCCACTACCGAGGTGATAGATGCTCCGTCCTGTATTAAAGCGTCTACAAGTCCGTCAGCCTTACCTGTTGAGAGGTAACCCACAAACCTTTCAACAAGGGCTAATACTCTCTGGAATGTTTCCTCTTCATCAGCCAGAGTCAGGGGTGCAATAAGTGACGATGCACAGTTAAGACCTGTCTGTCTCCTGTATACCATCTCTCTGGCATCTGATGTAGACGCAACAGCCTGTGGTGCAGAAGTAGCAGATGTTGTGGGTGTAGGTATTGAGGCTGGTTGTGAGGCACCACGTGCCATAGCCGCATCGTTGACGATACCGTCAAACATAGCGACTTCATAGAAGTAATGGTCAGGATATTGACCGCTCTTCAGGTTACCGTTCTGGTCTTTTCTGAGGTCCCCCCTCACGAGTGTCGCATCATACTGTGTGACACTGTTATCGAGTCTCTTTCCCTGTTCGGGGGTAAGGTTTAAGGGTATGGGAAAAGGGTTGTTTGTATCAGGGGTTATGCCCGGCACGAGGCACCTGATTAAAGGGTTCCCCTGAGAGTTTGTTTCAAACGCTTTTACGGTTACTGTATAAGATTCCATTTTGTTCTCCTGTCTGTTAGATTGATGATGCGCTTGTGTCCACCTTGCGCACTGAGGCGGTTCTGCTACTTGCGAAGTGGAGCCGTCTCTTTAATTTCCTTTTCTAGCCAGTCGGCTATCTCTGTATCTGTTGTTTTCCAACCTCCATCCATTGGTTGCCGAGATACGTAAGCTACTTTAAATCGTTGGTAATATTCCAGTGACACCTCCTTGTCATCTGTGACGTTATATAACAATGCGAAAGCGAGTTGGGCTGGCCCTGAACCTTCATAGCCCCATTCAAAACCATTACTGTGAGATACATGTTCCCTGTATTCGGGAAGAGGTTGGAACCCTGAGTTAGTTCGTTGCGAAATAACAACCCTAGTTTCATCATCAGGCGGTAACCTGAACCCGTAATAATACACTACCTCGTCCTGTAGTTTTTTGTATTTAGATAGTTCCATATAAAAATTCCTTTAGTACCGACCTTGATACTTTCCAGCTGTCTCCAATTCTTTTAGCACCAGGGAATTCTCCCTTACGTGCCAGTGCGTAGCCTGGCGCTAGTCCTATATCCAAGAGTATGCAAGCGATTGACATCAGCATTACTTCTCTTGTCTCGTCATGTAATTGTTTATGGGCTTCCTCCTTTTCTTCTGCTGAATATGTGTTCGGTGTTCTGTTTACTATACGTGTACCATCTGACATTGTTTTACCTCCTTTATATGTTTATGTACACTCTAAAGCACTATCATACCATATGTTCCTCCTGAATAAAAGTCTGAGCAAGGTCGCACCAAGCGATAGCCGCCATCGCAGGAACGACTCCATTCCCGTAGCTTCTGAGCTGGCGCTCCAGTTGAGGGGGATGCCCATCAACAGCGAAACAAATGCTGGGTTGAGCCTCCGACATTTCACTGAGCATGTATGCCCATCCTCTCTCGTCTTCTGGTCCGGGTGGATATAAGGGAATAAGTTTGGTGCCTGTCTCCCTAGGTGTCCATTCTCTGGCACTGTATCTGCACTCGCTGCGTCCTTGTAGTCCCTCGCTGTTGCTGTCCCCCAGTTCTTGGGATGCATCTCTGGTTGTATGAACTCTCTCAGGTTGGATGGTGTTGTTCTTCCCTTCCTGTGTCCTGTAAAGAGTTTTATTATCCCCTCCTCTGACCGTGGTGGTAGATGGTCCATCGAGTTTGGGGTTGGGAAGTTCTTCCAGTTTGCTGCCTGATGATTCAGCTTGATACGTGGTGCCTCCAGACCCTTGAAGTGTTCGCTGTCCCAGTCCTCTATCCCTCCGTTGGCATCGTTGGCTCCCGGAGTTCTCCATTTCGTTGCTGCCCCATCCAGACCAGCTCCGTACTGTATCCCTGTCGTGTTCGATGTACGGATGAACCGCCCGTCCTGAAACTCCGTAGTTCCAGGCGAACCCTTGTAATCTCTCTGCGTTGGGGAGGGCCAGTGCGCTCGTATTGTTTCCGTGGACAGCCATAAAGAAAAGTCGCTGCCTTCTATGCGGAGCGCCTGTTTCCTCCGCCGTATAGAGTCCTTCCTTAACTCTGTAGCCCATGCTTTGTAACTCTGGTCTGATAGAGAAGTAGTAGGAGTCAAGGATTCCGGGGACATTTTCAAGAAAGAGAGTTGGATATCCGAGTTCAGATGCGACTCTGGCAACGTGGGGCCAGAGATGCCTTGGGTCTTTCTCTCCAAGTTGTTTTCCTGCAACAGACCACGGCTGACAGGGGAATCCTCCAGTGATGATATCCACTCTGCCACGCCACGGTTCACAGTTGAAGGTGGTAAGGTCACTCCAGACAGGCGCTTCAGGGAGGAGTCCTTCTTCCATTCTCGCTGCCAGAATTGAGGCTTGCGAGAGGTCGTTTTCCACGTAACAGACTGGCTTAAAGTCTCCCACGGCTGATAGTCCGAGTTCAATTCCTCCGTATCCTGAACAGATACTGAGGATGGTAGGTGTACCCACATTATTCCTCCTTATTTTCCAATAGTTCGTTTAATATATTGCTTGACTGGACAGTCTCCTCGTATTTATACCCCCTTATTTCACCGTCCAGTTTTGATTTTAAGTTAGGATTCTTCAACGCCTCCACTCGTTTGATAATCCTGAGTCTGTCTTCCTCACTTGAGCATTCATATCTGACTGCGTAAACTTTGTATTCACGTGCCATGTTATTCCTCCGTTATACATGTGTAATCGTTGTCATCTTCTTCACAATGTTCAAGGTTGCCATGTTCGCATCGGGCATCGTATGTTCCTACCTCAATGTTACCTAGGTGACCAATTCTGATTAAAGCTAACAACTCATCTAAGTCTTCCTTTGTATTGCATACTAATTCGACCTCGTAGTAGTGTCCGCCACAACATTCAAGTGCCATCGTTCTCCTCCTTAAAAGTGCATGTCTGCTGTTGCTATGTAATAGTCTTTATCATTCCATGATTCAGATGCCCTCCTGTAATCTTCTTCACTTGTTATGCCACCAGTCCCACTCCACTCCCTGTCATAGAGGTGAATCTCTGGTCCACCATATGCCTGGAAGTTAGCCGCGTGTAACCTGAACAGTAGCAACTCAAGGTCTTTTTCTTTCCGTGCTGTTGTTGTCTTTTTCCCATCCCATATCTCTTCATCAGTCCACGTTTCTATGCCACGCCTTACTGACTTGATGCCTTCAAAGAACTTGTACCGTGTTATCTTATGAAGTCTCTCTGCTGTTTCAATTCCCCTGTAGTTCATTGGTACAGGGTTAGTTATAAGCCTACCGTAGTCATACTCGTGTGCCTCTACGAGCGATTTGATAAACTCACTGGCAGTTTCTATGGGCAATATCCCTGTTTCTTTCTTAACGATGATTCCAATTTCTACGTGCATATTTAATTCTCCTTATCCAACCTGTAGTAATTCATTACACTTGCCGCAATAGTAGTAGTCGTTAAGGCTACCGTTGTCACGTTCATACATGCCATGACATACAAAGTCCTGACAGTAGTGGCCCTTCTCCTTCACAGCTTTGCTTCTTTCTTCTTCTTCTAATGCATTCCATTCCTCCTTACTCATGGGTTCAGGGGGGGCAGTAACTATTATCATTTCCTCCTTATCTCTCTGGTTGTCTAACACCTTATCGTTACCTTCATGACTCATATCGTCCTCCTAATTGATTTCGTAATCGTGAATTTGTAGATACTTAATCATGTCATTAACCGCCTGAAGTCTATTTGTCCGTGACGGTAGTCCTATTTCATTAGGAAGCGCTGACAGATTTTTAATAATGCCATCTCCCAATAGAACGAGTTCTCTTTGCTCATCATCTGTTAATACGTTTGACATATATGCCTCCTATATGTGTTCGTTCAGTATGTATGTATCTTCACCGAGTTCTTTTCTTACCCGTACTGCAAACTCAGGACTATACGGGATTTTGTACATTTCATATTCTCCTTCCTCGTACTTGACTCCGGGTTTCCTGATGACAGTTCCCTTACGGCACAGCTTCTTGTTCTCTCTGCGCTCATCCTCATCACATACGAGTGAGTACAGA
>Ga0098035_1001733_pt1 | contig 10413 bp, 15 predicted proteins | sample 3_EtaG_FD_75046 | JGI IMG/M metagenome (GOLD analysis project Ga0098035, IMG submission 75046) | Marine viral communities from the Subarctic Pacific Ocean - 3_ETSP_OMZ_AT15126 metaG | ecosystem: Environmental > Aquatic > Marine > Oceanic | place: Pacific Ocean | collected 2015-01-07
AGTTCCGACTTGTTTCTTACTCGAAAGCCAGAACGCTACGCAAGTGGATAGTGCCGACCTCTTTTATATTCGCTGCCTTAATCACTCCGTCACTTGACGGTACTCTCACGTTCCTTGTGGCAATCCCCATGCTGCTGCTGTACGAAGTTGGCTTGATTGCTGGTTGGCTCACGCACCCAGAGGAAGGCAGCTACTTTGCTGACCTTCCTATGGTTCAGAAAGGGCGAAGGTTGATGCTCAAGATATATAAGAAGGTTCGGTCTGGGACAGCGTGGGTGGCGCGAAAGCCTGTTGCTATGGCTTGGTGGGTGTGTCGGCAGATACGTGAGTACGGGTCAGGCTGGTGGTGGGACTAGCCTAGATAGATTCTTCTTCTGGTGCTCTGCTAATCAAGGCAACAGCAGGAACAAGCACCATTTCAGACTGGTTGTCCTGTCCCCCTGTTGCTGTATAGCCACGCTTGTATCTGCCATGCGCTATCTTCTTTAGCCTAGCTGTCGGGACATTGAACCTATATCTAATAGAGCCGTCTTCTTCTAAGACTACAAAGAACCACTCGTCTGCTTTTGTTGTCAGGATTCCGCTTGGTTTGCCTTTGTATTTAAACTCAATGGCTAAGTTCCCTGTCTTAGCAGCAAGCCTGTCTGTCTTGACTTCGACAGTCACGTTGCCAGTTTTAGACAGGGACCGGAACAGTAGTTCTTCATGGAACTCTCCGAATTGCAAGTCAAGGTCAAAGTCTGGTGCTGGTTTATTACCCATTGTGTATCTCCAGATAAGTTAGTCCGACAGCTAGCGCAGACCAGACATGTCCACTTATGCCATGCAGTACACCGGGGTGTGTCTCGTAGCCACAGCCTACACCGTACTCTCCTTTGACCTTCTGACAGTGACAGCTTTTACAGACTGTGTGACCTCTCCCGTTCCACCCCTTACCCTTGCAGTCTGCACACTTCTTCCCGCCGATGGCTACGGAGTCACCGCCATAACGGTCTATCAACGCCTGTCTAACAGTGCTGTCGTTAGCTCTAGGTGCGCCACAGAGAGCCAGCTTGACCTCTGGTCGGTTGATATACATTGACGGCAAGGCTGATGCCTCTGCGTGGCGGTCAAATCGACCAGTCCAACGGACAGTTTCAAAGACATCTCTGCCAACAGGCATACCGTAGTGGGCAACATCCTCAATGACAATCGGAGCTTGAAATTTGTTTATCAGAGAATACATCTCGTGATTGTCCGACCATCCCCACTCGACAGGAACAAGGCTGTCCATCATTACCCAACCAGACTTCGTTGTGCCGGGGTCGATTGCAAGTAGCTTACTCATACTGTTTCAGTCCTCCACGCGGTACGTGTCTATAAATTCGACCATCGCCAGTGACTCGCCCAATGTATCCGCATCCAAACGCACACTTCCCGTACTCTGGCACAGATGCAGACCAGTAGTACATTTTGAGTTGAATCGCTGTCCTGCTAGAGCCTAAGCAAGGGATAGTTACTTTCATGTCGCTACCTCTAACTTGTGTTTTTCAACGTGCCAGCTCAATGCGAGACTGCTGCCGAAGAATTTCCAGCATCCATGCGGACAGCGGAATGTCGGTTGCCATTTGACGTTCATAGTTCTACCACCAACCTTGCACTCGGTCGCCATCCGCAGTAGAGGCAGGACACAGCATCTTCGTAGCGAGTATCTCTGCCCCACCTCAAGATTCCCGCGCATTTAGGGCAACTCTCGACCTTTGAAACGTCCTCAACTATTACGTCAAGCCTTGCTATTTGCCTCCGCTCTCCGATAGAGGTACGGGGGCTTGCTCTCGGTGTCATTCCAATCCTCTTCTTTCTTTGGAACTCATTCCAACCTGCTAGGACAGTTTTGGTTTTTGGTTTTTAGAATGTTATTTGTATGCCAGCATTTAGTGGGGGGTACGCTGTCTATTTGCTACTCATGGTGGGTGATGCGCGGCGGGGCAGATTACCAGTCTGTGAAGAGTTGGAGTAGCGTATACAACTCACCCCCACCGCATAAGGTTAGCTTACCACACGGCAGGTTAGTCAACCCACCATGCAGATTCATCTTTTTCTTCTCTTTCTTTGTTAGTTTCTTTCTCTCTAGGGACAATACCTTTTAAGGGTATTGTCCCATTACTATTAGGGATAATTACTGGTTTTTGTGGTGTCCCATCTGGTGTCCCAGATTGTCCCAACCTTGTCCCAAATGGCACTTGCCTAGCAACGGCAACATACTCATCGCCCATCTTCATAGCATGATTAGACTTTACTAGGCGAGTGATAGTCCGTCTGATAGTTTCGTAAGGTATGTCCGATAACTCATCTCCGATAGCCTTAGTGGTCCAGCGACCGCTTGTCAGCAGGTTGAGTATCCTGTCCCTCTTGCTTACATGTTTAGAAACAGCATCACTGTTGAAGACTGAACCACTAGAGAACTTGATTTGCTCAGGCTCAGAAAAGTCAAGCGTAAAACTCAAAGGCTTATTCAGGGAAGCGTTGTTACTTTTTACATGAACTAAACCTAAGTTACGTTTAGTCTCAGATAATTCATCTTGCTCACCAACAAGACCCCAACAACTTCTTGGACCATTCTGAAAATAGACAGAGCCTATAGGCACAAGCCTTTCTCTTTCAATCGTGGCTTTAGATACATGCGTTATTGTTAGCGTCGCAATGTTGCCTAGCTCCCTAACAGTCTTGATATAGTCTGTGCCTGTTGATGATTCGTTTACGTCGCCATTTGCAGCTAGTGCAGCGGAGTCAATGATGACAAGACCTATATTGTTTGCAGTTATGAATTGCTTGATGTCTTGAAACGCTTCTCTCAAAGCGTGTTCCATGCGCCAGTAGAACAGCCTGTCCTTCGGGGCAGTCATACTGACACTTGTGCAAATCTGGTCAAGCCTCCGCTTGTGTACGTCCGCTCCGGTTTCCCAGTCTAGGTACAAGACTTTAACTGGCTGCGCTGGTATGTCTATCGAGGGCATTATCTTCTTGCCTGTTGCACACTGAATCCCAAGAGCAAGTGCAAAAAGGGATTTACCTAGTCCTCCCTCTGCAAACAGAACTGTATGCTCGCCCTGCTCAAGCATTGGTGCGGCAAGCCATATTGTCTTGCCTGACTGTACTGTGGACAGGTCAACAGCTTTAGATGCGTCCCTGATTGACTGATAGCAAGCAATGATTACTTGGTCTAATCTTTGTTGCCAATCAAATCTTTTATCAGAGTTGTTGAGTTCACGGCGAAGCCCTGTTACTGACGACGACGACAGTAAGTTGATACGGCGCGGCGCAAGTAGCCACTTCCACTTACCACCACCCTCTTTCTTTCGTACAGTTAGCAAGCAAGTTAAGGCATCCCGCTTTGTATCTAGGTTGCTGATTCTTATTTCAAGGCTTATCCCAGCAGGGTCAAACCATTGAACACTTAGGTTGCCAAGTTCATCAGTTAGAACATCAGGACTAGGGATGTCTGTCTCCCCTTGTGCTAACGTGCCGTAATCTACACCCACCCCAGCTTCATCCGCTGCTAGTTTCAAAACTTCTTTGTTCATGGTTGTTATTCCGCCATCTGCTTTGCTTCCATCCAACGTCGCATACTCATAGCACCAAGCATAAATACTGTGCTGATACCAGTTTGTATGTTGCCGGGTGTTTCCTGCGCTGTGTCAACAAGCAAGTGGTTTGCTAGGGCAGGGTGTCTGTTTTGTTCAGACCATTTTCTATAGGCTTCACCTGTTGGTGAATCAAACCATTTACTGACCGCTGCAACCATGTCTTCGACTTCTTCATGGGTTGCTTTATCGTGCTTGTTTTCGCTACTTGCCATCGCCACTTCTCCAGTTCAGCCCTAGTTCGTGGGCTTCTTCTATCAAGTCCAGTACGTCACCGCCACGGACACACTGCCCAAAGCAGTACCAGCTTTGAGTATCCAGCCAAACATAGAACGACCTTCCCTTCTGCTCGTTGTGCAGTGGGCATCTACCGTTTAGTTTATTGCCGCTACTTCTAAGTTCTGTCAGTCGCTCAGCTATATCTTCGACTTTCAGCTTAGATTTTACTGACTTTATCAGACTTGTTGATTTTGGTTTTTCGTTTGGAATTTCGCACTCATCGCCACACTCAGCGACCCCTAAACCTAGATGCAGTCTGTGACTAAAAACATGGTACTCATCCATTGATAAGCCCTGCTCATAGCTCCAGACTGTATCTAAGCTAGGGTAAACACAAGCTAGCGGTACACCAGCATCGTAGGCTTCGTTGTCTTCTTGATAAGAACCCCACCTATTGCAATGCTGGCATACTGGTATAGCTAACTTGTTTTTTCTTACGCTTTCGTATTGCTTCCGAGCCTTGTACACAGAAGCCTTAGACATTAGTTAGTCTCAGCTTCTTTTGCATTGCGCAGAACGAACCAGTCAACAGCCCTGTACTCGTCAAGTGTGATACCTGCCAAGTCAGGGAAGTTACTGCCGACAAACTCAAACAAACTTTCTTCATCTGCAAACAAAGGCTTTGTCTCTTCAGACAGTTCTTTGATTAGGGTTGGTCGGTCACACCAGCCATCGCCTGTGTTGTGAGCATAAGCCCTCATCCTGCCACCCTTGAAGAAAGCAACAGGTTTTTGCTGTCCTCTGTACATAGATGAAGTAATACTGCCAGCATGGTCATGGTGAACAGGACACAACTCTGTGTCGTAATTCTCACCCATAACAAAGTCTTCACGTACAAGTGGTGCTGGTTCAGCTATCACAGGGGTTGATGCCGCCATAAAGCCACCTCCTACAGGCGGTACAGGCGGTGCAGATGGTGCTGCATAGCTTGCTGTCTGTTGTGTGGGCTGTGTGGTGGGGCTAACCTGCACTGAGCGTAATTCTTCATCAGTGTAGATGCTGCCTTGAAAGACATCAGGGCAGTACCACCTTGCTCCGTTGCTCAATGCTCTAGCAAGTAGCATGTTACGTGGGTAGGTTGTCCACGGTGAGCGTGGCTTAACTAAGCCCGCCTTCTCAGCATCTTGCATAGAAAAACTAGAGGTACCGATAGGCTCATCGCCTTCAGTGAACTCGATAGCACAATGAGTATCATCATGCTCAGTGACCTTGTAGTCGTACTTAGGCGACTTTTTGATAAGCGTCCCTATCAAGGCAGCACCCATGCCTGTCTTGCCATTTATTACAAACAAATTTTCCATGCTTGCAACAGGTGGCAGACCGAGTTCATGTCCCCGCATGACTTTCATAGCAGCTTCGTATGGGTTGTTTGTACCCATAACAAGCGACTGTACAGCCATCTGCCCTATCGAAAGGGCTTCATCTGCTGGTAGTCTGTTACGGTCAGCAACAGTAGGGAGGGCAACACCGTGAGTCACCTCAGCTTGCTCTTCTTGGCTAACATCAAGAACTTCTTCTTCTTGTTGTTCGGGTTGCTCTTCCTGCTGTTCTGGCACTTCTAGTACCTCAGACCATCCAGCCTCTATTAAGTTGTCTTGAGTCATAAATTTACCCTTGTTCCTTGACTTGAATAACTGGCAAACCCTCTGTTTGCGCGCTGTCGATAATTTTCTTGAACACTCCGCCTCTCTTGGCTAGCTTGACTATCTTTCGCTTGTCCCAAGTCCTCTTTTGAGGCTTGTTCAAAAAGTCCTCAACTTCTAACTCGAAATCAGGTAACAACTCTTTGAGTTGGTCTAGTACACCGTCAACCCATAGAGTTTTACTCTTGTAGGTAACAAGCGTGTCGCCATGCTGAAACTCTTCAGCATCTAATTCATCCATAGCTAATGCAAGCATAGACTTACAGTCGTATTGCTTTTTTGCTATATCTCTGGCTTGGTGGGTTAGTGATTCTAAACTATCAACTAACGCTTCTAGTTTTTCTGTCTGCTCACTCATACTTGTAAGTCCCCGTCACTGCTGTCTATAAGCACGTTGGTGCTGATGCCGATGTCTTGCACATCAAGACGTTCGTTATGCTCAGCATGCTCTTTGATTTCTTTGACTGCTGCTTTCTGAGCCTTCCATTGGTTCAGGACAGGCGGCTGACCTTGTTGCATCTTGCCCCCTGTGTACCCTGTCCCTGAACAGTCAGCACAGTCTTGTTTTGTTGGTGCTGTCTTGGTGATTTCTTCTTTGACTTCACCGCTGCCAAACAGCACAAGCGTAGCCTCTTGAACAAAGACTGCACCCCAGCCCTGACATGCCTTGCACATGTTCTTTGGCGGTCTACCTATTTTCTTCTGCAATGTCTAATACTCCTTGCAATGCTTTTAGTTGTGTTTCGTTTACGTTCATCTCTGCAATCTTGAAGAGGGGGTAGACTTTTTCAAGCAGGTACTCCATGTCTGCTATGTTGCTGTCTTCCCGCTGCTTATCAGGAACAGCCTTTAGCTGTTCAATAGCAATGACTAATGCCTGTGAGATTATGTATTCACCACGCGGCGACATGCTAAATTTGTAGGCATCATAGACTTCACCGGCATCATAGGTTTGCTTGTCCTTATCTGCCATCTTGGTATCCCCCTTCGAGAGTCCAGTAAACTTTCTTCCAAGCGAAGAAGCCTGTCTCCCACTGGTGCTTGTGTTCTGCCTCACTGTAAGCCAGCGAGTATGTTGTTCGACCATCGAACATGTTGCCGTATTCGATGATGTGAGTAACTGCTTCGTCAGCTTCATCGCCGACTTCGTAAACCCCCTTGTTTTCTGTGATGCTATCGACAACAGACTTGTCGTTTATGCTTGCCATATCTTGCTACTCCTGCATCATTGCAAAGGTCTTTGAAACCTTTGATAAATCTTTTGCTGTCTTGATTGATACCACCGTTGCTGGTGGGTAGTGCATTTCCTCCAAACTTATTTGATAAGAGCCTACTGTTACGACAGAGAACCTAGTACCTGCTTGGTACATAGCATGGCTAACACCATGCGCTCTTGCTTTATTTTGTGGGTCGCCGTCAGTTACAAGAACAAGCACAGAGTTTTCATTGCTATCTAGCAAAGTCTGTGCATGAAGCATTGCTTCTGCCTCTGGTGTGTTACCCATAAGTTTTGTTCCGGATTTCCTAGAGAAAGGACCTTCATGTTTCCGGCAAAGTGGTCGCTTGCCAACTGCTACCGGCGCAGCGTAAGGCTTGTTGTATGTATCGCTGCTTGAAGTAGTTGACCAAGCAAAGATTTCCGCCGTAGGAAACTGTTGACCTAGCAGCCCTGCTACCTGCCATGCCAGCCAGCCAGCAGAGTAACTGTCTGGATAACCTACAGTCGGTCTGTACAGGAGAGGCTTACACATGCAATTCATTGATACTGAAACATCAACAGCAATTATGAGTTGGGGTGCCTCTTCCCTGTCTTCATCAAAGACATCTAAAATGCCCATTCTGATTTCATGCAACACGTCCGCTTGTGGCTCACCGAAGTAGTCATCAAATTCTTGTGTTGGTATTTGAAAGTCGTCGGCAACAACCTTTGCCCAGTAATCAAGAACTATGCCTGTTGTTACAGTCTCAGAAGCAGGTATTTTTATAACCTTTTCTTCAGGTTTAGCCTGTAAGTCAAACAGTTCATTTTGTTTTGGCTCAGAGTTATCTTCCTGAAGCATTGCCTCAGCGATTGAGTCCTTCAGCTTCTCTTTCAGTGTCCTGTTGTCTTCTTCAGGCTCACCGCTTTCAGGGTCGCTGCTTTCAGGGTCGCCTTGATTGTCTTTGCCTTCATCGCTACTGCTATCTGAATCAGTCTCATCAGGCTTATCTGAATCATCTGAATCATCAGGCGGCGAGTCTTGGCTATCAGCGTCGTCACTGTCGCCACCGTCACTGTCGTCTTGGTTGTCAGGGGGCTTACTGTCAGTGTCTTTTTGTCCGTTGTCAGGCTCATCAGGTTCTTGTTGTTCTTCAGGTGTGATAAGACCAAGTTCTTCACCGACCCAGAGAGCCACCTCAGCTAAATCTTCTAATGATTCAGATTGAGCAACAGCCTGTTCTAACTTGTCACTGTTCTGGTCAAACCAATCAAAGTACTTCCTGTCTAACCGAGACTCAAATGAGTCATGCACACCGACAATGAACTCAGAAGCAGGGAACGGAATGCCTAGAGCAGACCTTTGTGCAAGGTCTTGTAGGCTTACATTTGAATCCTTGCTTTCATCTTTTTTACCCAGCCACCGCTGTTGTTCAGTGACAATCTTTCGGTTGTGAGTCCAATCAGCTTGCTTGACAGCAGACTGCGCTCCCTCAATGCCTAGCCACACGTTCAGCATGGCTGGTGGCAACAATGCTTTGATAACAGGCAAGGCTGGAGCATTTCCAGCCCTGCGTGTTGCTACCTGAGCATCTTCCCATCGAGACTTTGAACTCAAATAGACTGATGAACCTGAGTAAGTGTCGATGTCTGTTTGACCACGGCTTTTGTCTGTTATCCGTATATCTACACCCTCTGGCTTCAGGGCAGACGACAGAGCGTGTCCCATGTCTCTGTCAATCCGAGCAGAAGCAATAAACTTTGTCTTGCCCTGCCTCATGTTTCCAGAGACAACGCCTTGCTCTCTTTTGAGCATTTCGTATTCAGCTTGGGCGTTAGTAGAGAGTCCCCACTTACGTCGCTCATTCTCAAGCCGACGCAGCTTAGATTGCTGCCTGTTGCTTAGTGCCATATCTTGCTACTCCTTATGGCTAATTGGTTAGAAAGAAAGGTTGGTGATGCCACCCTGCTTTGCCCATTCTTTGTCAAAGTGCGACCTGATAACAGCGTCAACAGTTCCCCAAGTTGAAGAATCAAGCATGTTGACAAAGTTCAGTTTGATTGCATCGACAATATCTTCACCGTACAAGATGGATTTTGCTGTCATGGTCAACCCTCTTGTTGACATGTAAGTTTCTTCTGTCGCTCTCAAGTCTGATGCCATGTTCATCAGTCTTGTGGCTGTATCGCCCCACTTGGAGGATAGTAGGATTCCATCAAGGACAGCAGCCTCATCAGTTATCGGCTTGTCTATGTTGTAAAACCTAAACCTGTCCTCTAATGCAGAGTCCAGCGGGTTAGTGCTGTACCCGTTGCCAATAGGGTTCATAGTCCCTGTAATCCAGACGTTAGGGTGGATAGGGAAGGCATCGTTGCCCTTTTCAAACAAGACGATGTAAGGTCTAGCGTCCTCAGTCATAGACAGAAGCCTTGCCTGTATATCCTCATTGCCCCTGTTGATTTCATCAATAATCAACATTGATTTAGTGCAAAGACAGGATTGACTGGGGTAGGAGCAATCAGGGCTAGGTCGGCAGAGTTCTGTCCATGCTTGGTCAGACCACTCCAGTGTCCCATTTGGTGTTGGGTGGTAACTGCCGAAGAACTGTCTGCCTTTGGCTGACTTGAACAAGTTGACTTTTGCTGTCACCCTGCCCTGCTGTTGGGCAATCCTGTCAAGAACAAGAGACTTGCCCATGCCCCGTCTTGCTCTGAGAATGACTGGCTTACCTGCGTGTCTACCCAGAGACTCAATCAGGCTTTCACCAACATCGTTGTAGATGATTTTGTGTGCTGCTTTTGCTGCAACCATATCGCTAACTCTTTCGCTACTGGTTTGGTATACCCGTCAAATCGACGAGTTATCCAGTGTACCATAAACAATTTCCCGTAGGGAAGATTACTTATTTTCACTGGGAAATTAGTTCCGGCGTGACCACATCGGGTCAGTCATAAATAAAGATTCAGACTTTATCTCCTTTCTTGTTGACTTGTTGTTAGATTCTTTTGACTTTTCAAGAGCTTCTCCAAGTGTTTTTGTATATCCACTGGTAAAAGTTTCTTGCAACTCCACTACTGATGCTAAACACTCCGCAATAGTTTCCAGCAAGACCCAAAAGCCGCTGCTGTTTAGTGCTGCAACAGTTTTTATTACTACGTCTGGGTCTTGTTGATTTAGTTCAACAAGGTGGTCGTGGCAGTCAGGGTTAGAACAGATAAGCAAGCGTATCGGTATTGCAATATCTTCTGTTCCGACAGTCATGTTTGTCATAGTTAGTAGCTCACTACCACAATGACAGTTTGGTGTATCCATTACTTTTCTGTCCTATGTTCTGGGCAAGCTAGCACCGTTTCCGTACGGTCGCCGTCTTCTGGTCGCCAGATAGACTCTGACTGGAAAGTGAAGTCTTGCCCCCAGATGCCACATTCGTAGCAACACTGTAAAGGCTTACTAGGGTCTATTTCGATTACGTCGGTGTAGCCGACTCTAGGAATCATGATTAGTTTCATTACTTTGCTTCTTTCTCAAGTAGCTCTAGTGTTGCGGTTAACAGGCTCTTTCCGGTTGCCTTTGCTTCTTTTTCAGCCTTATCCCAAAGAGCAAGTTGCTCTTTAGTCAGTACTAAATTTTTATCAGGCTTAATAAAAGACATAAGCTCGCTACTCTCTA
>Ga0098035_1001734_pt1 | contig 10406 bp, 9 predicted proteins | sample 3_EtaG_FD_75046 | JGI IMG/M metagenome (GOLD analysis project Ga0098035, IMG submission 75046) | Marine viral communities from the Subarctic Pacific Ocean - 3_ETSP_OMZ_AT15126 metaG | ecosystem: Environmental > Aquatic > Marine > Oceanic | place: Pacific Ocean | collected 2015-01-07
CGATCTGACGCAACTTTATCCCGATGATGGGCCGAACCGTAAAATGCTGATTGAAGAATGCCCTTATATCGAACCGCTTGATGCCTACGGTGCCTTTGCCGGGTTCGCAGACAGTCATTTTCTTGATTCCGGTGACCGGGACCGCTTTGCTTATGTTGTTGCATCGCCGTTGCATAAACTGACTGCCAAGAACGGGCAGGTGAAGCTTGACGGTTTTCCCGTTCCCGGTGATCCCTTCGCGGTTCTTGCCGATCTGATGGCGCGCTATCGCGTGGAAGCCGATCCGGATTTACCCCCGTTTCAGGGCGGGGCTGTCGGTTATTTCGGTTATGAGCTTGCCCAACAGCTCGAAACGCTTCCCCAAGCTCCGCAGGATTGGCTCAACATGCCCGACATGGCGGTTGGCATCTATGACCTTGTCATCGCATTCGATCAACTTGATCGCCGCATGTGGCTTATTTCGACGGGGATTCCCGAAACATCGCCGAATGCACGGAAAAAACGTGCGGCTGATCGCATCGGGATTATTCGTAAGTACCTTCGGCTTGCACGGCCAATGCTTGAGACGCCCGAAATTCCTCATACGCCAGATATCATGCCGTGGCAGTCGAATTTTGATCGTGTCGGCTACGAAGGTGCCGTGCAGACCGTCGTTGATTACATCCATGCCGGGGATATTTTTCAGGCTAACCTGTCGCAAAGTTTCCGGGCCGAATATGCTTATGATGTCATTCCCAAACGGTTTGACCTTTATCGCCGCCTCAGCCTTGCCAGTCCGGCACCATTCGGGGCCTTCCTGAATTTTGGCGATGTGGCAGTCCTGTCCAATTCGCCCGAGCGGTTTCTGAAGGTCGCGGATGGGCAGGTGGAAACCAGACCGATCAAGGGCACACGCAGGCGCGGGGCCATGCCTGTCGAGGATGCCGAACTCGCACAGGAATTGATGTTATCTGCGAAAGATCGCGCAGAAAATATTATGATTGTTGATCTTCTGCGTAACGATTTATCGAAAGTATGCAAGCCGCATAGCGTAAAGACGCCGCAGATTTGTACGCTTGAGAGTTATGCAAATGTCCATCATTTGGTTTCGACTGTGACCGGGGAATTGCAGGATGGCAAGTCTGCAGTCGATTTGCTAGCAGCCTGTTTCCCGGGCGGTTCGATTACAGGCGCACCAAAAATCCGCGCAATGGAAATCATTACCGAACTTGAAGGATCGACGCGTGGTGCGTATTGCGGAGCAATCGGCTTTATCGGCTTTAATGGCAGCATGGATACCAATATTGCGATCCGAAGCATTTGTGTAAATGGCGGTCGCATGGCGTTCAATGTAGGTGGTGGAATCGTCGCCGATAGCATTCCCGCTGCTGAATATGATGAGACGCTGGTCAAGGCCGCCAAGATATTCGAAGCATTGGGGATCCGGCCCTATGCGGTGTAAGATGGTTGACCTTATGCATTATCATCAACGCACTCATGGACGGATCGGGTTGAAATGATCCTGCTGATCGACAATTACGATTCCTTTGTTTTCAATCTGGCGCGCTATTTCGTGGAGCTTGGACAGAAGGTTGATGTCGTGCGCAATGATCGGATCGATGTTGATGAAGTACGTCGGTTGAATCCCGATGCCATCGTCTTTTCCCCCGGACCATGCGGCCCGGATGAAGCGGGAAACAGTATCGACCTGATTACCAAATTATCCGGCGATTACCCGATGCTGGGGGTCTGCCTGGGGCATCAGTCGATTGCACGGGCATTTGGTGGCGTCGTAAAGCGCGCAAACCGGCCGGTACATGGCATGACATCGGCAATTGATCACAATGGTTCGGCACTGTTTAACGGTATCAAATCTCCGCTGATGGTAACGCGCTATCACTCTCTGGTCGTTGATCTTCCGCTGGATGGCACTTTGGTTCAGACCGCGACGGGACCGGACGGCGAAATCATGGCTTTTGCCCATCGGGATCTGCCGATCTTTGGTGTCCAATTCCATCCCGAAGCCGTCTTGACCGAGCAGGGACATGATTTGTTGTCTAACTTCCTTGCCATTGCCGGTGCGACCGTTCCGCGAAAGGCTGCGTCGTGACGAAAGTCTGGCTTAATGGCAATATCATTGGTCAGACGGATGCGCATATTGCCGTCACGGATCGGGGATTGCTGTTGGGAGATGGTTTTTTTGAAACCATGCGGGCCCATAAAGGCAGGGTTGCCTGGCTTGATCGGCATCTTGATCGTCTGACCAGCCATGCCGAATTAATCGGGCTTGATCCGATATTATTGCCAAATGCCCAAACAATTGCCCAGGCTATCGCATCGCTTTGTATGGAACTCGGTGGGAATGAAGCGGTTATCCGCCTGACCGTTACGCGTGGTAGCGGCCCGCGCGGGTTGTTACCACCCCAGGATTGCCACCCCACGGTTCTGATAACGGCGGCTCCCTTTGCCAAAGCGGCAAAGGATGAGGGATTGATCCTTGCGACGTCAAAACGGGTTCGGCGCAATCCGTGGTCGATTGCAGGCAAGGTCAAAAGCCTTAACTATCTCGACAATATAGCGGCGCGACAGGAAGTCGCCGCTTGTGGCGCGGAAGAGGCACTCGTTCTTTCTGTTGACGGTTCTGTCGCGGAAACAACAATCGCCAACCTGTTCGGGATTCGTGACAACACGTTTTATACTGCACCTGCCAATTGCGGAATTCTTGCCGGGTTGGCACGGAAATTCGTCATTGATTGGTGTCGAGATCAGGCGGTTGCCGTCCACGAGGAGTCTATCGATCTGAAAGACCTGCTGTCAATGGATTTGGTTTTTGTCTGTAACGCATTGCAGGGAATAAGGTTTGTTCGCTCGATTGATGGCGTTGCTTTTGACTTTGATCAGGCGAAACACGATCACGCTATGCAATTGGTGAGTGATTTTGAAAAATCACTATGCCTTGGTATAGATGTTTAACTAAAATTAACTTCAATCGGGCATTTTCGTTTCCCACGCCTTTTGACGGGAATGCACATGACCGCGTCTTCAACAAAATCGGAACTGACCTTAGCAAGGTTCGTTGAAAACCTGCGCAAACACGGGGCCAATGGCAAGCGGTCGATTGTTGCAATTTTGAATATCCCCGTATCCTTGCGCCTTGAACCGCAGGATTATCAGGATATTTCGCGTGATGCATTTCATCATCTGCCTGAAAAGACCCAAGAATATCGTCTTGAAAACGGTATGGTCGCTTTTATTCGTCCATCCAAATCGTTTGGTGAAACCGATACGTTTTTGACCAGTGTGACCGAAACGCTCAAGGACGTTATCCATCGACAGGGTTTGGGCGACATCCCGCAAAAGCTTTGGAACGAATTTTCCTGGCCAGAAGACCGCAAGGCAATGTTTGGTTTGTTGGGGCTTCCTGAAGAAAACCATTTTCCAAAGGAAAGCCTGCAACGCTTTGATATGGCCGAAATGCTGCGTTCTGCCATCACTGATGAAGCGGTTTTCGATTCCTGTCGCCGTCAGGCTATTCTGGAATTTCACGACAGCCGTCGCGAAATCCTTGGCCATGAACTTTATTGTTCGCTGGATTATCTGCGTCACCACCATCTTGCCAGTTTCCTTCTGGAAGGCCCGGGCGAGGTTGAAATCCTGTCGCGCGTGCTTGATGAGAAGGTGATGGATGTCACCAAAAGTCTGGCCCCTCAAATGCTGCCGGATACCTTGCATCTGAATATGATGGTGCAAACGGTATTCAGTGATCGCTTTGCCGAGTTTCTGGGCTCGGAAGACAGTCGTTTTGCTGAAAATCTGGCGATTGAAATCTCGCTTGAAAATGCGATTTCAGATTGGTGGGAGTTCGAAGATGCCTGCAATCTGCTGCATTCTGCTGGCGTGCGTGTGGGGCTTGATCGTATCACCTTGCCATCGCTTGAATTCCTGTCGCCTCAAAAGATCAATGTCGATTTCGTCAAGGTGATCTGGGATCAGAACATTATCGGCTCCAAACGGGCTGACGCGACAGACAGGCTTCGCGAATTTGCTTCTGTTTTTGCCGACCGCAACCTGATTCTGACCCGGTGTGACAGTCGCACGGCACTGCGCATGGGCCGAAGCCTTGGTGTGGATGCGTTTCAGGGAAGCTACATCGACGCGCTTTTGGGGAAATACCTGCATAAGGAATGTAAATCGCGTAATACCACTTCGGATCGTAAATGTGCTGTATGTCAGTGGGCACCGCGCGAATTATGCAAAAATGGTTGCGAATTTCATTTCAGGGCTGGAAAAATTCTGGCCGAGATTTGACCTTGTCGCCCTACTACCCGGCAACACAGTGTTTCCACTGACACCCTGTATGGGGGTTTGACAACAATCTTTCCATTTTCTAAAGTGAAGAGGTCTGATCAAGGTGGTCAGGCATGTCGTTGAAACACGGCGCTTATTCTCAGGGCAGGGTGAAATTCCTGACCGGCGGTAATCCTGATTTCAGAGAAGCCCGCGAGCGCCTGCCAAAGCAATTTGGCAGGGTCAGCAGATCCGGTGAGATTCCGGAGCCGACGGTAACAGTCCGGATGGGAGAGGATAAAGCGTGGCGGATAACGGGGGAACCTGTTGTCGTCAGCCTATGACTGGCGTGCGGCTTTGCCGTGCGTGCAGACCTTTCTTTTGATGCCTTGATTCGTAAGCTCCTTAAACGGAGAACCGTTATGAATCAGAGTGTTCATCAGGAACCGGAACTTTCGATCTTTGGCGATCCGATCGCACGTATGGAACGTGCACTTTCGGATTTGCGCAATGGCAAGGGGGTTCTGGTCGTCGATGATGAAGATCGCGAAAATGAAGGCGATCTTATTTTTTCCGCAGAAAATCTGACCAATGAACAGATGGCGATGCTGATCCGCGATTGCAGCGGCATTGTCTGCCTGTGTCTGACCGATGAAATGGCAACTGCACTTGATCTACCGCCGATGGTTGCCAACAACACGTCGAGCATGGGAACCGGTTTTACCGTTTCCATCGAGGCAAAGGTTGGCGTGACCACCGGTGTTTCCGCTGCTGATCGCGTGACTACGGTCAAAACCGCAATTGCCGATGGAGCAAAGCCGGATGACCTTGCCCGTCCGGGGCACGTCTTCCCGCTACGTGCGCGTGCAGGGGGTGTTCTGGAACGTCGCGGTCATACCGAAGGAACGGTTGATCTGATGCGTCTGGCGGGCTTTAAACCGGCAGGTGTTCTTTGCGAAGTCACCAATCCGGACGGCACAATGGCGCGTTTACCGGAACTGATTGCCTACGCACAGCAGCACGACATTGTTGTGATCAGCATCGAAGATATCGTTGCCTATCGCGGCGTTTTACAGCTTGCCGCGGAATAGATATGTCAGACAGGGACCGTCTGGGGGTGAGAGTTTAATCTGACTTTGCGCTTCTTGGGCCCTTGGCGAGCGAGTAGCACGACAAATTTGCGCACTTGGCAAGGCTTGCTTCATGCTTTGCCCAAGCTGAAAGGCAGCAGAGTTTTTCTGCTGCCTTTTGCGTTCGATGACTTTGTCTTGCCGGGCCGCGAACGATCCTTGATCAGTCGTCGATCATGCACCAGACCGGGGTGTGATCCGATGCCTTTTCCTTGGCGCGCGGGTCGCGATCAATATCCGATGCGCTGAGCCGGTCGGCTGCGGCCGGAGTCAACAGCAGGTGATCGATGCGAAGCCCGTTATCCTTGTTCCACGCCCCCGCACGGTAATCCCACCAGCTATATTGGTGGCCCTGCGGATTGAAGGTCCGGAATGCGTCGGTGTAGCCCATATTCATCATGGTTCGCAGTTTTTTGCGTTCCACGGTCGAACATAGAACGGTTTCGTGCAGCTTGATCGGGTCGTAAACATCCGAGTCATCCGGCGCGATGTTGTAGTCACCGCCCATAACGGCGGCGTCGCCACCTTCACGGATTTTCTCAAAACGCTTGATCAGGCGATCCAGGAAGTTCAGCTTATATTCGAATTTCTCCGATCCGACCTCGCTTCCCATCGGGACGTAGATCGATGCCACACGAATCGGACGATTTCCCGATATAGTGGCTTCGATATAGCGTGCCTGTTCGTCGTTGTCATTGCCCGGCAGGCCGCGTTCGACATCTTCAATCGGGAATTTTGACAGGATCGCCACCCCATTATAGGTCTTCTGGCCGTGCAGGGCGATGTTATAGCCAAGATCCTCGATTTCCATAGCCGGGAAGCTGTCATCGACAGTTTTGGTTTCCTGAAGCAGGACAACATCGGGCTTTGCGTCGCCAAGCCATTCAAGGATATTGGGTAGGCGAGCCTTGATCGAGTTGACGTTCCAGGTGGCGATTTTCATGCGGGCCTCGATGTTCAGGATGAGTTTTGCGGCTTTATGCACAGACATAACAGCATTATGTCCAAACAAAAACGGGGTCCGTGAAACACGAACCCCGTTTTATAAATCGTTTTTCCGATGCGGATCAAACCGAGAAACTGGATCCGCAACCGCACGATGATGTTGCGTTTGGATTATTCACACGAAACGCTGCACCAACCAGTTCGCGGACAAAATCGATTTCCGCACCGCCGAGAAGATCAAGCGATACGTCATCAATCACCATTTTCGCGCCGTGATTTTCGAAAATGTGGTCTTCATCGGTCTTGTCGGAATCGAGCGAGAATTCATACTGAAAACCGCTACACCCGCCACCGGAAACCTGAAGACGCAACATCAGGCCTGACTTTCCATCGCTGGCAATCAGTTCCTGAATACGTTTTGCGGCACTTTCGGTCATCTGGACCTGCCGGGCAGTTTCCGTCATTCGACACTCCTTGATGTGCTATCCCGAAATATTCCAGTTACCGGATATTCACGGGCAACCCAACGGGTATATTGACGATCATGGTGGCAACTTTAACACAGCCTGATCGCGTTCCTTAAGGGTCTATTTAGCGTGCATGGCAGAAATGTCAAAACTTGAGAGCAGGGCAACCAACCGGTTGCTTGCGTTTTGATGCGAAATGTCCCAAAACAGCCACATCAAAATGGTTGTAATGGGCCATGAACGAAATTTGCAAAGACCAAAAGTGATGAATGTTTTCAGCCTGTTGAAAAGCGACATCGAGAACCAGATTCTCGCCCTTGAAAAAGACGGCGTTCTGCCCGCTGGCAGCGATACCGCACGTATCACGGTCGAACCGCCGCGCGATGCCGCGCATGGCGATGCCGCGACCAATGCCGCGATGCTGCTTTCCAAGGCTGCGGGGATGAAGCCACGTGATCTGGCAGAAAAACTTGCCAAAAAACTCGTCACGCTTGATCATATCGAACAGGTCGAGATCGCCGGGCCCGGTTTCATCAATCTGCGAATGGCCGATGATTTCTGGTTGTCGCAGATCACCGAAGTGCTTGAAAACGGCAAGACCTATGGCAACAGCAATCTTGGTGCAAACACCAAGATGAATGTCGAATATGTATCGGCCAACCCGACTGGCCCGATGCATGTCGGCCATTGCCGCGGGGCGGTTGTCGGCGATGTTCTGGCAAATCTGCTGGCCAAGGCCGGTTATGACGTGACCAAGGAATATTACATCAATGATGCCGGTGCGCAGGTCGATGTTCTGGCGCGATCCCTGCATCTGCGTTACCGCGAAGCACTTGGCGAAACCATCGATGAAATTCCGGCTGGTCTTTATCCGGGCGATTATCTGGTGGCACCGGGCAAAAAGCTTGCGGCGCGTGACGGCAACAAATGGGTCGAAGCCCCCGAGGAAAATTGGCTGGAAGAGTTCCGAGGTTTTGCCATTGTCGAGATGATGGCATTGATCAAGGAAGACCTGCGTCTTCTGGGCGTTGATCACGACGTCTTTACGTCTGAAGCCAGACTTGTTTCCGCAGGCAAGGTGCAGGCCGCGTTCGAGCATCTGGAGAAAAAGGGCGACATTTATGTCGGCGTTCTGGAACCGCCAAAAGGCAAAACGCCCGATGATTGGGAACCGCGCCCGCAGACGCTGTTCCGGGCGACTGAATTTGGTGATGATGTTGACCGCCCTCTGAAAAAGTCGGATGGCAGTTGGACCTATTTTGCGTCGGATATTGCCTATCACTTTGACAAATACGAACGTGGTTTCAACCACATGATCGATATTTTCGGTGCTGATCATGGCGGTTACGTCAAACGTATGAAAGCCGCGACCAAGGCGATTACGGGCGGCGAGGGCGACCTTGATGTCAAGCTTTGCCAATTGGTCAGCCTATTTGACAATGGTGAGCCGGTTAAAATGTCCAAACGTGCCGGAACGTTCGTGACCCTGCGTGATGTGGTTGAACGCGTTGGTAAGGATGTCGTGCGGTTCATCATGTTGACGCGCAAGAACGACGCGACGCTTGATTTTGATTTTGCCAAAGTAACCGAACAGTCCAAAGACAACCCGGTATTTTACGTTCAATACGCCCATGCCCGCGTTAATTCGGTATTCCGTCAGGCGCGCGAAGCGTTCCCTAATCAGGATTTCTCGGATGCGGCACTGGTCGGGGCCGATCTATCGGCTTTGGTGTCGGAAGATGAAAAGATGCTGGTGCGTCGGATGGCTGAATGGCCGCGTATTGTTGAACAGGCCGCCGTTGCACATGAGCCACATCGTATCGCATTCTTCCTGAGCGAAATTGCTGCCGAATTCCACGCCTTGTGGAACAAGGGGCGTGACAATACCGCATTGCGTTTCATCGTTGCCGATGATCTGGCGGTGACGCAGGCGCGCCTTGCCATGATCCGTGCTGCCGCATTGGTTATTGCGTCCGGTCTTGATGTCCTGGGCGTTGCCCCGGTCGAGGAGATGTAATCACGATGAACGAAGAACAGGGTTTCGGCCTTAGAGCGGAGCAGCGTTATCAAGGGGCTGGCAAAAAAGCCCCAGGCGGCGGCTTGGCGAAAGGGGTGGGAACCATCGTTCTTGGTCTTGTGATTATTGGTGGTGGTCTGGGCGGGGCCGGTTACTGGTTATATAATCAGGGGCAGCCAGCACAGGAAGAAGGCAAATTGCCAATCCTTTTGCCAGATCCACTGCCGATCAAGTTGCGACCGGATGATCCCGGCGGAATGGAAGTTCCCCACCGGGATACAACGATTTATGAACAGCTTGATAGTAACCAGCCCGAGGATCAGGTGGTTCTTCAGGAACTGCCTGATATGCCAAAGGTGCCCGATGTCATACCATCCCCCGATAATACGGGAGAACCAGCGGTGATCGAACAGACACCGGAGGCAGAGATTGTCGCAAATGCAGCGCAGATCGGTTCGGGCAAAGATGTAAATGCGTCTGCGATAACTCCAGCTGAAACAGCAATTGTCGCACCAAGCGATGCAGAAAAAGCAATCGCTGTTGCCAAGGCCAAGGAACAGGCCATAGCACCGGCTGCCACCAGCGCCAGCGGCATATCGGAGAAAGACTTCCGCATTCAGTTGGCGTCAGTTCGCGATACGTCGGGGGCCGAAGCGGAATGGAAAAGATTGTCTTATAAAAACAAGGACTTGCTTGGCAGTCTTCAGATGTATCTGAAACGTGCAGACCTTGGTGACAAGGGTGTGTTCTATCGTTTGCAAGCCGGTCCTTTGCCGGACGCTGCTGCGGCTCAAACGCTTTGTGGCAACTTGAAACAACGCAATGTGGGGTGTCTGATTGTCCGGCCTTGAGGTAAGAAAACCGCGCGCCTGTATTCTTGGTGTTGAAGGTACAGAACTAAGCAATTGGGAGAAGGGCTTCTTTCGTGAAGCTGATCCCTATGGCTTTATCCTTTTTGCGCGCAACGTCACGGACCACAAGCAGATCAAGGCGTTGAACAATCAACTGCGCGAGGTTGTCGGCAATATCAATGTGCCAATTTTTGTCGATCAGGAAGGCGGGCGCGTCATGCGCCTGAAGCCGCCGCAATGGCGCAAAATTCCCGCAGCCGGTGTATTTGGCCAATTGTTTGAAACAGCACCGGAAGATGCCCGCGAAGCTGCCTATATCAATGCCCGCCTGATGGCGGCCGATCTGCGTGATGCCGGGTTTAACATCACCTGTTCGCCGGTGCTTGATATCCGCTTCCCAGGTATGAGCGACGTGGTTGGCGACCGTTCCTATGGTTCGACGGTGGAACAGATTGTGCCATTGGCAAGTGCGGTTGCCGCCGGGTTGCTGGACGGTGGGATCGCACCGGTCATCAAACATATTCCGGGTCACGGGCGTGCATCGGTCGACAGTCACAAGGATTTGCCGATCGTGACCGCGTCGCGCGAAGAACTGAGCCGCCTTGATTTCGAACCGTTCCGTCAGATGAAGGATGTGGTTGCAGCGATGTCGGCCCATTTGCTGTTTACCGCGATTGATGATCAACGCCCGGGAACCGTATCGGCCAAGGTCATTTCCGAAATTGTCCGC
>Ga0098035_1001740_pt1 | contig 10393 bp, 9 predicted proteins | sample 3_EtaG_FD_75046 | JGI IMG/M metagenome (GOLD analysis project Ga0098035, IMG submission 75046) | Marine viral communities from the Subarctic Pacific Ocean - 3_ETSP_OMZ_AT15126 metaG | ecosystem: Environmental > Aquatic > Marine > Oceanic | place: Pacific Ocean | collected 2015-01-07
AAGACCTTGGCAAATTGATGATAGGCGAAGACGTCAAGGAAATCATCGAATGCGATCTCAAGATGGAGAAGAGTGGCCATGTCGATCTAAAAGCAGCCATCAAGGATTGCGAAAGCAAGCAGGACTTTGTTTCCCGCGATTTGCTGGTCGATATTCTAGAATCGGAAGAAGAACATATTGATTGGCTGGAAACACAAATATCGCTGATCGAGAAGATGGGCATTCAGAACTACATCCAGTCACAAACCTCCTGAAAGCCCGGTTGTCTAACAGGTAACATTTCGCCTTAGCCCGGCAAAATGCCATTGACAACTATTCGCACAATGCCTATTTGTTAGGAATGATTTTCATTTTTAATATTAATTGGGCGTGAAATGTATATATGCCTTTGCAATGGATTGACGGACCGAGATATCAAAAGTGCCGTCGCGTCTGGCGCTCAGCGAATCGCAAATGTCTATGAATCACTGGGGGCGGCCCCGCAGTGCGCGAAATGCACGGCCAATATCCGGGATATCATTCGGGAATCCGCGGGCAATAACGCGCCAGTTACCGTTCGTCGCTGATCTGGCGACTTAATCAAAACTCAATCATTTATCGGGAAATGAAGAAATTACCCCCACCCTTTTAGGGTGAGGGATAAATTCAGTCTAAAGGGCCTTATTATTAATTTCAGCCTTGGCCTGGGCATACTGTTCTTTTAAGCGATCAACATATTCTTTAACGCTTGGCACGTCGCTTACGCTGCCAATTCCCTGCCCGGAGCCCCAAATGTCCTTCCAGGCTTTTGACTTACCGGTTCCGCCGCTGCCAAAGTTCATCCGGCTTTTATCGGCACCCGGTAAATTTTCCGGATCAAGTCCAGCTTTCACGACGCTTGGGCGCAAATAGTTCCCATGTACGCCGGTAAAGGTGTTGGTATAGAGAATATCCTCACCGGTACTCTCCACGATCATATTTTTGTATTCTTCGACCGCATTTGCTTCTCTGGTCGCGATAAAAGCGCTTCCCATATAGGCGAGGTCTGCTCCCATCGCCTGGGCTGCCAGAATCGAGCGGCCATTAGCAATTGCGCCCGAAAGTGCAATCGGTCCATCGAAGAACTGCCGAACTTCGGAAACAAGAGCAAAGGGGCTCAACCGTCCGGCATGACCGCCTGCGCCGGCACAAACCAGAATCAATCCGTCGACTCCGGCTTCAAGTGCTTTCTCTGCATGGCGGATGGTAGTCACGTCGTGCAGGATAATACCGCCGTAAGAATGGATGGCTTCTACAATCTCATTCGGCGCACGAAGGCTTGTAATAATGACCGGGACTTTATGCTTGATGCAAAGCTCAACATCCTGCTCCAGCCGGGAATTCGAGGCATGAACGATTTGATTGACTGCAAAGGGAGCAACTTTCTGATCCGGATTAGCCGTTGCATAATCAGAAAGTTCAGTCTTGATCTGGTGGAGCCATTCATCCAGCTGGGAGAGAGGCCGCGCATTAAGGGCAGGAAATGATCCAACGATACCCTGCTGGCACTGCGCAATAACCAACTCTGGCCCGGACACAATAAACATCGGTGATGCAATTACCGGAAGAGAAAGACGCCCTTCCAGAACGGTCGGCATAGACATTTATTGAATGTCTCCTGTTTATTTTTTGAAGGTTCAGCCAGGTCTGGATCTTGCGCCCAGTTACCTGGCTTTATAAAGTTCTACCAAGCCTGAATCTTGCGCCCAGTTACTTGGATTTAGATTTTTTAGCCAGGCCTGGATCTTGCGCCCAGTTACCCGGCTTGGCCATTCTATTAGCAGGCTTTTTTTAAAATGACAAATTGTCATTATTGACAAAATTTCATTTTTCCTCTTCGCACCTGCAGCATTATTGCGAATAATCTTTGAAAAACAAAATATTATTACTTTTGGCCCTGCGTAAAAAAAATTTCTTCGAAACCAACGGTCGCGGTACTTCAGAGTCAAAACCGGGTCCTCGGGTCGCGATTCACCATTTTTGATTCTCTTTTCATCGACAAATTCCGTCTCTTCGAACCCAATTTTGTAGTAGGCTAATTTTTCCCACAAATCGGGAAATATTGCCGCCTCTGCCTATGATGAGAAGGTGCTGTTTCTCGCCGCCACCTTAAAAACCTATAGTTTTACTCCACTTTGCCGTTGATTTGATTCTGGCACAAAGGCTGCATATGGAAGAGCAAGTAAATCTTTATGGAGACTATTTGTGCTGCAAGCTGAAATAAACACACAATCTGTTTCAAACAGATTCGAAAAACGGGGTGCCTTTCGGGTATCAAACCCTGTCCTTAGTGTCGAGATTGACGGAGTCCGGTTTTCCACGGAGAACTGGTCGCTGGATGGATTGCTGTTGAACGGTGTCGCGGAGCATATAGAGTTGGATAAACCAATCGAAGGAATTATCGGTCCGATTGGCTCTCCGGAAATGTGCCGCTTTGGAGGACGTATTGTGCGCATCGATGAAGATGAAATGACGACGGCAATTGAACTGGACGAGAAAAATGCCGACGTAGCGGCACTACTTCCTTTATGGGTTTTGAAATATGGCGCTCGTTAGACCATTTCGGCGCTCCCGGGCTTGACAATCCGGAAGCGCGATCACTAAGGTCATTTAAGTTGCCGGGTTAAGCTGGCATTCCTTGATTATCCTGATGGGAGAGACCGGTACACCGGCGCCGAAGGAGCAACCGCCCCGGAAACTCTCAGGCACATGTACCGTCAGGAAAGAGGGCTCTGGAGAGTATGTCGCGGCACGGCCGAACGCATCACCGAAGAGGTAAGCCGGGATTATACCGGCATAATCTTTCAGGTACCGGGACAGAGGGGGCATCTATTGAACGCGTTGGTGGATTTTCACCAGAGTGAGAAGGGGTGCCTGCAAATGACGAAAACCTCCAAATCCGGCCTCGGTAATGTAACGCCCGTCGTGCCGTCGAAACCAACCAGCCCGCCAAACCCAACGTCCCAGCTAAACGTTAATATCAGCGTTACCGATCTTTATACGATTGGCATTGGCCCCTCCAGTTCTCATACTGTGGGCCCGATGCGGGCCGCAAAGCGGTTCGTTGATCGGCTGGAAGTGGAAAAATTACTCCCTAAAACTGATCGGCTTCTGGTCGAACTTTATGGTTCCCTAGCCCTGACTGGGCATGGCCATGCGACAGATATCGCTATTCTTCTGGGACTGAGTGGCGAGCGCCCGTCCACCGTCGATCCGGGGAATGTCCATCCGCTGGTCGAAAAAATTCGGGCAAGCGGGAGGATTTTACTCAATGGTCAGAAGGAAATTCCGTTTTTCGAAGACCAGAGCCTTCTCTTCCTGAAAGACCAACTCCTTCCCGAACATTCAAACGGCATGCGGTTCTATGCCTATGACGCGGACGGCACGCAGCTTTTCAGCCGGGACTATTTCTCTGTCGGTGGCGGCTACGTCGTCTCTCACAACGAAGGAGACAGGGCAGAGACAAAGGGGCATAACATAGTCCTTCCCTATCCTTTCACCTCCGCAGGAGAACTTCTCGAGATGGGAAAGAAAAGCGGGCTCAGCATTGCGGAAATGATGCTTGCTAATGAAGGAAGCTGGCGGAGCGAGGAAGAAACCTTCACCTTTCTCGACGATGTCAACGATGCCATGATCAGTTGCATCAAAAGGGGATGCGAGGGCAAAGGAATCTTGCCGGGCGGTCTCAAGGTGAAACGACGGGCAAACGCGTTATACAGGGATTTGATGGAGAATCCTGAACGGGCTTCCCGCGATCCATTGACTGTACTGGACTGGGTTAACCTCTATGCCCTTGCGGTGAACGAGGAGAATGCGGCTGGCGGCCGGGTCGTAACGGCACCAACAAATGGCGCAGCTGGAGTGATCCCCGCTGTCTTGAAATATTACCAGCGCTTCTGCCCCGGCGTCACTAAGGAAGGAACACGCAATTTCCTGCTCACCGCGGCCGCGATTGGCGCCATCTATAAGAAGCGCGCCTCAATCTCCGCCGCCGAGATGGGCTGCCAGGGCGAAGTAGGTGTCGCTTGCTCCATGGCCGCCGGCGCGTTAACGGCTGTTCTTGGCGGCACAAATGAGCAGGTGGAGAATGCCGCTGAAATCGGGATGGAGCATAATCTCGGCCTTACCTGTGATCCTATTGGCGGACTGGTGCAGATACCCTGTATCGAACGGAATACCATGGGCGCAATGAAGGCTATCAATGCCTGCCGCCTTGCGCTATCCGGTGACGGCACCCATGTTGTTTCCCTCGATGAGGTGATCGAAACCATGCGCCAGACCGGCGTTGATATGCTCAGTAAATATAAGGAAACCTCGCAAGGCGGCCTCGCGGTAAACGTTGTGGAGTGCTAAACGTTCACTCGTCGCGGGTCAGTATCTTCTGGATATGCAGCGGCAGGGCAAACGCCGCGAGATGCACTTCCGGCGTATAGTAATCCGTTGCGATCCCGGCCTCGACATATCTTTCCGCGAGCCGGGAGAGGCTAACTTTTCGATGATCCGCATCATCCGTCGCCCAACCATAGGCCATCACACCACCGACATAGCTCGGGATTGCAGCAAGATAAAAGCTGACATCCTTAAATAAGCTTCCAAGCCGATCATAGCTCGTCCGAAGTTCGCCTTCCTGCACGAAAGGCACGCCATTTTGCGTGATGATGATCCCGCCCGGTGATAGGCAAGCCTTGCAGTCAGCATAAAATTCCTTAGTATACAGGACTTCGCCAGGACCGTGTGGATCGGTGCTATCAATAATGATGACATCCCAGCGGTCAGACGTCTCACGCACAAATTTGCAGCCATCGGCAATGATCAACTCGAGACGCGGGTCATCAAACGCGCCGCCGGACACCGAGGGCATATATTTCTTGCTGAGTTCCACGACTGTGCGATCAATATCAACCATGGTCACGGCGATATTGCTGTGTTTCATTAACTGTCGCGCTGCACCGCCGTCTCCACCGCCAATAATCAACGCCCGGCTCACTTTACCATGCGCCAGAACAGGAACATGCACGAACATTTCGTGATAGATGAACTCGTCCTTTTCCGTCGTCTGGACGGCGCCATCAAGGGACATGACCCGACCAAACTGACTATTTTCAAAAATCATCAGGTCCTGAAGGTCTGTTTTCTCCCGGTAGATCACCTTTTCGACATTAAGGGCCAGATTGACGCCTGAATGCAGCCCTTCATCAAACAGTTCCATCAACTGACGATTCCCCGCTTGATTTCATTAAGCTGAAGGGTTTCTGGGTTGAAAGCCTCCCGTAAGATCGGGATGGCCTTATACGGGTCCGTCTTGCCACACATAAAGATGTCCAGCGCCATATAGCCGCGCTCCGGCCAGCTGTGAAAACTGATATGACTTTCTGCCAACACCGCGACACCGGAAAGACCATCCGGTTCAAACGCATGAATATGGAAATGCAGCAAGGTGGCGCCCGCCACGTCGATCGCATGACGCAGCGTTTCCTCGATCAGCGCCGGATCGTTAAAACCATCGCCATTCCAAAGATCAATGATCAAATGGGTGCCCGCGAATGTCAGGCCATCCTTATGAACAAAATAATCGAGACGATCTTCTTCCACCGCTTCGGGCGCGATTGCCATATTCTCATTCTCGAGCATAATTCCCGCGAATGCCTCCTTCACTGCCATATCATAAGGTGCCGCGTTATCGCCGAGACCACTACTTAGTGCAAGTGAAAAGTGGCAACTTCACTTGTGTTTCGGACACCAGTCAACGCAAAATGAGGAGGATTGAACAAGAGAGATAAACAGGTCGTCAAAATGCCCGAAACAAATGTCGAATTATTCGGCTATAAATTCAGCGTTTATACCCGGATCGTAAGGATCGTTCTGCAGGAAAAGGGAATCGCCTTTGATGCGCAGGAGATTAATCCATTCGCAGTGGATTTACTGGACAATTACCTCGACATTCACCCCTTCAAGCGGGTCCCTGCCATCCGCCATGGTAATTTCACACTATATGAGACCAGCGCGATCACGCAGTATCTTGACGCGGCTTTTGATGGATCTTCCTTGCAGCCCGGAACGGCGAGAGAGCGTGCCAGAATGCATCAGGTCATCGGGATAACAGACAGCTACGGATACCAGCCTCTGGTCAGGAAGGTTTTCTCCCAGAAAGTTTTCGGACCGGCATTTGGCGACCCGACCAATGAGAATATCGTGGTCGAGGGATTAACAGAAAGCGACCGCATATTAAGTGCACTTGAAAAGCTCCTAAGTGAGGACGGATATATATCTGCCACCACTTATTCACTGGCCGATGTACATGTCATTCCGATGATCGACTATTTTCTGATGGCGCCGGAAGGCGCCGCCATGTTCAGCAGATACCCAAAACTTAGCCGCTGGTGGAACAGCGTAAAAGAAAGGCCGAGCACTGTTTTTACCCGGCCAAGTTTACCATGTTAGGACCAACCAACTGGTCTATTTCAGATTCACATACTCATAGTCGACCGGCATATTGTTGATGCCGCGGTCCGGCGCGGCGATCCAGCCTGCCATCTTGCCAGGTTCAATAACCTGTTGCATCAGGCTATGAATAAAAGCACGGTCACTATCTGACGGCAGGAACTCGTCACGGCGGCGTTCATATTCTTCCGCAGAAATAAAAGCGCCTTTGGGATCTGTAATGACATCCGCCCAAAGCCCGATCTGCCGACGGAACCGGCTTGAAGGTAATTCGATCGTGAAGTCAAATCCTGCTTTCTTTATCAGGCGATTCCAACGGGTTACGCCAACCATGCAGTCCTTGATATAAGCGGTTCGGACTTGCTCGTTTATGGCACTACGTACCGTAATCTCACCCATACGAACGCTGCCCGCTTCATCTGGCATTTCAATCTCTAAGGATGTGTCCCGCTCCACATGATCTTCAAACACGCGCTCATCCGGACGCCCCTTGATGCCATTCGCAAAAGAGATTGCTGCATTGGAGGAGATTTCCGCGCCAAATAGATCCATGCAGGAAGAAAACCAGTAATTCACATAGCGCTGCAAGGTCGGGAGATCAATAACACCCGCTTTCCGCAAAATTACGGGATCATCAGACTTGAGCTCCACCATTTTTTCCAGCGTGCGCTTGAATATCCGAGTGATTCCGGTCTCCCCGACATACATGTGATGCGCCTCCTCTGTCAGCATGAACTGGCACGTGCGCGCAAGCGGATCAAAGGACGATTCAGCAAGGCATTTGAGCTGATATTTTCCGTCCCGATCGGTGAAATAGGTAAACATGAAGAAGGAGAGCCATTCACTGATTGGCTCGTTGAACGTGCCAAGAATACGCGGATTATCCTCGCTTCCTGAATGACGCATCAATAGGTCTTCCGCCTCTTCGCGGCCATCCCGACCAAAATAGGCATGCAGCAGATATACCATGGCCCAAAGATGCCTTCCCTCTTCCACATTGACCTGAAAAAGGTTACGCAAATCAAAAAGCGAGGGGCATGTCTGCCCAAGCAGGCGCTGCTGCTCAACTGACGCAGGCTCTGTATCACCCTGGGTCACGATCAACCGGCGAAGGATCGAGCGATACTCGCCCGGCACCTGCTGCCACACCGGCTTGCCAAATTCATCACCAAATCCAATGGTGCGACCCTCTTGCTGATCTGCGAGAAAAATACCCCAACGGTAGTCCGGCATCTTTACCGCGCCGAATGTCGCCCAGCCCTTGGCGTCAACGGAGGTTGCCGTCCGAAGATAAACGTCGTTGGCTTGAAACCCTTCCGGACCCAGTTCCTGCCACCATTCAAGAAAGCGGGGCTGCCAATGCTCCAGAGCCCGCTGCAAACGGCGATCATTACCAAGGTCAACGTTATTCGGGATACGCTCCTGATAATTGATCATCATGTTACACTCTCCTTCTGTCGAATTCTGCTTTGGTACCGCTACCAAATAATTTAAGGGCACCCTTCTCCCCAACAGCATTGGGACGGTTAAATATCCAGTTCTGCCAGGCTGATAGACGTCCGAATATTCGCGTCGCCTGGGTTTCCGCGCCGCCGAAGCGCAAATTTGCTTCCAGGCCCGTCAGTGCATCCGGGGACAGGCTCGCCCTCTCCTCAATCAGGAGGCGGATTTCCTCGTCCCAATCGATATCATCGGGAATAAAGGTAACCAGGCCCTTTTCTTCCGCATCTACCGCATCGATCTGCATGCCGGTCTGCTGCTTCAGAAGACCGAGGACACTCTCATCTTGATAAAAGCGACGAGCGAGTCGGGTCAGGCCGTTCACGGCCTCAAAGGCCCCGAAATTCATCTGGCTTAAGGCAATATGCGGCGGACTACCGTCTTCCTTCGCGATATCCAGCATGTAGATACGATCCGCAGCGAGAGCGGCCTCGTAAAGCGTTCCGGCAAAACATGACCCCTCGTCCACCAGTGCAAAAAGGCTGCGAGAGGAAACATCAAGGCGGGCCAGTGTTCTACGGATCATTCCGATGACTTCCCGGACGAACCAGTCATCCTGATGCGCGGCAAGGACGGTATCTGCTTTCAATACAACATCGACGTCACCGTGTGTTTTCAGGAGAATTGTACCGACTTCCTCGTTATTTGTCCGCAGCATGAGAATGGCGTCGTCAAGCTCACGCGCCATGGCGAGAGGCCACCACCCAGCGCCAGCCGCGTGAATATCCGTGAGAGTCTCCGGGAGTTGTCCATCCGGAGACAAAATCGTAATCGTCGCAACCCCTGACGCTTCATCCAGCGCAGCATCAACATACCGATAATGATAACCATCCTTATCAATCCGCCGATCCAGTGGCGTCAATTCTATACCCACTGCCTGCTCAGGCCGCAGACTGCCGACCGCGAGTTCTTCAGCACGCGCTTTTACTTTTTTATCAAAACTGTTTCGCGGCACGACCTCATCCACGAGTCTCCACTCCTTTGCGCGGCGCCCGCGGACACCGTCCGGATTGGTACAAAAAACATCAGCGAGATCATGCCGCACTTTACGCTTGTCCGTGAGGCGCGTAAGCCCGCCCGTACCCGGCAACACCCCGAGAAGGGGCACCTCCGGCAGGCTTACGGCGCTGGACCGATCATCAATCAGGAATATTTCGTCACACGCCAGCGCCAACTCATATCCACCGCCGGCAGTTGTTCCGTTACAGGCAGCAAGAAATTTTATGCCGGAAAAACGGCTGGTATCCTCGATACTATTTCGGGTTTCATTTGTGAATTTACAGAAATTCACCTTCCATCCATGCGAGGACGTACCCAGCATATATATGTTGGCGCCAGCGCAGAACATCTTGTCCAGCCCGCTGGTAATGATAACGCTACGCACTGTCGGATGTTCGAAACGGATCCGCTGCAGCGCATCGTTTAGCTCAATATCCACACCGAGGTCATAGGAGTTGAGCTTTAACTGATATCCAGGCACCAACCCACCATCTTCATCAACCACCAGCGTTAGGGTGGCTATGTCACCTGCCACGGAAAGCTGCCAATGGCGGTAATTGTCTGGATGTCTGTCAAACGTGATCATAGGGTTTCCTACAGGGATAGATAAAGAAAACGCCTATAGATTAGATGCACTTTAGTGCATGTCAAGCAATTTACTGCATGTCACCAGACAGAAGGCCGGAGACTATCTGCCCCAAATCCTGGAGACTTTCCGGGACCTCCTTGCCAGAGGTGTCACAATTGGCATCCGCGCGTCGATAAAGGGGCACTCTTGCTGCCAGTATTTGCTTCAGGTCGGCCATCGCCTCCCGGCTGTTGGCCATAGGACGCATGTCACCTTGAGCAATAACCCTTGCCATATGCTCTTCCGGTTTCGCCTGCAGCCAGACAACGTGGGTTCTGCTTAAAAGTAGCGAGAGAGTTTGCTCATCAACGACGATACTTCCTCCCGTGGCGATAACAACCTCATCCTGCTTGGTAACGATGTCCGTCAGGCAACGGCGTTCCCACCTGCGAAAGGAGGGTTGTCCTGCCAACGCAAAGATTTCATCCAAGCTCGCGCCGAATTCCGTCTCAATAACCTTGTTTAACTCAATGAAACCAAACCCGAGCATTTCGGCGAGAAGCGGGCCAAGCGTTGATTTTCCAGCCCCGCGAAGACCAATCAATGATATCCGCCGACCTTTCGCCGCATCCTCTGACTTGACCAGATGCTGCTGGGCACCAGCAATCACAGCGGAAAGCTGATCCCGTGACAACCGCCTTCCAAGACTGTACAGTTCACGCATTTCGGCGCTGAACTCTTCACCAACGGAAACCAAATCTACCAGTGTCGTATCCATGGCCTCAGCAATCTGCCGAAGCACAAGCATGGACGCATTCCCCTGCCCCGTCTCCAGCTTAGCGAGATAGCGCTCAGACACACCGGAAT
>Ga0098035_1001743_pt1 | contig 10381 bp, 16 predicted proteins | sample 3_EtaG_FD_75046 | JGI IMG/M metagenome (GOLD analysis project Ga0098035, IMG submission 75046) | Marine viral communities from the Subarctic Pacific Ocean - 3_ETSP_OMZ_AT15126 metaG | ecosystem: Environmental > Aquatic > Marine > Oceanic | place: Pacific Ocean | collected 2015-01-07
AGGATCTTTTTCTTTATAATGATTTAAAGCTATTATTACACGCTTTTGTATTTCATCATGATCTAGATTTAAATCCCATTTAGGTTGTAATATTACTGGATTGTCTTCATTATCCTTTTTAACAACATACCAATTCCTAATACCGTATACTTTAAAACACTGTGCAAAAGCAGTATGAAGATTGTAAGAAGAGCCGTTAGCAATTCTATAACAGCCTTCAGTATCTCGTACGATAATCGGCTCATTGTTTCCAGGTATCTCTTTATCGTTTGTAATTCCATTACCATCAATCATTTTTTCCTCTCTTTTTATATTTCTTTTCTCTGAAGATAGCTATTTTGTTTTCTTGGGATAGCAATCCTTGTTCAGAAGAACTTATTATTTTATAACTTAAAGGATTGAAGCTGAATTTCAAAACTTCACGTTCCATCCATTCTCTATTGGATATAGTTTCAGTTGCTAAAACTATTTCATCATCAGGATCCAACCAAGATGTAATCTGTATTAAGTTATCAATGGGTTCATTATCTATTCTACTCATGTATTCTTACTCCATCTATATTTAGTTTGACGTCAAGTATTTCTTTCTCTCTATTGGCAGTACTTTCAACATGCAAAACTTTTAACAGATTCTTATTCTTTGCATCAAAATATGGATTAATTGAAATGACTTTATTTGCATTATAAGCAACTCTAAAACTTCCTTTTGCAGAAGCTAGATTTAAACCTTCATGAAAAGCTTGTTTAGTTATTTCACTTACTGCAAATACTATGATATCATTTTGGACTGCTAGTTCAAGTAGAGATTGAGAAGCTTCTTCAACTTTCATATTATTATCTCTCATTCTACTACGCAATAATCCAATATGATCAATAACTATTACTTCAGGTTTCTGAGGTAACATAGATATTCTCTTTTGAATTTCAAATGGATAACAAGAATTGTAATCTACTGTTAACCATTCAAATCCTTTATCTATACCATTTCTTAATTGTTTATAATGATCTCTTAATTGATCTTCATTCCAACCTTTCTCTATCATTACAAATCTTTGCCATATTTGACGAGGACTCATTTCAAGCTCCATCATATATGAACGTTTCTTAAATGCATTTAACCAATTCATAAGAAGCATTGTCTTCATAGATTTAGGAGGACCTTGAACAATTACTAATTCACCAGGATAAACTGGAAAATTTCTATTATATAATTCTCCTACATCTAATGGTTGAGTATTCTTTATATAGAAATCAATTAATACTTTCTCCATATCTGTAGCACTCATCAAAGATTGACTGCTTTTCTTGCTCTTGTACATAAAACAAGTAGTATCACAGAATTCATCTTTTATTGCATCCATACATCCATAGTTATACCCATCACCTTGATGACCTGTATAACAATTCTCAACAATCTTATTCATTTCTTCTTTAGTAAATGGAGAATCTAGATTATCTACATTGGATCGCCAATCTTCCATAATCATTTGTACTATCTTTTCAGAATATCTTAATCTAAGGTGGGCAGCAATACGTAATGCTACCATATGTCTACTACCTCTATTTACACCTTTCATCATCTTCTGTATACAAGTATAATGGACAGGGTCTGGATCTCTTCCTAAATTTGATGTAACTTTCTTTACTACTAATCCTTGACGTTTTAATACATCAAATGCAGGCTCACATTCCATTTCAACATAACTGAATTTATTTCTACTATGATAAGCAAGTCCTAATACTATTTTTTCATCACCTTCTAGTTCAGATTTAGTTAATGGAATCTTCCATAGGTTAGATTTTGTATTTCTAGTATTAGGAACTCTGATCAATCTAGTTTTATCTATGACTGCCATATCAGCATATTCAAATATGCCTTTATTCCTTAATGAATCTCTAACTTTTAAATGTAAATCCTTTGATGGTTTCCATCTAAATGCGTTAGAAGGGATATGTAAATGAAATCCTCTTCCACTAAAGTATGCTTGATAAGGAATATTTAAATCATCTAATATAAATGTTAATGCAATAGTTTTATTCTTTGCTTTAGCAGGAGAATCTCCATCTATATCCAATATAAATTCATCAGGCATATAAATAATTCCATCAAATCCTGCTAATGTATTATGTTCTTTATAATATTCTATAACATATTCATCATAATCCCAGAGTGACATATAAACATCTGTACTTGATATATCCATCTTAGTTACATCTGAAGAATCTTTAAAATGGTGTCTATTAGTTATTCCTAAAGCATATTCTTTAATCATATTTTATTCTCCAACTATTTGAATCCCGTATCTCTTCTTTTACTTGTGATTCTAATTCTTTATGCCTTGTAGTCCATAATTCTCCACGTAATTCAGAATTTTCTTCTTGTAATTTCCTACGTATCCTTCTGATTGTTGAACTTGAAGGTAATTCATTTCTTGCTAGCATTGTCATTAAATCTGCAGCACTCATAGAATTAACTTGGTTACGACCTAAATGTATTGCCCATATATTAACTATAAGTTTTGAATCATTATCCCTTAAAATAGGATATTTAGCAAGAAGGTCTGAAACTTTTTCTCGAAGTTCTTTGGTTAAAATTTTAGTCATTGTGGTTCCTTTCTATTACTAAGGTCTTCTAATTATTTTTTCTACATCCCTTTCTATTAAATTTAATCTTATTTCAATGCTTTCTATTTTTCTACTCATCCAATCTTTAAAATCTTCATGATTTTCTATTCGAGAATTAGTATCTCTCAAATTTCTTATAGCTGATTCGACATCTATTTTTCTAAAGGTAGATTTACTCATTTTATTTCCTATTTATTTAGAAGAAAGGGGCGTGGAAATTTATAGTGAACCACGCCTTTCACTAGTGTTCATGGAGGAACTTTATTTAGAAAGGAATTCCTTCGGAGGATGTATCTTCTAAGGAATCATCTTGATTAGAAGGTTTCTTATAATCATTGTAATACTTTTCAGCTTTTTTCTGCCAATATTCAGTATCTTTTTGTGAATAAGATAATACTTCACCTTCAACTTCCTGAGGTACTGGAGCAATATCTCTAAGTACCCTAGAATATCCTTCTTCATTTTTGTAAACACGAATAAACATTCGTCTCCCTTTTAAACCACTGGGATCATCATCAAATCTAAGACATTTCTTTCCATTATGATCTACAACTTCTTCAAGAATACCTGCATTGGCAAGTTTAAAGAACTTAGCTACTGCAAATTCTTCATTAGTTTTCTTTGAATAGGCTTCATAGACTCTTAAATTTAAATTTTCAGGAAGTTCTTCAAAATATACATCTATATATTTATTATCATCCCAAGTACCATAAGATGCTTTCTTGACGGTAACTTCTTTCCATCCTGCTTCATATTGTCCACCTTCAGCTGAAGATGTAGTTCTAATTGCCATTACTTTTTCTCCTTATTGATTAATGTTTTCAAACTAAGAGTTTTACCAGTTCCAGGTTCTCCTATAATAAGAATCTTTACTGATTCAAACCCTCTTTTTTTGGCTGCTTCTATTGGAAGTTGAAAATCTTGGTTTATTTCCTTAGCCAGTAATTGAGTACGATCTTTTGCATGAGCATATCTATCACTATGTTGTGTATGCCATACATATACCATATCACCTTTTGCATTTTCAATAGTCTTTGTATAGAATACAAAATCAAACCATTTACTTATGTCCTCTTTTGTACTACCATCAATATATGGTAACATCTTAGTAGTACCATCATCTAAACTATTTATTTTAGCATGAACATTCATTATAAGAATACCTGGAAGATGACTGAGAAATTCTAATAATCCATCAAGAGTATTTTTCAGTTTTCCCCAATCTTGTATCTTCATAACACCATTCTTATGCTGTTTAGATAATGAGCGTTGATATTTCTTTGATAATTCAGAAAATGTATCTAATATAATAGCATCAATACTTACACCTTCAAGAGGAGTAGTTACATTCTTCTTAACGGTTACTTCTATATCATTCATTAATGATTCAGTTGTTTCTACTACTTTATTGGCATACAATTTCATTAAAATATCTTTAAATTGTGGGTAAGTAGAAGGTGATAATACAGGAAGTCCAAACATATCCTTTATTGCCTCTCTACCGCCCAATGATTTAGAACCATCTTCTAAATCAAACAAAAGAGCTTTCATTTATTTTCCTTTATATCTTCTTATAAGAGTTGTTAATCTTTTTTCAATCAGATTGATTTGGTTGGAGTTTTGTGAAGACTTGGCTACATAGTCTATATATAATTTAGTATATGTTTCCAAGATAATATTCTGAATAGTTTCTTCAAGCATGATTTGTCCTCTTTACACTACTGCAATTTACGCTATTCATCACATTAAAAACAAGGTTATTTTGTTCGCCAAACCCTTATAGCTATTGGATTCACAAAGTGACCTGCCGTAGTTCTTACTGCATATCTACGATGATTACTTTTCTTGTTATTCTGTCCATATATATATGTTCTTACCATCTTAGGATTAAGATTTAAACTATTTGTATTTACTGTAAAACTATCACCTACTGCCATACCCTTTAAAAAGTCATACCTTTCAAGATCTAATTTAGCTGTTGGTAATGGTACATGTTTTTCTATTATTGGAGTTCTTGTATTTGTCATTTTATTTCCTTTTGTTTACGTTTTATTGCAAGAATTAAGAGAGCTACCTGTATCTTACAAGTGTGCTCTGATAGTATTGGTCGGGTATCTACGGGACTATCTGCCAGTTTAGAGCCATAAGCTTACCAGTAACTCTCTTAAATGTAGGCGTGGTATTTTTATAGTGAGCCACGCCACCCACACCTATTTTATGAGATAGATCCGCTAGATGTGTTTATAATAGCAATTTAAGACGGTGGATTGCCATACCTCTCAAATTTATGCATATCTATCTCATAATCATCACAATTTAGATGGATTGTCCACCTTTTTCATTAGTCTTAACTACTGCAACACGATTATCTTCAGCAATGACATGGTCATCACTTGCAGTAACCTTGTTTACATTTACGGTATAACCATCAAGATCTAACTCGTTCCGTAGTTCACCAACAGTTGTAGAACTTACAGCAATCTTTTCAAAAGTTCTGCTGTCTTTCATTAACCATATGTTAATAGTTTGTGCCATTATTTATCCTCCTTAAGGATCTGTGTTAAGCGCTTACGTTCTTTCAGGGCACCAATGCCCTTCCCTAATCGTTCATCCAAAAGTCTTAACTGCTCTTTTGGGTTACGATTCTTACGTTCTTCTCTCCGTTGAGAAGCTTTTTCTTTCCTATATTCTTTCGCATGTTTCTTCATATTACTCCTTTGTAGAGAGTGTCATTGATGGAAAATGAAAAAGAATTTCTTTTGAATGTTCTAACTTATTTAAAACTCTACCAACAGTATTTGTAATAAAACTACCTGCCATGTTAGAACAATATGATGTAGCTTTTCTTGTACAAGGTTCAGAAGATGAATCTTCATCAGAATACCAACAGTCTCTGTAATTCTTTTCTGTGATATTCTTTCCTTTAAATGAATATTGTTGATAAGATTCACTACCCATCCTACCATCAATTACTAACCTTGGTTGTATTTTACTTAATAAGATAGTTTGTATAGCATCCATTCTTGCTTTCATGTTATCAAATCCTAATATAACAATATCATTCCTATAAGGATCATAAACTTCAAACAATTTAGGATATTTAAATACACCTACATCATCACAGATATTAGTCAATATTCTTTCTAAAGCATCTACTTTTAACATTCCTATATGAGATAAATCATATTGACTTACACCCACATTTTCTATTCCAACATCATCAGGATCATACAGACTAAATCTTTCTGCTCCTGTTCTAGCTAATTGGATAGCTGCGGAACTACCTATAGCTCCGCAACCCAAAATATGAAAATGAAAGTTATCAATACTAGGAATGATATCTTTAAATCGTTCAGTACGGGAGTTCATCCTTTACCTTTTCCCTTTCATCAGTTCTGCATACAATAAATTGATCATAATCAGCAACTCCATACATAGCTGCATATCCATAATCATCATCTAACATAGCTGTTTGAAGATCAGCTTCATCAAATTCAGTAATATAATAATCATTTCCTTTAGCAGCATTTTTCTTATTTTCTTGATCAATCCAAGATTTTAAGTCAATCCATGGTAAGTTACCATCCACATATTCATCTAGTTTATCTCTGAAATCTGCATATAATTCATACCAATTGTTACGCATAGATAAGTTGCGATATACTTCTCCACTAGTTACATCTCTATTAGTACCAGGTATCATTAATTGATTGTTAAATGATTTATATGTTACATGAGAATTCTTTTTCAAATTTCTTGTGTAATTGTAAACAGGTTTTGAACATTTATCCTTAACCTCATCTACTATTTTCTTAGAAATCTTCTTAGCTTTCTTTTCAACAATTGTTATGTCTATGTCTGAATGTGCTTTAATTGGATCATGAAAGTTTACTCTAAACTTATATTCTCCTCTTATATTTATAACTAATGAAGCTGCCCATCCATTATTGCATTGATCTTCCATATTCTGAGTATCTGTAGAAGACCAAAAAGCTCCCATATTACCATGAGTATGCCACCAAACGAACCGAACATTTTCACCGTATTTATTAAAAGCATCTACAAAATAACTTGCAGATGCTTCTCTATCTATTTCACAAGAACCACTTGACACTTCTTGCTTTAATATAATTGGGTCCTTCATTTCCCAATCACCTTCTTTATCTTTAGACAAAATCATATATCCTGTAATTTCGCTCTTAAATTCGTTATAAGCAGCATTACAATAATCCAATAATTTTCTCCAGTATTTTTCATGTATATAAAACATTATTATTCCTCTTATTATTGTGTTAACGATTAGCGACAACCCATCTTCTCATTGATTCTTCAATTTCTTCAGAAGATTCTTCTTCATTTGTGTTACTTACTTCAGCAATAGCAGCTGCTTCCGCTTCTCTTCTTTCTCTTTCCTCCTTTCTTTGGATATAATTAGGATGATTGGAACAAGTAAATACCATATTATATTCTTTTTCAGCATCTAAACATCTTTTTTCACATGTAGTACAAATATCATGACATGATAAATTATCTAAAGAGTTTTCAATTGCAGTTTGTCTTATAGCATCTCTTCGTCTTTGTATTATTTGCTTACATATGTCAGGATAAAAAGCAGCATTTCTAGCTATTAATGCAGGAGTTGGATTTTCTATCATTCCATACCAACCATATCCAACATGATTAATTGGATTTGTAAGTCCAATACGGAATGTTTTATTCCATATTAAAATATTATGCATTAATCTAGTTAATTGGAATTTACTAAGATATGATTTGATATTAAAATCTCCAAAACATACACTAAAACTACCTTGATGATGATTCCATCTAGGTAATTGATCAGCAAGGTGTGGTGAAGCCATTTGACCATTTCTCCAATGATAAATATTATTTGCTTCAGCAATAAATGGATGTTTTAAATATTGATCATTATTTTCCATTCTATGCCAAACTGATATAACAAATGGCCTGTTTTGATTAGATGATCCATTAAGATTTAGTAGCATTTTTGCCAATGCAACATAACTGTATTCTAATACTACTATAATTTTACCATTTGGAAAACTTTTTAGTGGTGTTCTATCATGGGTATAGAATATTTCCATATCATCTTTAATATCAAAGGCTATGCAAATTTGTTTATCCTCTTTAAAATTGATATAATGAAGATCATTTGTTTGTTCTGGTAGATTTGCAATATTCTCTAATATGGGAATAAGATTATCAGGAATTAATGTTATATCTTCAATATCAGGAACTCCATATCTTACAGAAAATGTATGTTGAATTAAATTTAGATCATAATTTTCACATGTTTCAAATATTTCTTTTAGAAATTTATCTTTTGATTCTAAAATAATCCTGTCTTTTTCTGCATCATCTTCTATCCAAGGTGTTCCCGCCCATCTTAAACTTCTTAGTTTGCCATCTAATTCCAAAACTTTATTCTTGTATCTTTTTTCTAAATATCCATTATTATTATGTCGTTCATAATTGAACATTCTTGAAAAAGATCCTTCTGTTTTTCCCCATCTGATAGAATTAATATAACTCATTATTTTAGGACGAGTATTATGTCCCCATGTAAAATTCTTTCGAATTTTTATAGGACCTATAACTTTTTTATTTAATCCATATCTTTCTTCACTATAATTATTGATAATCATAAGCATTTCTAATATTTCTGCTCGATTACCTATAGGTAGAGCATCAAAAACAGGATCTAAGAAATCTGTATTAATACTATCATTCTCTTCCCCTTTGTAAAGTTCTGGTTGATTCTTTTGTACTTCTGTCTGAATCATTGATATTGTTGATACTGGCATCTGCTTTTCTCCTTGTAATATATGTTGATTTACAATCATCGCATATTATATGTTTTAAACTATTTTTTGGAAAATCTTCGTAACGGATAATTTTCTTCTTTCTTTTATATCCTATGGATTCAACTTCCCAAGCTGAACAACAAACTTCACACCAACGTACTTTGAACGATGGTGTCTTTTCTCCTGGATGTAAATTTGCTGGTGCTGCCCACCAGCCATACTTGTCATCTTTTTTAGGCATTATCATTTTATTCCTCAATTAAAATTGTAGGGGGGATTGGTAAGATTTACGAAATAGATTTTGTATCCCCCCTTTTAAATAAAAGCATGTGTACCTCGTAAAGAGCTCTATAACTGCCATGATTAGTAGTAAATGATGAATCAATACTTTTTATAGAGAGTCCTAGTATGTACAAGCTTTTACTTCCTTACTTTAATTACCAAGATCAGTCTTGAGGGTCTACCATCCTGGTATATGCACAAGATTTGCTGATAATTAAATATTTGTCTCTTGCCTGCCAGCCAATTAGGCAGGTTTCATTACCAATCGTATAGTACTGTCAAAGCAGTACGTATGGTCGGGCTGTTTCTCAAGAGACTACATAATACAGAATAAATACAAGAGTTCTATCATATATTTCACCATATATAATAGGGAGGGAGGTTTGTACTTATTCTGTAGTTTTACTCTTACTTAAAGCTACTTTTTCTTTCATAGCTAATCGAGCTTTTGTCCATTTATTCACTTTAACCTTTATTTTCGGTTTAACAGAATATTTTCGAAATAACCAAGATTCATAAGCTTTTTTAGAGTACATAAGTCTTTGTTTTAATACAGTATTATATCTAGGAAAATCTGTACCTATAATACCTTCCTGAATTAACTCATGATAAGATTTTAAAACTTCATCTAAAGGATGTGAAGAATTAAATGGTTTATTTGAGTCTTCTGGTACTATCTTTGTTATTTTCTTAATCTTGCCAAATTTAATTATTGTCATATTACTCCTTATTTTATAATATCCATAAATTCGTAAAATCTAAAATATAAATGTAAAAATCCAAATGTTATAAGTATAGTATATAAAGGCCATATAATACAAAATATCCATACATTAATTTTAATATATGTAGTATCGAATTTAAGAGCCATCCAATCTAAAAGAATTACACATAAATTAAATATCTTATCATAATTTGTCATTTATTTCCTCCTTTAAAGATTATTATTATACACATGAGATTACTGTGTTTAATGGAAGCCTTTGAGATGCGTACAAAGAATTCTCTTCTTCTTACATCTTTTATCCACTATCCTTTGCAGGTTAGTATCTTCCAGACTCAATGTGTATGCCACATCACTGCTATCGTTAAAGTTATCTACGCTACTAATAATGCTATCGAACCATCGCTGGTTCTTAACTACTGCTAAGTAGAATAACACGTTGGTAACATTCATACGCCTTTCGAGCAATATGATGGGTTAGTATTTCAAACCCCAAGAGTCCTATGACTCTAACGTCACATCGTATTTTGATTATTTTCCTTTTAAGTTGGCGTGGTCTCAGCTCTCGCTACACGCTAGGCTAGTAATCTTATGGAATTTCAAGATATCCGATGGATTATTAGGCTATCTATTTTCATAGATAATACCTACATACCTTGATATACTCCTCCTGACGTAGAGGTTCATATGGTTATTCTAGACCATTACTAGCCCATAAATAACTGATATCAGCACTTACTCGTCAAAGCATTGCACTAATACCTTACAGTTCTCTTATTGCTACCCTATAGGGCAACTCAACAGACTTTACCATAGCCTGTCACTTCAGTTACGTTTGGCACAGTGCCATAACCTTGGTGATACCTGCATTGCATACTCAAACTCTGTTTAACGAGAGTCGCATTAGGAAGATTAAGCCCCTCTG
>Ga0098035_1001746_pt1 | contig 10364 bp, 15 predicted proteins | sample 3_EtaG_FD_75046 | JGI IMG/M metagenome (GOLD analysis project Ga0098035, IMG submission 75046) | Marine viral communities from the Subarctic Pacific Ocean - 3_ETSP_OMZ_AT15126 metaG | ecosystem: Environmental > Aquatic > Marine > Oceanic | place: Pacific Ocean | collected 2015-01-07
CGCGGATCATTGCCGCCGTTCACCACCAGATCATCGACAAAGATAGATCGAGTGCCGTTCGGCCCGCCGCCATTTGGCTGGAACAGACGCGGCAAAAAGTCGAGCGGCAGAAACGGCCCGTCATTGTTATCGTTCGGGGCATACCGCCCAAACGACGAAAACTGCGGCACTGATCTCCAGACATAAAGCGTATAGATACCGGTTGGCAGGGATGCGCCCAGCGTAACGGTATTGGCCGTGCTGCTGAACCATTCGGCATCGGTGACCGGCCCACCCGCCGTGTCCATCGGGAAATAGCGATCATTGCCCAGCAGATGATGGAACATTCGCCGGGTTTGGCCCGCATTGTTGCGAACCACCCAGCCATATTCAATCACGCCGCCGGAAAGTTGGGAAACGGTGGTTGGCATGCCGGTCGTGTGGTCAACCGTCACAATATCAAAACCCGCTCTGGGGCTTGCCCGCCAGATCAGATCAAGGCGATTGCCCTGATAGGCTGTATCGCTGCCTATCGTGTAGCCATTCGCCGTGAAAGCAATCAGACCTTGCGGGCGGGCTGTAATCCCATTGACTGCCGAACTGGTTTCCCATGCAAAACCGGCCCCCTTGACCGTATCGGTAACGACGCACGGCTCATCAGCATCAATACACTTGGATACAACAAGGGCTTTATGCACCGTCGGATTGAAAGGCAGATCAGAAACGTTTTCGCCACCCGTTTTGATCCGGTGCGTGAAGTAATCATCCGGGTTAAGGATATCCGGGCAGGCAATCTTGTCCCATTCAAGTGTGCCCGCGCCCTCGACAGGATAAAGCATATCCTCCAATGCGGTAAAAACCCTGACAAAACCAGAATTTAGACCGGTCTTTGTTCCGCCAATGAAGTACGGCGGCGGGAACGGGATCGAAATGACGCCTTGCGATACTCCCGCCTTGAAGAATTCAACCGTTTGCTCATCGGCGTCTACATTAATACCCATGCGGTCGGTTGGTGATGTAGCTGATCCAAAGGCTGAACCGTAAGCCGACCAAACGCCAGAGACTTGTTTTTGACCGTTAGTACGATAGCTTATGGACGACACACCAGAAGAAAAATTAGGGCTGTCGGCAACACGCAAAGTGCCAGAATTCGAGTTACCATAGGCAATTTCGGCCTCGACATGAACAACGCCGCTTTTGATTGGATATGACAAAGACGATTGAACCGCGTTGTTACCGCTGACTTGAGCGTTCCCTGCGGAATATCCACCAGCGTCTCCTGCAATATTCGGGTCAAAAGCCATTTTGTTGCGGGTCGGGGTATCGGTGACCTGATGATCGACCGTCAGGCCAAAAGCGGATAAATGATTACCATTCCCCGAAACGTCTTTTCCAAGGTCCCGCGGGTCTGCGTAGTCGAGATGGAAGCCATTCACGCCATAGACAGCAGCGCCTTCACCCTTGCCGCTGAATGCTTTGGGTACCCAATCACCATAAACATTAAAATAGCCAAACTCACTGGCATCCGGCGCAAAACCGTCAAACCATGCGGTTTCGGAGCCGATCTCATTGCGGTAAAGGTTTGCGGAACCGAAGCCACTGTTCACACCGACAAAGAATGGAATTCCGGCGACGTTGGCCCAGAGATCGACCGCAGCAACAGCAGTCAGAATATCAACGGATTGCCGAATGCCATCAATCGTGATCTGAATTCGTTCCGATGCTATCGGGTTGTCCACGTCTAATACAATATGCCGGTGGGAATGGCTGGCGACATCCCGATATTTTGACTTTGTTTTTACCGTTCCCTGAACAGTCAACCCGGTGCCAAGAGACACCTGCAATTCACCCGTGGAAAGACTTACTGCGTTTAGGAAGTTGGAATTCTGACTGGCAGCGCTCGTATAGCCAAAAATCATCCCGCCTTGGCCTATATCGGTTTTCTTTACCCACTCTGAGAAGCAGACCAGGCGGCGGTTACCGGTCACAGTAGGCGTGCGCTGGAAAGACTGGGCACCGGCATAAAGGCATCCGAAATCAATCGGGTCGCCCGGATCGCCACAGCCGATTGCGGGAGGCGGATTGTCAAACAGAATGGACATTGATCAAGCCCCCGAGCGTTGTGTGATATGCACATCGATCACGGCACCACTGAATTCCATATGGATCAGGTTGACCGCGCCGGGCTCGCTGCTGATCGCACCGTTGTTGATCCGGAATTCCGGCCCCCACGCGATGCCGTGATTGCCAACAGCATCCATCGTCAGTTCCAGCCGCGCCGATCCACCGTCCGGTTTTTTGCGCGGGCCTTCGGGGTCTTCGGGGTCAGTCATGGTTGGTGGGGTAATCGTGAGTGGGCCGGTCGCAGTTGCGATCCAGCGGTTTCCGGCATCTGCATCTAGGATCAGATCGCCAGCTTCGATTGTTGCCGGGACCGGTGTCGTCCAGAAGCCAGCGGTAACCGTGTCGGTGCGATTACGGCGCAGGAAGTCTGGGTGGGCTTCGCTATCATCATTATGTGCAGCCAGCATGTCGCCATGTGCATTCGGATCCGCATCATGATCTGCGATGCTGTTATCAACATACTGGCGGGTTGACAGAACAATGGCCGGATCGATCTTCAGCGTCACCAGTTCGGTATTGCTGTGTTCAAGGATCATCCGCAGATACAGATCCTTGCCAACACCGGATTCCAGAACGGGCTTGAAGGTTTCGGGGTAACGGGCGACGGCGATCATGTCCCCGTCCTGGTCAAACAGTCCGGCCTCACGCACATACCAGCCGCCTTGATTGGCCGGGATGACTGCTTCGGTCACCAGCCATGACGGGTTTTCAGGATCAATATTGATTGCATTGATCTGTGCCCGGTAAGTCTCCCCCCGCAATGAAGTTTGGGTGTCAATCGGGTTATAGTCGCCTTCCTCGCCGCCATCGCCCACGGCAAAATGGGTCAGAATAACGGACTGTCCAAGCGCCAGCGCGTTGGTCATCTTGGCGACGCCGATTTTGGTGAAGATCGTATAATAATCGCTCATGCCGGATTTCCTTGGGGATAGACCGTTGCGATCTCGGCACCATAGATGCCAGCCGCCAGAAACGGTGTGGCCGTCTGTACCTTGCGGTTTGTGATCGCATAGGGATAAATCGTCGTGACTTCGCCAGACGTCAGGGCTGCGACGAGAACCGGCGCTTTTGACAATTGCTGCAGGTAGATGCGCAGGTCATTTAAATGACTTCGGACATTCTTGGTTGCTTCAATCGTGGTCAGGATCTGCCTGCGTTCTTTTTCAGACAATCCACGTGAAATCGTGCCGACCTCGACCCGGAATGTATAAGGGGCTTGCCGGGGATCTTCTTCGTGCCATTGCACGATCCTGATCAGGTCAAGGTCCATTGCCTCCAGGGCGCGACGAATGGCACCGCGTGTGCCTTTGCGCTGGTGAACGGCAAAGCTCTGGTCAATGACACGGCGTTTGATATCCTCGGCCCAGTCCGGATCCCATGTATCGACGGAATAAGCCCACGCCAGCCATGGCAGGAACTTGGCCGGACACCGCCACGGATCCCAAAGTGTGTCGATCTGAACATCAAGTCCGTCGATGTGATCTTCGGTTTTCTCGATCGCCCGTTCGGTTGGTGTCGCGTTCGGGGGCAAAATGGATGTCATTCCGCCACCTCGACCGAAATGCCGGTACAGTTGGGAAACTGGCTATCGTTTGGCACGATATCGGCAAACACTGTTTCGCCATCCGCCCGATAGGCAGTGGCTTTGCGTACACCGTCAACGCGCGCAGCCTTGTGAACGCCGTCAATCGTGACGGGCTCGCCCAGACGCCGTTGTTGTGCAACGAAGGCGTTCAATGCGGTTTCCGATGCCGTGCGGACCACTTGCTTGTCGGGGCCGCCATAGACTTCCAGAACGATATGAAGGCCATAATCGATAGCGGACGCAGGCTGCACCGTGATCATGTCGGTCAGGGGACAAACATCGTCATGCGATAACGTGTTGCGAACAGCATCAAGTACCTCTTCGGACGGAATGCCGCTTTCGGTGCCGGTCATTATTGTGACGACAACTTCGCCGGGTTCGGGGCTGTCCACGTCGACGTCAAACACCATTGGGTGCGCGGAACGGGCATGAAATTTGTACGCGCCAATCGGCCCGGCAACGCTCAGGGCCTCGAATGCCAGCAAAATGCGCGTGAGAAAGGCCGGGTCGCTTTCCATGACCGGTTCGACAGGCGGCACGGCGGTTGCGTCGCCCGGTTCGATGGTCTGGCGGACAACATGATAACGAGCCCCGATATTGTCGAGATCCTTATCTTTTGCATGGGCAAGCATAACCGCGCGCGCGGCATCATTAACGCGCTGGCGCAAAACCACCTCGCGATAGGCGGATTGCTCCAGCAACTTGACGATAGGATCGGATTCCAGATCGGGGTTCCAATCGGGCAGGATTCCGGCTGCCTCAAATGCGGCTTGGGCCTCTGCCTTTCGTTCGGCAAGGATCGTCTCGAATTCCAGTGTTTCAATGATGTCGGGTACGGGAACCGCGCCCAGATCAATAGCATCGAACCGCGATGTCATTGCGCACCCCCAACGGGGATAGCATAGGCCACCGGTTCCCCGTCATCCCGAATGCGACCGACAATGCCGATCACGGCCTTTCCCGACATATCGGGCGTGACAGATGCAGATGTCAGGTCGATGCGTGGTTCCCATCGTTCAATCGCTTCTGCGGTTGCCGCAATCATCTGCAACGCACCAGCTGGATTTGCCGGGCTGTCGACCAGATCAAAAATGTGCGAACCATAATCGCGACGCTTGACCCGTGTGCCGACAGGGGTGGTCAGGATATCGTGGATGGACTGTCCGATATGTTCGCGTTTGGCAATCTGTGTACCGTTCAGGTTGGACATGCCATAGGTCATGATGTCAGTCCCCCACCGTGAAACGTTGATCGCCCTGCGCGACACTTGATCCACAAGCAACAGGATCACCGATCCGGCCCAATTGTTTGCCGCCAACAGTGAAACGGGGCGCACCGGCAGCCAGCACCGATGCATGGGTTTCCGGGATCGCGGGGCACGTGTGGGCTGCCCAAGCCTGTCCCTGCAGGTGAACGGGGACACCGCCAACGGTAAAGCGTCCGTCGCCCTCGGTGGACGGACGGGGCGGCCAGCATCCATGACCGGTACAGACATGACCTTTGAGGGTGACTGCAGGCATCATAGCCCCCCTTCGAATGCGTGAATTTTGGGAGCATCAAGCCACAGGTCGCCTGCGCACTGGATGCCGATGGCACCATCCGCCGACACTACCAGATCACCGCTGCTGTGAAGTTCAAGTCGCTTGCTGCCGGTGTTGTAGGTGACGAAGGTGCCATCGTTCCACTGCACCGTATCAACCGCGCCGTCGGTCGAAACAGTAGGCAGGCCGTTGGAATAGAGAATGCAAAGGATCACCGAATTGGCCGGGTCGCCACCCGGTGCGGCGAGAACGACTTGCGTACCCACGCGCAGATGGTTCGATCCGCGAAAGTTTTGGCCGATGACGCCGGGCACAGGCAGCCATTTGGTAATGCGTCCATTGACGTTTACCCTGATTTCGGCCCGATCATGATTGACTTCGGCGATGGTGCCATAGGCAATCATGTTCTGGATGATGCGCATGATTTCGGCGATGTTTGACATGCGCCGATGATGATCACACGTGCCTTGGGCGGTCATGGGGATGATGGTTGTTTGCCCTGCAAACAACCACAGTTGGCTAGGTACCTTCGGTTATCGCATCAATCAGCTTTGAGCGGATCATCTTCAGATCGGTATCGGGTAGGCCGATCAGGGGACGCTCGGGATATTTGACCTTTGGGCCGCCTCTTTCGACATAATCAACCGCGCCAAAGTGATGCACCGATGCGATCCGGGAAGTCACGCCGCGATATCCAACAGAGGCTTCAGATGGGGTGACGTTGATTTGCAGGCGGCGGGCTTTGCGGAATCCCAACATCATTTTCTTGGCCCCCCGGATATTGCCCTGCCGGTCAGGTTTGCGCGGTTGCCATTTGTTGCCATCGGGATCCGTCTGGCGTGTTATGCGCTGTTGATTGCGGCGTCTGACTTCGCGGGCGATATCGCGTAGCAGTCGTTTCCGCCCGGCAGGGGAAAGCGCGCGGATTGCATTTTCAATCCATTCATCGAATTTTTCGAACCCGGTAACCGCGTCGATGGCCATCATTCCATTTCCGGGAAAAAGGTACCCATGTCGATATCGGATGCGTCCGCGTCCGGCTGGAATGCCAACTCTGTACCGCCTTCAACCGGCTGCACGCAAATCGTTTCCTTCAGGTCAATCTGGATCGACACATCGACACATTTGGTGCTGATGACATCGACATGAAATTTCAGCGTTTCATCTTCATGATCGGGGCAGTTGGCCGCGACCCATTCATTCATGACAAACAGCAGGTCGGCAGGGTTGCCAGCGAAGTCTGTCACAATCAGATGTGCGACATAGGCGATCTGTAAATTCCGGTTGCGCGCCCGTTCGCCGTCACCGCGAGCCGACTTGACATGCCCCTTTTCAGCAAAGGTCAACAATTCCTTGGCCTTGATGCCAACGCCTGATTGCAACAGGTGATTTCGGGCGTCAGTCAGTTTTTTCATGGTTTTCTTCCTGAAGCTGCCTGATGCGCGCGTTTTTGCCATGGCAATCTTCGTGCGCAAGGATAAGGTCGACAATCCAGCGCCCGATCTTCTGGTCGGTCACGGGATCGGTTGGGGGTACCGGTCGATCAGCACAGGTCGTTAACGCTGCCGGTACCTGTTCACGTATGATTTCAGTTTTGATGATCGGCGGCTGACTGTTGGCGCAGGCCGTCAATGACAGCGCGCACAGCAGGACCGACACAGCCATTGGGCGGTGCATTATCAATCCTCGATCGCAATTGGTTAAAGTCGGACGATACGCGCTTGAACCGTTCTGTTTCGGCTATCACAGCAGCTTCTGCACGGTCCCTGCCTTGGCGGTAGTGATTGACCATCACGGCATTCGACTGGTTGATAAGTGCCAGTCCCTCGGCACGTTGCCGCGCGGCCTCCGCATTGGCATTTACGGTGTCAATGCGCAGATAGAGAAACGCGCAAACGATACCCAGAACACCGATCAAGGCCCACGGCAGCCAACCGGCCGACAGAACACCGCGGGCAACTGTGAAAATTCCGCCCATCACCAGCCCGCCATCATCTGTTTCCAGAATTGCCAGATATGATCGACGTAACCGATGGTCTCGCGGCTATGGTGGCCGGTAACATCCGGCAGGCACGTGATGATGCGTGGATAGAGGTTTGCGCCCCCACACAGCGTCTGGGCAGTAAGGATATTGCCAAGGCCACCGTTATAGCTGGCCATTGCAAGACTGTGCCGGTCACGTTCCGGGCGGGGTGCCGACCATTCAGCACGCAGGCGGCCCATATAAAACGCCGCAGCCTCGATCGACAATTCAGGGGCAAATGCCGACGCACCGGACGGGAAACGCAATTGCCCGGATACCTGATCCCACGTGCCTGGCATGAATTGGCACAGGCCCATCGCACCTACGGGCGAAACAGCCATGACTTTGAACCGGGATTCCTGCCAGCATTGCGCTTTCAAAAGCCGCCAGTCGACACCGGGTAAAAAACGGCCGGCTGCGGATCTGAAATCGCTGTCATACCGGTCAGGAAATGATGAGGCCGAACAGGATACAGATAGCGAGAATACGCAGCCCAAAGTACAAAGCAACAGCCTGATCATTGGCTTGCCCCAACCAGTTTTTGAAATCAAACCGCAATCTGCGATCCAGAAAAAGAAGCGAAAAACGCGCACCGGCAAAGGCAATCAGTGCCAGCACAATCTTCAGCGCCACGGAAACCCCGATGACATCCTCCATCAGCTTTTCCCTTTTGCGTTAAGGTTCGCGGCCTTCTGGGCCAGTCGGTAATGCTTGTGCTTGTAGATCCAGTTGAGGAAAAACGTGCCAAGCGCGATGACCACGGAAAAAATCGCAACCTTTTCATTGGTGGTCAGTCCAGCCAGAAATCCGGTGCCGGAGGCGGCATAGGTGGTCAGCGTTGTTCTATCCATCTTCAGTCCCATAGGTTCAGGCCGGGTTTCGTAATCGCTTTACGGGCAGGCAAATTGATTTTCAGGCCGTGGGGCAAAATGACGCCGTGTTTGGCAAGACCAGGATTGGCTTCAAGAATGGCTTCAACCATTGTGGTATCGCCGTAATGGCGATAGGCGAGCAGATCGACGGTATCATTCTGCTGGGCGCGGACGATTTCCATCAGATCAATTCCACGTTGGTGCGTGGCCGGTCCATCAGGCGCGACAATGCTTCATTGGAAATCTGCATCCATCGGTCTGACGTTTGTTCAAGCGCGTCTGCCCGATCATGTCCGGATTTGCTGCTATCGTAATCGCGCGTCGTATCGACCAGGACGGATCGCACACGGGCGCAAACAGCGGTCAGATACAGATGCACTTTTTCGCTGGTTTCGCCGTAATCAATGGCGGGTACCGAAGCCAGATCCGCGACCGTTTGATTGGTACGCCACGCGCCAAGGGATCTATTGATTTCAATCATCGCATCGCGAGTGGCAGCAACAATGCGGGGATTGGTGAAAACATCACTAAGGCCGGTGCGGTTACGAACATCATCAAGTTCAATGTCGGGGAAAAACCCGTCATTTTCGATCAGGTCGTTTTGCGCATTCGGGTTTGTTGACGGGATAAAGCTGCTCATTTCGCCTTTGCCCCAAAAAGAAAGGAGGCGGGCGGCGGCAAAGTCGGGACCATCGGATAAATCCTAGATCCGTTCTCCGCGCCGCCGCCGCGCCGGGGGGACCACGTTAGTCGGATGCCGATGCGTTACCGGATTCCGCAATCTGTTTTTCAAGCTTCCCGATCAGGGTCTTGACCCCGGAATTCGGGTTAAACTCGTTCGCCATATTCAGGTGTGGCAGCGCGGCAAACGGGTCGGTATCGGACAGCAACTTGCCTGCGGCCTTGTGCGCCTTTGCACGGACCTCGTCGGGCATGTCGAAACCCTTCGTCAACTCGATCGCTTCCAGAAGGTATGGCAACTGTTCGACCGTTGGATTGTTGTCGGCAATCACATCAAGGATTGTGGTCGGAATGTCGCTTTTGAAGCTTTCCGGCATGCTCATGCCGTGATCCAGCGCATAGGCCGCGACTTCCAGCGCACCGGCATAGTCACCGGCATCCAGACGCCACAACATCACGGTGACCAGAATGTCATCCTGATCACCGGAGCCGGACGCCATGACACCTTCAACATAGGCGGCATATTCCGGCAGCAATTCGACCTTGACGTTGGCTTTTTCGATCTTGCTTTTGATCGCCTTCAGGATGGTCTTGTGACCGGCCATCATGGCTTTCATCTTCGCGGCAATGCCAACATTAGCCGGGATCGCAGCCGCACCTTTTGTTACGGCTGCCTGCTTGGTCGCAAGGGTCTTTTGGAAATGCTTACGGGCGATGGATGCCATTATGCCCACCCTCCTGCACCGTCCGGCAACAGGATGTTGTCGAGAAGGGCGCACGCGCCGAAATCTTCGACCACATAGGCCTCGTTGACAGAGTTGAAATCTTCGATCCGGTCACGCTTTGCGTTATCCTCGATCTTGCGACGGTGGCTGCCTGCCTGCCAATAGATCGACAGGTTGGATGGCTTGCTGATCAGGATGCTGCGCGTCGGGAAGAAGGGCACGGCTTTCCCCGCCAGATTGCCCAGCGTCTTGTTGGACATCAGCGTGCGCAGTGCCGCCTTTTCCGTCGGCGCACCATTGTCGTTGATCAGACCAAGATACTTGTCGGCAATCAGCGAACGACCTGTAATGGCAACCAATGCGCTGTCATCACGATGCCATGGATCGAGCAACTCGTTGGTGGCGTCAAACACGGCGGCATCCATGTTTTCATAGTCACCACCCGGACCGACTTTGATACCGTCCAATACGCGCTCATTTGCGTCGTTGCGGATATGCTGCAGCCAGCCAATGTTGACATCCTGCAGCAGCTGGTAGGTTGCAATGTCGGTGGCGACTTCGGCTGTTTCACCGTTAAAACCGATCATCAGGCGATCACGGGCAATCTGCATGGTGACATGGTTGCGAAGCTTGGTCTGGAAGTCCGGGAACTTTGCCCAGGCATCAAGCCGCTGATAGGTGACATAGGTATCGAAGTCGGTCTTTTTGCAAGCATAGTTGCGGGGGATCATGCTGCCGACTGAACGGGGCGAACGATCATTCGCAGTGGTATCCGTGCGACTGGCAATCGGGCTGTCGATGCCAAGGCCAAGCGTTTCGCCCGACATTTCGTCA
>Ga0098035_1001747_pt1 | contig 10363 bp, 8 predicted proteins | sample 3_EtaG_FD_75046 | JGI IMG/M metagenome (GOLD analysis project Ga0098035, IMG submission 75046) | Marine viral communities from the Subarctic Pacific Ocean - 3_ETSP_OMZ_AT15126 metaG | ecosystem: Environmental > Aquatic > Marine > Oceanic | place: Pacific Ocean | collected 2015-01-07
CCATAGACCGACCACTCAGGGTCCTTCTCGATCACCGTAACACCGTGCCCCGCACGGCGCAGCGCAATCGCAGCCGAAAGGCCGCCAATACCGCCGCCAATGATCAGCGTTTTCAGATCTTTCATCGCGAGAACCTCAGATAATCGAATTTGGAGCGTGTACTTGAAGGAGACCGGGCGGCCTGAAACCGACCTTCGCGGCGAGCCGAATTCTGGCAGGACACAGCAGCCGGGCAGCTAGGCAGATTGCCCCTGCCTGCCTGCATCGAGCACCAGCCCGACATGGCACCGCACACCTCAATCGACTGCAATGGACTCTCCCAGGCCTGGAGGCCGGATATCCGCAAACCCGGGCTGTCCGGGGCCGCCAAGTTGACCATAACTAGAATATAGTTCTATTAATTGCCGCACTCTCCGTCAAGCGTAGCCACCATGCGATGAATGCGAATATCGGTTTTAATTTTTGATTGCAAGCGGGCTCGAAGGATTATACTTCCAAGCCTCGATGCGAGGGTGGTTCAGGCCGCCCAAAGTGAAAAAGAGACAATGGGTTCAGGCCGAATTCGGACACATCCTGCCGCCCGATGGGGCCGAAGGCTGAAACGAGCAGAACACACTATGGGGGAGCGGCGAACCAAGCGAGTGCCAACCGGCACGACCGGATCATCGATACGAATCACTGTTTGAATTTCTTGGCCGGCGCCTGGCGACAGGACCGGGGCGTGTTCCGCGTAGCGAAGCGAAACCACGCCCCGCCCATCCCGGGTCCGGACGATCACCACGGAGCGACGAATGTCCAAAATACAACGAGGCGTGAGCCTTTACAGCTTCCAGGAGGAAATGTTCCTCGGTCAGATGAGCGTGGAGGACTGCGTCGCCTATGCAGCATCCATCGGCGCCAAGGGCATCGAGATCCTTCCCGAGCAGAACATGCCCACCTTCCCCAACATCAGCGACGCCGAAGTCGATCGCTGGAAGGGAATGATGGAGCGTCACGGCACCCACTTCACCTGCTACGACATGTTCCTGGACACCAAGCTGCGCAAGGGCGAGCTCATGTCCGACGAGGAACAGGTCGCCAGCATCGAGCGCGACCTGCGCCTGTGCCATCGCTTCGGCATCAAGAACATGCGCATCCTCATCTTCGTGCGCCCGGACATCCTCGAAAAGTGCGTGCCTCTCGCTGAGGAACTGGACATCCACATGGGCGTCGAAGTGCATGCTCCCTGGCACCTCGAACATGCCTGGATCCTTCGCACGATCGACGTCGCCGACCGCCTGAAGACCAGGCACCTGGGCATCCTGCCGGACATGGGCATTTTCATGAAGCACTATCCGCCGGCGTTCCGTGCCCGCTTCGAGCGCCAAGGCGCCCGTCCGGAAGTAACCCAGTTCATCGTCGATCAGCATGAACAGAAAATCATGTGCGAGTACACGATCTACGAAGTCGCGGTGAAGATGGGCGGAAACAAGGCCGAGATCGCCATGGCCGAGACGCTGCGCCACGCGCCCTACGCCAATCCCAAGCGGCTCAAGGACTACGCGCCCTACTTCCGCCACATCCAGGCCAAGTTCTACGAGATGAACGAGGACTGCACCGATCCTTCGCTGGCCTACGAGGACGTCATCCCCGAGCTGGTGAAGTGCGGATGGGAAGGCACGCTTTCGAGCGAGTACGAGGGCAACCGCTGGATCCAGGACGTGATGGAAGTCGACAGCCGCGAGCAGGTCCGCCGCCAGCACGTCATGTTTGACCGCCTCATTGCCAAGGCCGAAGCGGAGCTTGAGAACGCCTGATGCGCTTCTTGCTGCACGACCTTGCCGCGGCATCCGTCCTCATATTGGGGACGGCGAGTGCAGGCGCGCAACCGGTCGTCAGCAAGGAGACGCTTCCCGCGCCGGTGCAGCCCGCTGCGATCGATCTGCCGATTGCGATGGGAACGCCGCCAAGGGACATCTGGCACCTGGACGGAACTCAGGTGAACATGCGCAGTGTCATTCGCCCCGCGCTGACGCCGATCCAGCCGGTCGACGGCTGTCTTCTCGGTCTCGTTGAAAGCCGAAGGACGAAGATAAGCCTGCCAAGTTCCATTATTTCGCTTCGGGCGGCCACAGCTTCGGCCTCGGCAAGCCCCGAATGCCAACCGGAGGTTGGCCCGCGCAACTCTTCAAGTGGCTGGAAGCCATGGGCTTCCTGTCAGGAGACAAGTAATGTTTGACAAGTACCTGATCGACGAAACAACCCTGCACAACACCGGTCCGGCCGACGCGCCCACCGGCTTCGCGTTCCAAGCCAAACTCGGTTACTATCGCGGGATCGGTCTCTCGATGATCGAGAAGCTCGATGTCTCGGTCGACGGTGAGACCATAGCGCGTGACGCAGTCCGCTTTGATGAAGGCAAGGGCCCGATCTCGCTCGAGGAGATGGAGACCGCCTACGATCGCCGCTGGCCCTTCGGCGCTCCGGCAACGATCTCGGTCGAATATCCCGGCGGCTTCCCGAAGGGCGAACACGAACTTTCGCTGGTAGAGCAGCTTCGCGTTTCGTACCTGCCCTTCCCCTCGGTCAACACGGACGTCAAGCGCGTCACTTTCTGACCATCATGGGCGGTGCGCGAAACGCGTACCGCCCAGCCCATGCGTCAAGCGCCTTGCGAAGCTACCTCTGCGCGTCTCGGCTGCATGAAGCTGCGCCGCCCACGAGGAGTGATTTTCTGATCAAACGATTGGAAGTTTCCAGTCAGGCATCGTGCTCGGGAAACAAGGGTCCAGGCAGACGGATAGCCAGGACGAAGCATCCGAGCAGCAAGATCTCTATAACGAGGATCGCAGGCAGCAACTTGCCCGTTTCGCCGGGTCCGGCACTGGCGAAGAATGCGGTGCCGACAATCGCCACTCCCAGGGCCAGTCCGAGTTCCTGCACCGTCTTGATGAGCCCGCTGGCCGCCCCTGCGTGTTTCCGGTCGACACGCGCGAGGATCACCGGGGTCAGTGGGCCGTTTGTCATGCCCATCCCCGCTCCGGCGAGAGCCAGGCAGCCCAATACCCACCATCCATCACCGCCGGTCACAATCCAGCCAAGCGTGCCTGCCGAAAACAGCGCCATGCAGGTCACGCCGCCGACGAGGACCCACTTGCCGTGGCTGGCAATGAGTTTCCGGCCGAGAAAGGCAATGCCGATCATGACCCCGACACTGAAAGGAATGTGCAGCAGGCCGGTCTGCAGCGGCGAGTAGCCCAGGAGCTTTTGCACACCGAAAGCGAAGACGAAAAGGAACCCGCTCGTCGACGAGCCGAAGAGCAGCGCGATCAGCAGCCCCATGGGGAACTGTCTCTGCGAGAAAAGCTCGGGGTGGAACATGCTTGCCGCGCCCCGCTCCGTCCTTTGCCTCGTTCGCCGCCACACGATCATCAGCAGGATCGGCGAAGCCAGAAGAAGGGCGAAGTGCCAGGGCTGCCAGCCAAGGTCGCTCCCGCGCACGAGCGGGAACAAAAGGCCCGCCATGGCGCCTGCAAACAGCATGGTTCCCCATACATCGATACCGCGGGCGTGCTCAGACCTGGCCTTGGGAAGAAGCCTCCAGGCAACGATCAAGGCTACGACGCCCACCGGCGCATTGATCAGAAAGACGCTGCGCCAACCAAGCCCGAAAAGGTTCGCGTGAATCAGCAGGCCCCCCAGAATTGGCCCGGCAATGGCCGACATCCCGCCGATCACGCCAACCCAGGCGAGTTTCGCGACGCGCTCAAGCGGTTCGAACAGGACCTGGATCAGTGCCATGACCTGCGGCGCCATCATCGCACCTGCGCACCCCTGCAGGACGCGCGCAGCGATCAGTTGCTCCGGATTGCCCGAAAGCCCGCACAGGATCGAGGCCCCGGTGAAACCGGCCACACCCGTAATGAACAGCCCCCGGTAGCCCAGTGCATCGCCCAGCCGACCGCCAAGCATCAGCAGCAGCGCGAAGGCGAGCGAGTAACCGGCGGAGACCCACTGGGCTTCCGCGGCGGCCGATCCGAAATCCTTCTCGATCACCGGGAGAGCGGTGTTGACGATCGTCACGTCGACGATCTCAAGCACCAGCGCCACCATGAGGGTCAGATAGGCAACGCTCTTCTGTCGATCTGTGAGGTTACCCGCCGCCCCATGCGTATTGTGATTCACCGCAAGCGGCGGCGACGCAACTTCGGTCAAATGGCGCCTTCCTTGAGCATCTTCACTGCCGCGTCGCACGCTCTTGCGGTGAGGGCCATGTAAGTGAGTGACGGGTTCTGGCAAGCGGACGAACTCATCTGCGCGCCGTCGGTGACGAACAGGTTCGCCACGTCGTGCGACTGGCTCCAGCGGTTGAGGACCGAGGTCTCTGGATCCCAGCCCATGCGTGCTCCGCCCATTTCATGAATGGCAGTGCCGCCATGGCCGGGCTGATCAAAGCCCATGACCACGTGCGCCCCTGCCGAATTGAGCATGGCCGCCGCCTCCTTCTTCGCGTCTGCAAGCGCCGCGAGTTCTTCCTTGCCGTGCGCAAAGGCAATTTCAAGCTGCGGCACGCCGCGCGGATCGAGCTGCTTGCTGAGGGTCAGACGATTACTCGCCCGCGGCATGGAATCAGCGAAAACGACAAGGACCATGGTCCAGGGGCCGATCTTGTGGATCTCTTCCTTGAAGCCCTCACCGATGCCCGGCATGCGCTTGCCGCGTGTCCAGGTGCCCTGCAACGCGCCGCCCTGGAAGGAATAACCGCGCGTGAAGCCGTCTCCGTCCAGCTTGTCGAGATTTCGGAAGCGGGGGATCACGATACCGGTCGGCCGGTTCCCGAAGCTGGTCCTGTTCTCGAAGCCCGGCACGACAGCCATCGCCGCCATGGTATTGGCATGATCCATGATGTGCGTGCCCAGCACGCCGCTCGAATTGGCAAGACCGTTGGGCATGGCCTCACTTGCGGAATTCAGCAGCAGATGCACGGAGTTGAAGGCGCCGGCATTGAGGAACACTATGCGCGAGCCGGCACGCTTCGCTTCACCGGTCTTGGTGTCGACCCAGTGCACGGCGCTGACACGGCGTGTCTGCGGATCATGGTCAAGCTTCGTGACCTGCGCATCGGTGACGACCGTCAGCAGCCCGGTCTTCTTCGCAGCCGGGAGCGTGGCCGACTGGGTCGAGAAGTAGGCACCGTAGGAGCAACCGCGCGCGCAGATCGAACGATACTGGCAATGTGCCCGGCCCTGTTCGGGGCGGGCCTCGGTCAGGTTCGCGGTGCGTCCGATGGTGATCAAACGATCGGGATACTTCGCGAGGATACGCTCGCGCATCGCAGCCTCGACGCAGTTCAGCTCCATCGCCGGGAGAAACTTCCCGTCGGGAAGCTGCGGCAGTCCCTCATGCGCGCCGGAAACACCGACGAAGTCCTCGACCAGGTCGTACCACGCCGCAAGATCGTCATAGCGGATCGGCCAGTCGGTGCCGAAGCCGTCGCGCTTGTTCGCCCCGAAGTCGTAGTCCGACCAGCGATAGCACTGGCGCCCCCAGGTGAGCGAGCGACCGCCAAGCTGATAGGACCTGAACCAGTCGAATTCGCTGCCCTTTGCCTTCTGGTAAGGCTGGTCGGCATCGTTGACGAAGTGGTCCTGCGTAAATTCGGTGAAATGCCGGTTGAGCATCTGCACCGGATATTCGCGCTTGTAGAGCTCGGTATCACCGACACCTCGGAATGGCATGTCCCAGGGCGCCTTGGTCTCGTTCTCATAGTCGACCTGATGCTCGATCTTGCGCCCACGCTCGAGCATGAGGACTTTCAGGCCCGCTTCGGTCAACTGTTTCGCTGCCCAGCCCCCGGTAATGCCCGAGCCGACGACAATCGCGTCAAATTCATGATTTTGCATACTTATCAGCCGAAATCCACTGCAGTCCAGTCACTCGAGAAGGCCCTGTCGCCCGGCTGAATGGGGATATCGGGCTCCCACTTTCCAGGTACGAGTTCGTACCGCAGTTCCTGCGAGCCGCCCACTTCACTGGTGTAGTAACCGGTCAGGATCAGCCCCTTGATCGCGACCCAAGGCGAATAGGCAGCGCCGTGCGCCATCGCTTCGCCATCGATCGCGGCCAGCAGGCGCGATTGTTCGTCCTTGTCGCGACGCAGGAAGTCACCGCCTGCAGCATGATCGAGCCGGCGCTCCAACCAGTCGAGGTGGTTCAGGGGTCCGTCTCGGCGGCGAAACGGAGCGAGCGCAGGCGTGATTACGCCCGTTGCCACAGGATCGCGGGTACCCGAAAGCCCATGCGCAAGCGCGAGGATCACGAAATCGCCGACGCCGACTTCGGCGGCACCGGGAGTATCGGTCTTCGGAATGACCAGCTCGGACACTTCGGCAATCAGTTTGCGCTGGCGATCACTCGGGACATCGGCCGCATCCAGGTCGGTAAGCTTGACCGCCGCGGCCGGAATGCCCAAGGCCAGCGCAAGCAACGCCGCGCCTCCAGCGAATTCGCGCCGGGTCCAGCCGGAGGCTGGTGTGCTCATGCCCCAATTCCCATGATCCGTGCATTGACCTCCCGGTCGCTGCCGCTGTCCGCAAAATCGTCAAAGGCCTTATCGGTCACGCGGATGATGTGATCGGCGATGAAGGGCGCCCCTTCGGCGGCTCCAGCTTCCGGGTGCTTGAGCGCGCATTCCCATTCGAGCACGGCCCAGCCGGCGAAATCGTACTGCGCCATCTTCGAGAAGATCTGCGCGAAATCGACCTGCCCGTCGCCCAACGACCGGAAGCGCCCCGGGCGATCGACCCATGACTGGTAGCCGCCATAGACGCCCATGCGACCCGAAGGACGAAATTCGGCATCCTTCACGTGGAAGCACTTCACGCGCTCGTGATAGATGTCGAGGAACGCAAGATAATCGAGCTGCTGCAGAACGAAATGCGACGGATCGTACAGGATGTTGGCACGCGGGTGATCGCCGACCCGCTCCAGGAACATCTCGAAGGTCGCGCCGTCGTGCAGGTCCTCGCCCGGATGGATCTCGTAGGCGAGGTCGACGCCGTTCTCGTCGAAGGTATCGAGGATCGGCTTCCAGCGGCGGGCCAGCTCCTCGAATGCATCCTCGACCAGACCTGCAGGGCGCTGCGGCCAGGGATAGACATAGGGCCATGCCAGCGCGCCGGAAAACGTGGCGTGAGCGTTCAGCCCGAGACGCTTGCTTGCCTTTGCGGCAAGCTTGAGCTGATCGACAGCCCATTCCTGGCGCGCCTTGGGATCGCCGCGGACATGCTCCGCAGCGAAGCCGTCGAACTGGACATCGTAGGCCGGATGGACTGCCACCAGTTGCCCTTGCAGGTGCGTCGACAGCTCGGTGATCTCCAGCCCCTTTGCTCCGAGCCGGCCTTTCACCTCGTCACAGTAGTCCTGGCTCTCGGCGGCCTTGGCCAGATCGAACAGGCGCGCGTCCCAGCTCGGTATCTGCGCGCCCTTGTAGCCCAGCGAAGCAACCCAGTCGCCGATCGCATCGAGCGAATTGAACGGAGCTTCATCCCCGGCAAACTGGGCAAGGAAAATGGCCGGGCCCTTGATGGTTTTCATGGCTGTTCTCTCTGTGTTTCGTCAGGCCGGAAAGTCGGTCCAGCCGCGCTCTTCGCGGCTCGCCCGTACGGCAAGGTCGATCAGTTGCATTCCGCGCAGACCGTCGACCATGCCGGGCACCAGCGAGCCCGGCTCGCCGCGAAGCTGCTTGGCAAAATCGCGATAGAGGTTGGCAAAGGCCTCGAGGTAGCCCTCAGGATGGCCACCCGGCGTGCGGCTGGAGGCAACAGCGGCCTCGCCCAGCCCCGGATCGCCGGCCTGGACAAGCTCGGTGCGGCCATCGAGATGGTAGAGGGTAAAGGCGTTGGGGCTTTCCTGTCGCCAGTCGATTCCGCCCTTTTCACCGTATACGCGAATGCGCAGGCCATTGCGTTCGCCGACCGAAATCTGGCTGGCGAGAAGCGCACCGCGCGCGCCGTTTTCGAAGCGCAGGAGGATCTGGCAGTCGTCGTCAAGGACGCGCCCGGGCACAACGGCGCCGAGGTCGGCCAAGATCCGTGTGACCTTCAGACCCGTCACGAATTCGGCAAGCTGGAAGGCGTGAACGCCGATGTCAGCGATACATCCGCCGATCCCGGCGCGGCCGGGATCGACCCGCCATTCGGCCTGCTTGCCTTCCGCTTGCTGGGCCAGCCATCCTTGCGGATATTCGACCACGACCTTGCGGATCTGGCCAAGATCGCCCGCAGCGATGCGTGCCCGCGCTTCGCGCACGAGCGGATAGCCCGAATAAGTATAGGTCAGCGCGAAAGGCAGTCCGGCCGAAGCGACCAGGCCGGCCATTTCGCGTGCCTCGTCCAGCGTCGCGGTGGCTGGCTTGTCGCAGATGACAGGAAGCCCGGCCTGCAGTGCAGCGCGCACGGCGGGCAAGTGATGATGATTGGGCGTAGTGACCGCAACGAAGTCTATACCGTCTTCGCGAGCCGCTTCCTCGCGCAACATGGTTGCGACATCGGGATAGGCGCGCGCAGGATCGATTCGATAGGTGTCACTTGCCTTGCGCGAGCGCTCGGCATCGCTGCTGAAGGCACCGGCAACCAACTCGATCTCGCGATCGAGCTCTGCTGCGATTCGATGCACGGGACCGATAAATGCGCCAGGTCCGCCGCCAATCATGCCCATCCGCAATCGGGACATTGCGAGAATACCTCCCCTTCAACCATTAGCTTTGAAATATCTATTCTAATTGCTGTCAGAGCGATCGGTCAAGCCCATCGGTCGTGTTTGAACTGGATTGACCGATGGGCGGAAGGGCTTTAGCCGATAGAAATTCGAATTCTAATACGCGTGGCCGCAAGGGCTCGAGGTGGGAGTGGAATGACACCGATACGCCGCTTTTTCAGCAATCTCACGATGAAGCCCCAGGGAATCACCCTGGTCGCTGCCGGCTTCCTGCCGATCTTCGCGATCGTCTCGATGTTCCCGATCGTCGCAGCGATGATCCAGCATTTCCGTACCGATCCCGATGCCGCCACCAAGGTCCCGCTGATGGTCACCGCTCCGGGCCTGACCATTGCCATCCTTGCGCCCTTTGCCGGCTTCTTCGTCGACCGCTTCGGACGGCGCCGGCTGCTGCTTCTGTGCACGTTCTTCTATGGCGTGTTCGGCACGGCCCCGTTCTTTCTCGACGATCTCGACCACATCTTCGCCTCGCGCCTGGCGCTGGGCGTGTGCGAGGCGGGCATCCTCACCATCGTCAACACCCTCATCGCCGACTACTGGGACGAGCAAGGCCGCCACAACTGGCTTTTCCTGCAAGGCCTCGCCGGGCCCTTCCTCGCCTCGGGCGTCATCCTCATGTCCGGCCTTGTCGCCTCGGTGCGCTGGAACGGCGGCTTCCTGGTCTATCTCGTCGCCTTCCCGATCTACTTCGCGATGCTCGCCTGCCTCTACGAGCCCAGGCGCGCAGGCCAGGACGCCGGCGAGACGGCCCGGCCCCTCGCCGGCGAGCCGCGCCGCCCCTTCCCGCTTGGCCATGCCCTGGCCGTGGCGGCGATGACCTTCTTCTCGGCCGCGCTCTACTACGTCTTCATCGTCAACGGCAGCATCGCCTTTGGCGAGGTCGGCGTGAACGACCCGGCCGCGGTCAGCAAGATCACCTTCCTGCCCAGCCTCTTCGTCATGCTCGGCGCGGTGATCTTCCGCGTCCTCGCCTCGCGCGCCAATGCCGTGCAGCTGGGCACTTTCCTGTTCATTCTCGGCTCGGGCCTGACCATCATCGGCCTTGCGCGCACGCCCACCGAGATGGTCGTGGGCCTGGCCATCCAGCAGACCGGTGCGGGCATGACCATTCCCACGCTCATCGCCTGGGCCCAGACCCGCTTTCCCTTCGAGCACCGCGGCACCGGCATGGGCATCTGGACCGGCGCCTTCTTCTTCGGCCAGTTCGCCTCGCCCTGGTTCGTGCACAAGTTCAACCTCGCCGCCGGCACGATGCAGGGGGCCTTCCTGCTTGCCGGAGGCCTGGCGCTGGCGGTGATGGTCGGCATTCTCGCGCTGCTCGTCACCGGCCTTGCCCGCCGCCCCGAGCCTGCCTGAGCCTTATCCTCGTGGACGGGCCCTTCCTGCAGGGCCCGTGATGACCCAGCGACCGGGGCGGGACGATTAAATAGAATTGACGTTTCCTTTTCAAACGGGCTCCAGATGAAACCTATGCCAAGAAAAACAAAAGCAAGGGATGCCGGGGCCACGCTGAGCGTCGATACGGTCAGCAAGACGCCGCTCCAGGGCCGCAGCAAGGCCTCCCTGGAGCGCATGCTCGTCGCCGCCGAAAAGCTCATGCTCGCGC
>Ga0098035_1001749_pt1 | contig 10359 bp, 7 predicted proteins | sample 3_EtaG_FD_75046 | JGI IMG/M metagenome (GOLD analysis project Ga0098035, IMG submission 75046) | Marine viral communities from the Subarctic Pacific Ocean - 3_ETSP_OMZ_AT15126 metaG | ecosystem: Environmental > Aquatic > Marine > Oceanic | place: Pacific Ocean | collected 2015-01-07
AGGAAGCAAGCGAAGATCGCGGCGATGATGTTTGGAATGCGCAGAGCGGAGACGTCAAATGGTACCTCTATGAACTTGCATCGGAGGAGATCGTTGAGGAAGCGCCGCAAATAATTAGCGTGATCCGCTCCGAACTACAAACACCCCGCAAAACCGAAATGGAACAAAAGACCCTTTCGGATATCCGGCAGGCGATCGAAAAACACATCGCCAAAACATATCTGCGGAAAGTACAGGCGCCGGTCGGTGTCAAACCGGCTCTCAAAGCGTGGATGGAACTAAGTTGATGGGAAGCTATTGAATCGATGACGGATATTTCTGTGAACGAACTGACTAAAATTGCAAGTTTTCCGAAGCTCGTCGAGTTCCTGCGCGACAAGCTTGATTGGCCAATCGGAGAAGACTACGGCTTCGAAGATGTTGTCTACGAGTATCAGGCGAACGAACTGGGCCTGAAGGCGGAGGAAACGGCCAAAATTCGCGAAATCCATCAGCTTCGACCGCTTACAACGAACCAGCTATGGGGTATCTTCTTCATCAGCTTTGAAGAGCAGTCAATTTCCGTCACCGTGCTTCGACGAATGCTTCGGGCGCTGGTGGTGAAAAAGCGCGCTGGCTTGCATTCTGCCGACCAACGGGCTTGGCAACTGCACGACCTTATCTTCGTAACGAACTTCGGCAAATCCGGAGAAAGGGAGCTGGCTTTCGCGCATTTTTCGGACGACGCGGATTGCGGCGACCTGCCGGTGCTGAACGTTCTTGGTTGGAACTCCAAGGACACACAACTTCACAACGAATATGCGGCGAGCATACTGAATACGAAACTGCGCTGGCCCGAGGACACCGGCGATCAAGAGGAATGGCGAGAGAGATGGAGTGCGGCCTTTGAGGTACGTCACGGAGAAGTAATCAAGACCTCTAAGGATCTTGCTATCCGCCTTGCGGCGCTCGCGTCCGACATACGTGCAAGAGCAAACGAACTTCTAAGAGCCGAATCCGACCAAGGCTCGATGCGTAAAATGCTGGAGGCTTTCCGCAAGAATCTGATCCAGGACCTGGACGAGGATGGCTTTGCCGATATGTTCGCGCAGACGATCGGCTACGGGCTACTGGCAGCCTACATCTCCCGGCCCGCTGGCGATCTAGTATCCGACAATTTGGTCGATATGGTGCCTAAGACTAACCCCTTCTTGCGAGAGCTATTTTCGACCTTCCTGTCACTCGGTGGACAGGATAAGCGAAAGGCGATGGACTTTGATGAGCTTGGCGTGCGCAACGTAGTGGACATGTTGCGCAACGCGAAGATGGACGCAGTCCTTCGTGATTTCGGTGACCGAAACCCTAAGGAAGACCCGGTCATTCATTTCTATGAGCTGTTTCTGAAGGAATACGATCCGAAGAAACGCATGCAACGTGGAGTCTTTTACACTCCTCGTCCTGTGGTGAACTTCATTGTGCGTGGCGTGGATGAGATACTGCGGGAGGAGTTCGGCTTGCCGCTCGGTCTGGCTGACACTACGACCTGGGGTGAGCTAGCGAACCGGAACGATACTATTGCGGTGCCTGTTAATGTCAAACCCAAAACACATTTCGTTCAAATACTCGATCCGGCGACCGGGACCGGAACATTTCTGGTGGAGGTGATCGACTTAATCCATTCCCGAATGGTGAAGCACTGGGAGTCGGAGGGCATGCGTGAGGCCGAAATCAAGACGGCATGGAACGCCTATGTGCCCGAGCACCTTCTGCCGCGCCTGACCGGGTTTGAATTGATGATGGCACCATATGCAATCGCACATATGAAAATTGGGCTAAAGCTGGTGGAGACGGGTTATACGTTTGGCTCAGATGAGCGTGCACGGGTGTATTTGACCAATGCACTGGAGCCGCCGCGCGATCTGGATATGGAGTTCGTTTTTATGTCTGAAGCCTTGGCGCACGAGGCGCAGGTCGCGAACGGTGCAAAAGCTGACACCGCGTTTACGGTGGTGATTGGCAATCCGCCGTATTCGGGTTTCTCTGCAAACATGTCTGATTATGCTCAGTCCTTGGTTCAACGATACCGATTTGTCGATGGAAAATCTTTGGGGGAAAAAAAGCTCTGGCTGCAGAACGACTACGTCAAATTTTTTGGGATTGCACAGAGCTTTCTTGACCGCAGCATTTACGGTGTACTTGGTTTTATTTCTGACAATAGTTTTTTGGACGGCCCCACATTCCGGGGCCTTCGCGCAAACTGGTTGTCCAATACGTACTCGCTCAGAATTGTTGATCTAGCAGGAAAAGCTACAGTTATGGACGATCGAGCTAAGGAAAAAGATGAGAACGTATTTGATATTGGACAAGGCACAGCAATTACCATCGCAAATTATCGCCATGAAAATAACCCGTCGAAAAATACAGCCACAACCACAATTCACGGGCGCTGCGAGAGCAAGTTTAACCGACTACTTAATTCAAGTCTTAATTCGATTGGATTGACGCATGGAGAGCCTCGGCCACCCTTCTTTGATTTTTTCTCTAAACCTGTCTCACAAATTGAACTCCAGTATGGCAGTTTCATTCCATTAAATGAACTTTTCGGTTTTAGTTGTGTGGGTGTGCAGACTTCGCGAGATCCACTTGCTATTGGCTTGAATGAAACAGATCTTTTGGCAAAGATCAATTTCTTTAAATATCAGCCAATCGACATAGTCAGAGAAACTTTCTTTCGCGAGCAATCAAAATCAAAGTTTCCACGAGGGGATACCAGGCAGTGGACCGTTTCTGGCGCGAGACAACGTCTAAATTCGGGTTCGTATAAGCCCACGCTGGGAAAACTTTCTTATCGCCCCTTCGACGAGAGATCCTTTGTTGCCGACGATGGGCTTTCTGATTGGCCTCGCCCCGAACTCCAGGCACATCTTTCGACTGAAAACCTTTGTCTCACTATCCTAAGACGTACCGAAAATAAGAGAAGCTACGACTATGTTTTCGTCGCAGCGAACACTCCATGGAATCACCTTGTGTCGATAAAGGATGGGACTTACGGCGTCCCATTGTGGCTTAAACCTTCAGCGGGCGAAACAGTCAAAAGGCCTAATTTGGATCGCAGCCGCGCGATAGAGTTTGGAGCAAGTTTCAAACTCGATTACCTCGACGGTGTTCCGCGAGTTGAGCAAACCAGCATTGGTGTCGACTACCGCCACAAATCTCCCGAACAAACTTCGCTTCTTGGCGGGCCGTGGAACGGCCGCGGAGACCTCAACTCCGCTTTCGGCCCACGCGACTTGTTCGATTGGATTTATGCCATCCTCCACGCCCCCAACTATCGCAGCCGATATGCCGATTTCCTGAAATCTGACTTCCCGCGTATCCCTATTCCAAAGGATCGAGCGATTTTTCAGGCGCTGACCCAACTGGGGGGTCAGCTCGTCTCGCTCCATCTTCTTAAATCCGATCTGGCCCTGGTTCTGAGTAACCCCGAGGTCACGTTCCATGGTTCAGGCGAAGCACGGGTCGCAAAGGGGTTCCCGAAATACCAAAACGGGAAGGTGATGATAAACGCCGCTCGCTGGTTTGAGGACGTTCAGCCGGACGTCTGGAACTTTCACATAGGCGGCTATCAGGTGTGCAAGAAATGGTTGCAAGACCGAGCCGCCAAGGGTGGCAAGAAACAATCCCCTGGCCGCGTACTGAGCGACAGCGACATTCTCCATTACCGCCGTATTACAATTGCGCTAAGCGAGACTATCCGTCTGATGTCCGAAATCGACAGGGTGATCCAGCTGCATGGCGGATGGCCCGGTGCCTTCACCTCTCATTCCGAAGATGCGGCCAAGACTACCTAATGACTGGAGATTGATAGATGCCGGTTCGAAAAAAGGCAGGAGCTCTAACACCCGATGAGAAGCCAATCGTTAAAGCGCTGCTGGCCCGCAAATGGCGAAATCAGGACATTCAAGACCTTTTGAATCGGGGGCGGAAGGCTACCGTCAACAGCGCGCGCATCACGGAGGTAAAACAGAACGGCCGGATCAAGGTCGCAACGGACAATGAGGTCGAGTTTTTTATCGCAAAAAAGAAGGCTTGGGATTCAAAGACAGGACTCAATCTTTTCGATGACGAACGCCTGATCCGCGCCCGCGAGGCGATCTGTCTTGCCGTTCATGTTTTCAACAGTCCGACGACAAACTTCAAGACCGAAATGTTCGCAATTCTTGCGAACGTCGCATGGACTTATCTGATGCATGAACATTATGACCGCAAGGGTTCAAAGATCGTCGACGCCAATGGGCGCACGGTCGAACTTAGCAAACTACTGCGCCGAAATGACTGCCCGCTGTCAGGAGGCATGAAGCGCAATCTCGAAGCCCTCAAAGAAATTAGGGATGCGGTCGAGCACAAGTTACTCGGCAAGAGCGACGGAACTTGGCTTTCCTTATTTCAGGCGTGCTGCTTGAACTTCGACAAAGCGATTTGCGACCTGTTTGGTGATGAACTTTCCCTCCAGAATGACCTCGCCTTTGCCCTTCAATTTGCGAAGTTGAATATCGATCAAATCGCAACGGTACAGAAGTATGAGGTCCCCGAGCATATAGCGGCCCTAGATGCCCGTCTGCGTGAGGGTAAGACCGGTGACGAACTTGATGACCTCGAATATCGATTCCGCGTCGTATACACGCTCGATAGCGCATCAAAGAGCCAGTCGCATATTCAATTTGTTAATCCGGGCTCAGAAGAAGGGGAAGAAATCAGAAATATTCTAATCAAGCATAAACCTGCTGATGAGCTTTATCCTCACAAGCCAGGGAAGGTCTGTGAGCTAGTCATGCAGCGTACAGCGACGAAATTCACTAGCCACAATCACACGCAAGCTTGGCGGCTGTACAAAGCCAGGCCAAGATCCGGCGCAGCAAAACCTGACGCCACGAACAGGGAATATTGCATCTACCACGCCGCCCACGGCGATTATACATACTCAGATACTTGGGTCATGTTTCTCATCGAAAAAATTTCGACGCAAGAGGGCTTTGACGAAATTCGATCCACGAAATTATAATCGCAATCTGGGTTAACAATAAAAGATAATATAATTAAAACAGATTGTAGATTACTTTGTTTTTATCCCTGTGAAACTGGCTTTTTATCGCTTGCCTGAATAGCACCTAGGTCGTAGTTTTCTCAAGTTCTGACTATGTTTCCTATCTTAGGTGTATTTTTTTAGAAAATTAAAGCTCGTCTCTGCGACGTCAATCAACTTATAGATTTCTCCATTCAGCGTCTGACACACCAAGTTTCCTTGGACATCAAAGAAACCCGTCTGTTCAGCATCGTTAAAAAGAGGAAGTCCCGCTCTTTCATGAAAATGAAGCCTTTGATTTTTGATACACCTAACAACTTCGAGAAACTCGCATTCATATTTCAGGTCTTCTCGATGAATTTTCTTAGCTCTCGTTATTCTGTCTATTAATACGTTTAACTCGTTAATAGCCGCTTTTGCAGTCCCTTGATCATTAGGAGATCGCCTAAATCTTTCCATATAGTCTTCAATATAAGTACCAAACATTTTTAAGCGCTATTTTAATGGAAGGGATATCGTACATTTCTAGATATCATAGCAATGATTTAATAACATTGCCCAAAAATAGTTCACCCTCTCTCACATACCGATTGAGCATGACATCCGACCTGTGCCCGGTTTGACGCCGGATGGAAAGAGTACTCACACCCGCTTGCGCGGCGCTGGTGGCAAGACCTGCGCGGAGGCTGTGACCAGAGTAACTGGAGGGATCGAGGCCGATTGCCTTAGCATACTGCTTGACGATCCGCGAAATCGCCTCCTTTGATAACCGTGTGCCCTTTACCTCCCCATGCCGCGTCACAGGGCGGAAGAGGGGACCTTCCGTGATGTCTGCCTGCTTGAGCCATGCCTCCAATGCCAGCACCGGGCAGTGAGTCCCCCGCGCGAAGGGAATACCTATCCTTCTTCCTTCTCCTGTCTGATCCGTCTTTGAGCGAGTGATGGTAACGATCAGTCCCTGCCGAACAGTCTCAATATCTTCCACATTCAACCCGACCAATTCCGATCTTCGGAACCCGCTCGCAAAACCGATCAGCAGCAGCGCACGATCTCTCGTCTCTTTCGCGCTGCCCCCGAGCAGCGGCATAATCCGGAACAGGTCCTCTACCAATAGAGGCTTGGCCTGTTTCTGTGGTTTGCCATGACGCTTGCGGATACCTCTGAGTGTTGTCTGTACCAGCTTCGACGAAGTGGGGCTCTCAAGGTCCATCGCTCCATGCGCGGTGCTAATAGATGCGAGACGCCGTTGCAGGGTCGCTATAGCAAGTTTATCGGCATGCTCCGCCAGATACGCCGCCACCATCTCCTTCGTTGCCGGGATCGTCCCACCCCAGCCTTCGAAGTGCGCAAGATCGGACTTATAGGCCCTCCTTGTGTTAGGAGAAATCGCGTCCTGAACATAACCTCTCACTTCCTCAGAGAAGCTGTTTTTAGGGTCCGATAAGTGGAGATTATCGGAGGTTAGAAGGAGAGGCCTTTTCTCCGGTTGCAAGCGACGGAGAGAGGGATTGCAATTAAGTGCAGGTGGCATAGCCGATCCATCGTCATTTCCTGTTTTGCAATTAACTGCAAATGACGTGGCCGGAGTTTCATCCGTTTCGGATTTGCAATTAACTGCAACCTGCCTAACAAGTGCTTCACTCTTTGTGTACATCTAAACTACTCCCACGACATGGCGGCGGGCTTCATTCAGAAGCGGGAGGTCTTTGCGCAAGATACGTAATCCTTCCGCCATCTCTTGCCGATTGTATCCGTGGGCCTCGACATCGGACATTTGCCAGAGCCTGTCGCCGGTCTCCCACCTGAGCCTTCGATCCACAGAAGCACTCTCAATACGAAAGATCATATGCCCAAGGAGAAAGGATCGTTTTGCGGGCGGAACTATACTGGCCAACCACCGAACCGTTTCACTATCTGATTTAAGGAAGAGACCAAAGGCCTGCTTTCCTTCGCGGGTGTGCATATTGTAAGCGTAGGCCGGGATATCCCCGACCATTTCCGGACGGGGCAGGGATATCTCCTCGATGGTGCTTGTTGATCTTTGCAACTCCCGCCACAACAAGGGAACGAAGGGCACGATGATCTCACCGCATTTTGCAAGTCCGGACCGGCTGATTTCTATCAGGCTTTCGGGGAACCCCCTCTCGCATAAGGCATCCAGAACGCCATGCGGGTCCCCTTTGCGGGTTCGAAGGATATCCGACCGGCAGCGATGTGTTCCAATGGCATACCACAGCGATAGAGCTCTTCGGGGCAAGGGAGCGTTCGAGACCGACATATCCAGCAGCTTCGGGATCGGCTCAAAGGTAAGACGTAAACGATCCAATTCAAAGTCCGGATGTCGTTCCGCAATAAAGGTAAGATCATCGGTTGCCCGGCATTTCACCGATCCGGCCATTCGTTGAACCAGGTAACTTGCGATGCGCCAATCGCCACCATTCCGGGCGCGCCATGCCTTTCCTGTCAATCCTGCCATGACGAGGGAAATGGTTTCAATATCCCCGACACCGATATCTTCAAAGGCGGTTACGCAGAGCCGCCGCCACAGCCTGTCGGGAGCGGTTTCAAGAAGAGTCGCCGCGCTTCCGAGGGTATAATCGATATCACCTCTCCGGATCGCTTTCTGTAGGAGGCTCATAGCCAGCCAAGGCGAGATACTGAGGGGATTTAGGTGGGGTGGTTCAAAGCTACGCTCATTGACCAGATCAGCGAGATTACGGCAGTATATGTTGAGAATAGGGTCTTGGTTCATGTCGGTCTCCTCCGTGAGTTTCCGGGGAAGACTGAAGACTTTCAGACCCATTATTAACGTTAGCTGGTTACCTTCTTTGGTAAAGGGAAAAGCCGCGAAAGCATCTTTTTAATCTACGTAAACGAACCGATATTTCTGGTCGTCGTTCATTCAAATCGCACTGCAAAATGTCGCAAAAAGTGACCTATAAACTTACACGACCCTGACACACTTAAACAGACTTCTACCCCTAATATTTCTGCGGGATTCAGAAACGAGTTGGGATTCCCTCGAAGCTTACACGCTTGCGACATTTTGAGACTTTATCCGGTGCAAGTTTTGTATCTATCGGTTGATGCTTTTTATCTGGGGAACAGTGACGAGATCAAGTTCTCACAGGTTTATAATATCCCTGTTTAATTAACGCACCTTCCGACATAATGGTTTAGTTAATCGGCAGATCCAAGCCGGAAGTAATTTTGTTACCACGGTCTATATTTTCCAAAAGAATTACCCTTATTATAAATAATATCCCAGTGCTGTCTTACATAGTAGAAACATTTTCGTACCGTAAAATTAGGCGGTGACGGAACTTGCAATAGGCAAGTTTCAGGCCGCCTTGTCCATCAAACTCAGTTCGTTTTTTATGTCTATTTTCAGATTTTTGAGATGTGTCAGTCGTTCAATTTTAAACTCCCCCATCCCTTCCCATAAACAGAAAGCTGCGCACCAACCCTTAACCCAGTTTTCTAACTTCTTGATACGCTTAAGATTCCCCGGCCTGGCATTATGAGATAAGGGAATTTTATCCAACTCAGTTTGATATCGATAATCGAACTTATTCCGATTATGATTGGAAGGCCGGACGGCAAAACCACTGCCACGCGGATATAAGTGATATCCCAGAAAATCAAAACCATCTTGTGCTTGGCCGGATTGTTCAATCCTTGGCGTGAGCGGTCCAGCCGGGTGGCTACTTATTGCCTTCCTCAAGTTATCTGCTACAGCGTGGGCAACTCCTTCATCCTTTGCCAAAATCAGGAAGTTGTCCGCATAAATCACCAGACGGGCTTCGTCAGGAAGATCGATATCGACCATACTGAGTAACATGTCCGAGACTAATGGGGAAAGCGCCGAGCCTTGAGGAATCCCGCACTGGACCTCGGCAATCGGATCCCTGAACAAATCACTGTCCAAAAGATCGTCGCCGTTGCCAAGAGAGAAACCAATATAACTAAGTGTAAATAACATATGTCGTCCTACGACAACATTGTTACTTACAATCGATGGTATGTTAAGCAAGTCCGCAAGGACTTCTTCACAGTAGCTTGAATAACAACTCGTGATATCTATCTCGACGAAATTGCTATAGCCTTTGTGAAGTAGATCAAGTGTTGTTTCTATGGCATTTTTAGTCCCTCCTTTCTGACTGAATTGATTGGGTTTAATCGAACGCTTGGCCGATGGCTCAAGGGCCATGCCTACCAAGTACTGACGTGCTTTTTGACGTAAACCGAAGGCGATAACAGGACGAGGCTCATCCGGCTTTTTCTCTTTCGCCTGAAGTGTTATTCGGGCTTTTTCAGTGCTGCTTCTCCACACATCCAAGTTTCCGGCAATTTCCATGAGCTCGTCAAAATCATATATTCTGTATTTTACCTTGGACTTTGAGTTTGCTTTGGCAGTCGCAACAAGTTTTGCATCGAAACTGTTCATCAGGATCTTCTGGCGATACTGGACCTGAGACTGTTTTCCGGCTTCGATAGCAACTGTAATTTTATCTTGCTGGCGTTGAACATGCTTCTTCGCTTTTCTTACACGAGCCTTGAATTGACCTTTGTCCATCTTGATTATCCTTCGCCAAAATTTGTGTTCGCCGGTAGCTACAGATTCGGTTTTCAACGTTGCGGGTTTTACTTGGACTTCTTGCAGTCCGCCGCGTCCTTTTCCAAGTCAGCTATGTCGAGCGGTTTTCCAAATATCTTCGTTTGATATGTTTCATCGCGTTTATTGAGTGCAACTCGCATTTCGACTTCAAAATCATTGCCTAATCGGTTGAGTACTCGTCGCACAGTAGTTCGATGCCAGTCTCCTCCACGTGGCCCTTTTAGCCCGCGTTTGTTCAATTCACGCGTGATTGCACTAACACCAAATTTTCGGCTTGCAGCAAGTTCCAACAAAAGCGGTCTCATCGCTTCCGCAAATTCATTTGCCGCAGCTTTATTACGGGCAGCAGGGAGGGAAGCTGAATGTCTTTCCGGGGAATTGCACGTGATTGCAATGTTGTCACAAGTAAAAGTCATTGAAGTAATTCCGTCCGAAAGTATTCGGCATTTGCTATCGAAATGGAGAGTTCTCATAAGGCTAATATTCTGAAGTAGATTGATGCTTATTTTCATTGAGCCAAGCATCAAGATCGTTTATATCGTATAGACAGATTCGACCAGCTTTTGCATAGGTTGGCCCGTCGCCTCTCAATCGCATTTTCGCGAGTGTGGTTACGGAAAGACAAAGAAATTTTGCTGCATCTGGCGTTCGCAGTTTGACGCTATTCATAATAACCTCC
>Ga0098035_1001751_pt1 | contig 10358 bp, 10 predicted proteins | sample 3_EtaG_FD_75046 | JGI IMG/M metagenome (GOLD analysis project Ga0098035, IMG submission 75046) | Marine viral communities from the Subarctic Pacific Ocean - 3_ETSP_OMZ_AT15126 metaG | ecosystem: Environmental > Aquatic > Marine > Oceanic | place: Pacific Ocean | collected 2015-01-07
AAACCATGCTCAACCAGAATCGCGCCCTTCTGGAGGAAGTCGGACGTAAATACGGGGTGCAGCCGCGCTTTATAGTCGCCCTCTGGGGCGTCGAGACCCGTTACGGAAAATATACCGGCGGTTTCAGCGTGATCGATGCCCTAACGACACTCGCCTATGATAACCGGCGTGCCGCCTATTTCAGGAAAGAGCTGCTGCTTGCGCTCAAGATCCTCGATGAGGATCATATTCAGCTAGCAGATATGAAGGGATCCTGGGCCGGCGCGATGGGGCAATCACAGTTCATGCCGTCAAGTTTCGTCAATTTCGCTGTCGATTTTGATGCGGATGGCCGTCGCGACATCTGGACAACGAAAGCCGATGTGTTTGCCTCGGCGGCAAATTATCTCTCCAAGTCCGGCTGGAAGGACGACCAGACATGGGGCAGGGAGGTCCAGTTGCCAAAGGATTTCGACCTCTCCCTGGTTGACCTGAAGATCGCCAAGCCCATGAAGGAGTGGGAAGCCCTTGGCGTGACCAAGATCGGTGGCGGCCCGCTGCCCTCACGCCAGCTTGTCGGATCCCTGGTTCAGCCGAAAGGCGGCAAAGGTCAGACATTCCTGGTCTATGATAACTACCGGACGATCCTGAAGTGGAACCGGTCAACCTATTTCGCAATGTCCGTCGGCCATCTCGCCGACCTGATCGGAGACGGATAAATGTTGGTTAAGCGTAGCGTAAAAGGCGAAATCGAAATGAAAAAATTTGCCCCGAATTCCGGCATCCTGGCCCTACTTGCAACCGCCTTGCTGATCGGCGGCTGCTCCGAAGTCAACCTGCTCAGTTACGGAGCAAAAAAATATCACGCGACTCACGAGCAAACCAGCCCGACCGTCGACGAGAATGGCATTGATCGCGGGCTTCCGAAACTTGGCAAGCCGTATGAAGTTGCGGGCATCTGGTACTATCCGAAAGTGGATAACAGCTATGATGAAACCGGCATCGCCTCTTGGTACGGGGAACCCTTCCATGGACGCAAGACCGCCAATGGCGCGATCTATGACATGCATCAGCTCACCGCGGCCCATAAAACACTGCCGCTGCCGTCCGATGTACGTGTAACAAATCTCGAGAATGGCCGCTCCATCATCGTGACGGTCAATGACCGCGGCCCGTTCGCTCATTCGCGCATCATCGACCTTTCCTACAGGGCCGCCCAGTTGCTTGGCATGGTGGAGAAGGGGACCGCAAAGGTCCGCGTCCAGATTATTAACGGGAGCAACGACCTGGATCAGAAGATCATCGCCAAGCCGGAAACGCCGATGAACGAGCAAAACAATGTTGCTGCGGCGCCGCAGGCCAAGGTAGTCTCCAATACCCTTGCGCCGCCCCCGAATATCAAGTCAGCGCCACTCCCCGAAATTCAGTCGCTGCCTGCCCCGACGGCCACAACCGCGACAGCGACCGGGACGCAGGTGGCGTCGACATCTGCCTACAGCGCCCCAACCCCGACGGTCAGCGTCTCGCCAATCACAGGGAGCGAGATTTTTATTCAGGCCGGGGCATTTATCGACTATAACAACGCCAATATCTTGAGCGCGCGGCTCTCTGCCATGGGACCGACGAAAGTGAGCCAGGTTCTCGTCAACGGCCAGGATTTTTACCGGGTGCGCGTCGGTCCCGTGCAGGATATTGACAAGGCAGACCAATTGCTGGCCGACCTGATCAATACCGGCCATGCAGATGCCCGGATTATTGTCGAATAACGGTCATAAACTGGCCAAATTACTGCCTTAGGACATAAAACTGATATCGGCTGGCCATTGCCAACCTATGACAGGAACGAGACTAACTGAAAGCATGAGTGCGATGACACACAAGACATCACCAACAGGACTTTTTTCCGCTCTTTGCCTCTGCCTGACGCTCTTTGCGGGCGGCGCGGCTGCGCAAAGCATTGAGACCCCGGCGCGGGAGGCCTTTGTCTATGACATGAATACGGGCACTGTACTTCTGGAGAAAAATGCCGATGAGTTGATGTCGCCGGCTTCCATGAGCAAGCTGATGACGGTAACGATGGTGTTTGAGCGCCTGAAGGAAGGTTCGCTCAAAATGGATGACACGCTGCCTGTCAGTGAAAAGGCGTGGAAAAAGGGCGGCTCGAAAATGTTCGTCGAGGTGGATACCAGGGTCGCCGTGGGTGATCTGCTGCGCGGGATCATCGTACAATCCGGAAATGACGCCTGTATCGTGGTGGCGGAAGGGCTCGGCGGCTCCGAAGAGGGGTTTGCCGACGCGATGACGACGCGCGCGCGGGAACTCGGCCTTGAAAAAAGTACCTTCCGGAATGCGACGGGCTGGCCGGATCCGGACCACAAGATGACAGCGCGGGAGCTCGGACTGCTCGCAAAGCATATCATCCAGGACTTTCCGGAATATTACCCCATATTTGCCGAAAAGCATTTCACCTTCAGTGAGATCAAGCAAGGCAACCGTAATCCGCTTTTGTACAAGAACAACGGGGCGGATGGTCTCAAGACCGGCCATACGGAAGAATCCGGTTATGGCCTTGTCGGCTCCTCGGAGCGGGACGGGCGGCGCATCATTCTCGTTGTCAATGGTCTCGATAATGCAAAAGAGCGCAGCCGTGAATCCGAACGGCTGATGGAATGGGCCTTTCGGGAGTTTAACAACTATGCCCTCTTCAAGGCTGGCGATGTTGTCGACAATGCCCGGGTCTGGCTGGGCAGCAAGGACCTGGTGCCGCTCACCCTGGAATCCGATCTGACGGTCACGCTCAATCGTGCGGCGCGCAAGTCCATGACGGTGAAGGTTGTCTATAACGAGCCAATTCCTGCCCCGATCATCAAGGGAACGCCAGTGGCCCAGCTGGTCGTGGAAGGCCCCGAAATGGACACGGTGACAGTGCCATTGATCGCAATGGAGGATATTACCCGGCCCGGTCCGCTAAAGCGCCTGACCTCGGCTGTCGAGTATCTCGTCTTTGGCCCGTCCGCGAACTAGGCTGAAGCAAACAGGATGCAGACGAAAAAGCGGAATGGAAAATTCATCACATTTGAAGGCGGGGACGGAAGTGGCAAGTCCACGCAAAGCCGCCTGCTTGCCGAATTCCTGAAAAAGAAGGACATTGACAGTCTGCTGACACGGGAGCCGGGCGGCGCGCCGGGTGCGGACGAAATCCGTGAGTTGATCCTTACAGGAGAACCGGACCGATGGGACGCCATCGGGGAAACACTGCTTTTCTATGCTTCCCGCAGAAATCATCTCCGCCTTACCATCTGGCCAGCGCTGGATGCCGGACGCTGGGTTATATCCGATCGGTTTGCCGATTCCACCCTGGCCTATCAGGGGTATGGAAATCAACTCGGTGAAGCGGCCGTCCGGAGAATTCATGAATTCACGGTCGGCGACTTCGTGCCCGACCTGACCTTCATTTTCGACCTTCCGGCGGAAGAGGGGCTTCAACGCACCATGGGGCGAACCCATAATGAAGACCGGTTCGAAAAGATGGATCTTGGCTTTCACGAACGGCTGCGGGAAGGCTTTCAGGAAATTGCACAGAAGAACCCGGATCGATGCGTGCTTATCGATGCAACGCGCGCCGTCGATGACATCCAGCAGGAGCTGCGCGACATCCTGAATGCGCGCCTGCTGTCGTGAGCGACCTACCGCAATCCGACAAGCTCGATGGTTATCCTCATCCGCAGGATACGACCAGGCTCGTCGGTCATGAGTCAGCTGAGGCGCGCTTTCTCGACAACTTTCTGAGTGACCGCTTCCATCATGCCTGGCTGATCACCGGCGCAAAGGGCGTCGGCAAGGCTACCTTCGCCTACCGCGCAGCGAAATTCCTCCTGAGCCGCCAGGCCAGTGGAGGAGGGGGGCTGTTCGGCCCTCCCGACACCCTCGATGTGCCCGAAGACGACCCGGCCCTCGCGTTGATACATGCGGGATCGCATCCTGGCCTTGCGGTTCTGCGTCGGCAGTATGATACCAAGAACAAGAAATTCTACACTGCGATCCGGGTCGATGACGTCCGCACCCTGAGCCCGTTTTTTCAGCTCACGGCGTCCGAGGGGAGCTGGCGGATCGTGATCATTGATCCCGTCGATGACATGAACACAAGTGCCGCCAACGCGATCCTTAAAACCTTGGAGGAGCCGCCGAAGAAAACCCTGTTCCTGCTGCTTTCCCACACGCCGGCGGGGCTGCTGCCAACCATCCGGTCGCGCTGCCGCCAGCTTGCGCTGCGGCCACTCGATGACGCCCATATGAGGGCCGTCCTCGCCCCGCATTGCGAAACCTTGTCGCCGGGCGAACTTGATATGCTGTTGACTCTCTCGGAAGGGAGCCCGGGTAAGGCACTCCGTCTGCTGGAAGCGGGCGGGCTTGAAATCTTTACCTCTCTCCTCGATATCTTTAGGGAATACCCCCGTCTCGACGCAGAGAAACTTCATGCGCTTGCGGATAAGAGTGGCCTGAAGGATGGGGATACACGATACCGGAGTGTCTGCGAGATTTACCCCTGGTGGCTGACCCGCCTAGTACGCGCCGCCAGTGAGGACTTTACCGGCGACACCCTTATTCCCGGGGAAGCGGATATCATGAAACGGATGATCTCCCGTCATCTCCCGTCTGCCTGGGCCGAACTTTGGGAAAAAGGGAATGAGTTGATTAAAAGGGCGGATTCAATCAATCTCGACCGCAAACAGGTTGTCCTCAACCTGTTTTTGAATGTAGAACGCATGAGCAGATAACAACAACAATGTTGCGGATAACGAATGTTAGTCGATAGCCATTGCCATTTGAACTTTGAACAGCTTTCCAGCGAGATAGACGATGTCGTCGCGCGGGCGAGGGCGGCCGGGGTCGGCCATATGCTGACCATCGGGACCAAACTTCGCGAATTCGAGGGCGTGCGTGCCATTGCCGAGCGGTTTGACGACATCCACTGTTCCGTCGGTGTGCACCCGCATGAGGCCGAAAGCGAGGGCGACGAGGTCACGGCAGCGAAGCTGATCGAGCTTAGCAATCACCCGAAAGTCGTCGGCATTGGTGAGACCGGCCTTGATTATTTCTACGAGCATGCTCCACGCGAGCTACAGAAAAAATCCTTTCGCCTGCATATCGAGGCGGCGCGTGAAACCGGCCTGCCGATCATCGTACATACCCGCAATGCAGATGCGGATACTGTTAAGATTTTGTATGAAGAGTATGAGAAGGGGCCTTTCACCGGGGTAATCCATTGCTTTAGCTCTGGCTGGGAAGTCGCGGAGAAATCAATGGAAATTGGTTTTTATATCTCCATCTCCGGGATTGTGACCTTCAAGCCTGCCGAGGAGCTTCGCGAGCATGTCCGCAAGATTCCGGTAGAAAAATTACTGGTCGAGACGGACAGCCCGTATCTGGCGCCGGTACCCAAGCGCGGCAAAACCAATGAACCGTCCTTCGTGGCCCATACGGCCGCGAAAGTCGCCGAACTCAAGGGGCTCGACCCGGATCGGCTCGCCGCCATCACGACGGATAATTTCTTTAACCTTTTCAATAAGATAGAACGGAACCTCTAATGGAAGTGACGATCCTTGGTTGCGGCACCTCCGGTGGGGTACCGCGCATCGGGAATGATTGGGGCGCCTGCGACCCGAACGAGCCAAAAAACCGCCGCCGTCGTTGCTCAATCCTGGTCAAGGAAAAGGACACGACGGTCCTGATCGATACGTCTCCGGATATCCGCGAGCAGCTTCTCGATGCCAATATCGGCCGGCTCGACGGAGTTGTCTGGACCCATGAACATGCCGATCAATGCCACGGAATTGATGAACTTCGCGTGCTCGCCATTCGCAACCGCGAACGCGTTAACGTTTGGAGCGACAAGAAAACCCTCGATATCCTGACGACACGTTTTGATTATTGCTTCCGTCAACTGGACGGCAATCCATATCCGGCCATTTTAAAAGAGCATTATATTAAGGGGCCGTTCAGCATCGGCGATATCGAGTTTATTCCATTCGATCAGGATCACGGCAGCATCACGAGCCTTGGCTTCAGGATGGGTGCGATCGGTTATTCAAACGATCTTGTCCATCTCGACGATCATGGATTTGAAATCCTTAACGGCGTCGATACCTGGATTGTTGATGCCATGCGTTATACGCCGCATCCGACACATGTAAATCTGGAAACCGCGCTTAAATGGATTGAACGGCTGAAACCACGGCGCGCGATCCTGACGAATATGCATGTGGACCTGGATTACCAGACCTTGATCAAGGAACTGCCAGACGGTGTCGAACCGGCCTATGACGGCATGGTGATCACTGTATAAGAAAACATACCCTTATTTTCAGCGCGCTCAGCGCTGAAGACGCTCCCTTGTATCGACGAGAACCCCCCTCAGAATGGGGACTTAAAAGCCCCCCGGCCTGTGGGGCCCTATTTATCCATATCCATTATTTTCCATAATATATATTATGCGTAAAATAGATATTTGAATAAATACCGTATTCCGCTGCCCTCTTCAGAGAATTATTTAAATGGCATGCAGTTATTCTTCCCCATAGATAATGGTTTCTATGACATCAACACTCTCGGCATCAATCACCAGCGTGGCGACATCGAAAGAAAACCCCTGTCGTGCAAGTGATGCTAGTTCCTTGTTGCGGCGCTCGGCGCGTATCTCTTCCGGTTTATACGGCCCAAACCGCCGCCGCTTCACGAAACGTGCTGCCGCGCGCCTGTCAAGCGCCTGCCTGTCGTCGCCAAGCGCGTCAAGCGCGTCCGATTGATCATTATCGGAAAACTCCATTTCCTGCAGCTTGAGGCCGATCTGGGCGACCGACCGTCCCTGCCGCGCCATTATCCGCGCCTTGCTGGCCGCAAATTCGCTGTCATTGATAAAGCCGGCCTTGATCATATCCTCAACGACCTTTGCGATATCCTCTTTCAGCTTTTCCTCAGGCAGATCAAAATGCTCCCGTTGCGGCGCGGCCTTATTAAACAAATGCTGTGCCATTTTGCGGCTGGTAGCCGGAAAGCGGTTCAAATAACGAAGTGCCTGATCGCGCAGCCATTTTGGCGTTGGCTCCACCGGTTTTCGGGGGCGTTTTGCTTTCGGTTCTTTCTCGTCGGTCATCCAAAACTCGATTATTTCGTCAGTATGCGTATGTTACTTATGGCCAGGGTCAAAGGAAATCCTTTAAACTGGTACTGCTTTAAAGTTCTTTCGCGAGAGATCCTACATGTCACAACCAAAATCCTCGACATCGATTAATCAACTCCTTGATATCATGGAGAAATTACGTAATCCGGATGGCGGGTGCCCATGGGATCTGGAACAGAATTTCGAGACCATTGCTCCCCATACGATCGAGGAAGCCTATGAGGTCGCCGAGGCCATTGCCAGAAACGACATGGCAGAGCTTAAAGACGAGCTCGGTGACCTGATGTTCCAGGTGGTCTTCTATGCGCAAATGGCAAAGGAAGCCGGTGATTTTGACTTCAATGACGTGATAGAGGCGATTTCGGAGAAAATGATCCGCCGTCACCCCCATGTGTTCGGCACCGCCGATATCGCAACAGCGGAGGCGCAAACCACGGCCTGGGAAGAAACAAAAGCACAAGAACGCGCAGAGAAAACCAAGCATATGGACAAGGCGCCGTCCGCACTGGATGGCGTGGCCGAGACCCTGCCTGCCCTCACACGCGCCGTGAAGCTACAGAAACGGGCCGCCCGCGTCGGGTTCGACTGGCCATCAATTACTCCGGTGTTTGACAAAATTGAAGAGGAACTTGGGGAACTGAGAGCGGAAATCGACGAGAACGGCAGTAAGGATCGTATCGCCGAGGAATATGGCGACCTACTTTTTGTACTCGCCAATCTCGGACGTCACCTCGAACTCGACCCCGAAACAGTCCTGAGAGCCGCCAACCGAAAATTCATGCGTCGCTTTCAAACAGTCGAGAAACGACTTGAAAATAAGGGAAAATTCCTGGATCAATGCAGCCTAGAGGAAATGGATGACGTGTGGAATGAAATTCGGGCTGAGGACAAAATAAATCAGTAAAAACAGAGAATTAATTCAGTTTTTTAAGAATTTTCTCTAACCGTCCAAGATTCTCCGGAGAGAATTTTGCCTCAATATGCACCGTATCTTCCCGGTCAGAACGATCGAGCACCGTGCCATGACGATAGATCCAGGAAAGGGTCGCGCCGTCTTCGGCCGGAATATCAAGTTCCAGAATTTTCTGCTTCGCCGTCAGCCTCTCTTCAATAAGCGCAAGAAATACAGGCGTCCCCTCACCTGTTACGGCAGAAATGGCAACCTGTCCGTCCTCGCGTGCCACGCTGTTGAAAAGTTTATCGCGCGACTCATCCTCGAGGAGGTCGATCTTGTTCAATATTTCCAAGTAACCGCTCGTGTCATCCGTATCAACACCGAGGCGCCCCAAGACGTCGAGGACGTCCTGACGTTGCGCGGCCGTGTCTTCGTGGGTGATGTCACGGACATGGACAATCAGGTCCGCCTCGAGCACCTCCTCAAGGGTTGCTCGGAATGCCGCGACCAGTTCCGTCGGCAAGTCAGAGATAAATCCCACAGTGTCGGAGAGAATCACCGGCTGGCCGCCCGGGAGGACGATTTTTCGCATCGTCGGATCAAGGGTCGCGAAGAGTAAATCCTCCGCAAACACGTCTGATTCTGTCATCCGGTTGAAAAGCGTTGATTTTCCGGCGTTGGTATAGCCGACAAGGGCAACGATGGGATACGGGACCTTTTTGCGCTTGGCCCGGTGCAATTCGCGGGTCTGGACAACGGAATTGAGCTGCCGCTTGATCTTCGTGATCCGCTCGTCAATCAGCCGCCGGTCGATTTCCAGCTGCGATTCACCGGGACCCCCGATAAAGCTCAAGGAACCGCGCTGCCGCTCCAGATGGGTCCAGGACCGAACAAGCCGGGTACGCTGGTAGCTGAGATGCGCAAGCTCGACCTGCAGCGCGCCTTCGCGGGTTTGCGCGCGCTCTCCGAATATCTCGAGGATAAGGCCCGTCCGATCGACGATCTTGACATGCCAGCGTCGTTCCAGGTTGCGCTGCTGGACCGGTGTTACCGGTCCGTCGATAATGACGACTTCTATGCCGGAATTTTTTATGAACGCCCCAAGATCAGTAATCTTGCCCTCACCGAACAGCGTTCCGGGCCGGGCTTTCGCCAAGGTGACGACTTCCGAATGGACCACATCAAGTGATATGGCTGCAGTCAGGGAAACGGCCTCTTCCAGGCATCCTTGCGGATCCCGGAGCTTGCTTTGCGTCCTGGTTTTTATGGAGGGATGCAGAACAAGCGCCGCCTCCCCCGAACGCAGGCTGTCGCGTTCCGTATTAGAGTCCATAGGATGGATATAGGGGTAGCATTGCGATGTTGAAGGTCAGCTTTCTGCCGAAGGATCAAAAAGCTGTATGGGGCCGGCAGGCATTACCGTCGAAATGGCGTGCTTGTAAACAAGCTGTTCGTGGCCATCCCGTCTCAGCAATACGCTGAAATTATCAAACCAGCTGATTGAGCCTTGAAGCTTTACACCATTAACCAGAAACACGGTTACCGGAATCTTGTCCTTGCGTACCTTGTTTAGAAAAACATCCTGTACATTCTGTGACTTCTCAGCGCCCATCTTGAATTATCTCTCGTCTGTCAAATCGTTTTCAGCTCGCCTTTTGTCAGTCAAATCAGGGACATTCTGATTGCTTCTTTAAAATAAAAGGCAAAAAAGTTTCCCTGACATAAGGATTTCTCCCCCTAAACACAAGCATTATAACACCGAAATTGCAACAAATAACGACTTTGGCAAAAAAAGCACAGTCTCAACTGTATTATTAGGGAAATACTAGGCATCCGCAGACATAAATTTCTCGTAAATCTTCCTAAGCTTTAACGAAATGAGGCCGGGATGACCATTCCCGATCACCTGATCATCAACTTTTACAACAGGAAGGACATATGATGTGCTGCTGGTAATAAATACTTCACGGGCGGAAAGCAGTTCGTCGACTGAAAAACTGCGCAGTTCCAGCTCGATTCCGTTTTTCTCCAGTTCCCGGATCAGGGACGCCCGTGTAATACCTGCGAGAATGGAATTGCTCGTCGGGCGGGTCACGATCTTCCCTTCCTTGCTGACGATCCAGGCATTTGTTGAGCTGCCCTCCGTGACCATGCCGTCCTCGTCCACCTGAAATGCCTCATAGGCTCCATTTTCCTTGGCTTCCTGCTTCGCCAGGACATTCGGCAGCAGCGAGACGGACTTGATATCCCGTCGGGTCCAGCGAATATCCGGCACCGTGATCACGCTGACCCCTTCCTGTGCCT
>Ga0098035_1001753_pt1 | contig 10355 bp, 1 predicted proteins | sample 3_EtaG_FD_75046 | JGI IMG/M metagenome (GOLD analysis project Ga0098035, IMG submission 75046) | Marine viral communities from the Subarctic Pacific Ocean - 3_ETSP_OMZ_AT15126 metaG | ecosystem: Environmental > Aquatic > Marine > Oceanic | place: Pacific Ocean | collected 2015-01-07
GCTGCTCTGTATGCTGAAACACGGATGGCATTCTCAACAGCAGCATTAGAGTTTTCTATAAAGTTAAGTAGCTTGTTGTTTCTAATGAATTTAAGAAGTTTTTTAGGATTACTGATATCTCCAACATCATTCAGCATATCTTGGACTTGTACATCAATTCCCTTTAATGCTTGGAAGAAACCAACTCGACCACCATTTGCCTTAAACTCATTGTATAAATCTTCGTAAGTGTAATCTTGTTCTACACCGGAAGGATTAACCATTCTGAATGTTTTTCCCCCTTTGCCTTTCTTACCTCTTTCAACATTGAAGGCAGCCCTCAAAGATGGAAACCACCCCTTGAATGCTTCATTTCTAAAGCTAACTGTTGCCTCTTCTGTGAGGTTAATTCCAGCAGTACCTAAATCTCTTGTAGCGTTACCTATAATAAACTCTGGGTTAAATGCAGTATTAATAGCAGCGAGATATCTCGTTACTGTTGACATCATATTGATAATTAGTCCACCACTTTCAGAGCCTAAGTTCTTTAATCCCCTAGCTAGGAAGTCATCTTGGATAAGGACTTGTCTTTCCTTACCATTCTGCATGAACTTAAATAATGTTCCTGGGCCGTATCTATTTGCATTCAAGAACAGTATCTTATTTCTAGAATATTCCTCTGTATCTCTTAGATATTGATCAATGTCTTCTTTTTTAGGATCTACAATCCATGCTCTGCTGAATATAGGATTGTTATTTCCATCTGTAAGATTTTTGTATTCCTGTGCAAACTTGAAGAATGATTCAGCAACTATGTTCTTCTCACTTCTAATAATGGAATTAATTAATTTTCCTCTTACTTGGGCAAGAATGTGCTGACCCCTAGTAGTTCTCCCTTTCATTATTGCGGCAGAACCTTCTTTTCCTACAGAAAATCCTGGAGTTCTATGTGTTTTCTTTGTTAGTGGTGATACAATTTGAATTCCAGAGCCAACTAAATTCTTGGCATCAATATCATAATCAATACCAGCAATGGGAATGTAATTTTTTATTTCAGTTGGTTTTCCTGTTTTAGGATCTATAGCTCCTCTTTTTGCTTCCCTTGTTTGCTCTTCTGAATATAAACCTGCATCAAGTTTAGCTCTTAACTCCAAATCCATCATTTGATTCACAATCTTACCTATTTCTTCAAATGAATCTTTTCTTGGATCTGCATTGACACCATCCATAATGGATTGTGCCTCTTCATCTGACATTCCAGAACCCATTTCAGATTCTTTTTTGCTCAGATGTTTGTACTTATCACTTATCTTAGGATCGGATGAATTCCATCCTTCCCTTATTTTTGCGTTTCTTTCTGGTGCGTGTCTAGCGTAAAGGAAATCACCAACTTCATCGACTGTTATTTTTTGACTTTTTAATATTTTATTAATCGGCTCAAAGTATGTTTCTCTGATTGCATTAATCTTATCTTTAACTTGTCCCCAATACCTTTCTTCCTTGACATAGAAGTTAAGGGAATCTGGTATTGCTTTTCCAGTTATTTCTTTAATTTTTTCAAGAAATTCTTTTCCTCTGTATAATTTATCTTGAAGTCTTATTCGCCAGTGAATGGCTTTGTTTTTAAAATTAGGATGATCATCCAACCATTTTTCAATTTTCGCTACCCATTTAGGTGGCTGATAGGCAATTGTGGAACTGATTTCAGAATTAATCGTGTCAATCTCCATGAGACTTTCAATTCCTGTCTCTGCTGGATCATTGGCAAGGTGGTCAATGCTATATGCAACGCCACTTTCCTCTCCGTATGCTATGGATGATTCTGGTTTGTTTTCTAGTTCCTTTGAAATATTAGGCCCTGTTGGGCTTCTGTCTATTTCTACTTCTTCAGTTACTTCTGTCGGTTTTTCTATTTTGCCTTTGTGTTTTTCGATAAAGGCTTTGTATTTTTCGTTTCTTTCGGCAACGACTTTTTCGATTTTTGAGATGGCACTGCTGATATTGTCATCGAGGTTTTCGGCAGATTTAGTGCCTCCCATTCTTTCATAGTACCCTGTTTTAATCTCATTTTTTATCTCCTTTATAGCTTGTTCGTATGTTATATTACCATCTTCATCTGGTTTTGCAACAGTATAATCTCCATCCCAAACTGCATTCCATATTGTACCATCAGCATTAGGATCTATTTTATCTAAAGCATCATTTATTATATTATCGTCTATCCTTCCATCAAAAGAATTAATTTCTATAACATATCCACCCGGCACAGGCTCAATATTTAAACTTTGACCTATATCTTTTGTTAATTCAACCTGCTGTGCAGTCGTAGGAATTTTACCCAATACATGTACTTTGGATGTTGCTTTTTCATTTCCTTTTAATACATAGTTTTCAGGAACAACAGAATGAACGCTTGAAGCCATTGCTTCTTGGTTTAATGCTTTTCCTAGTATAGATAATAAAGCCTCTCTAAATTTCTTGTTGAGTATAAATTGTTTGTGTGTTGGTATTTTAGATAATAAAGGTATGCGTACATTAAGATTAGCAGAGCCTTCATAAGTGCCAAATCCCTGTATCATTCTTGTGATTTGTAGCTTCTTGCCAATAATGGCAGATGCCAGTTCTTCTATAAGAGATGGTTTTTGTTTAATTTTCTTTATTAAATCTTTTAATAATGACTTATGAATATTATTGTATTCATCAACAATTTTTTCCTTGTCAGAAAGAACATTAACAATATCTCTTGCTTCACGACCTTCTGGCGTTAAAACAGTTCCAATTTCAACAGTGGCTTTTGGAGCAGCCTCAAATTCTCTAATTGTAGTCTGAAGATCAGCAGCTAAATCTTTATTAGATAATATTTCTGTTGTTAGTTTTCCATCCTCTAATGGATGTCCCTTGCTTTCCAATTCAGAAATTATATCACTGCTAACTTCCAGATAATTATCTGACATACCAGCTTCTCTGCTGTTATGAACCCAAGTCAATGCTTGGACTTGCCAAGACTGGTATTTTTGCTTGTCTGCCGGTAATGTTTCATTAACAGCATCCCTTAACTTATTGTAGAATTTGGATGTGACAGCATACAAGTCTGGATGAGCAATAAAATCAGAAGCATTAATGCCAAACATATCAGCTACTTGCAGATCATTTGTGGTAGAAGGAATTTTTGTTTCCAATCCCCCTAACAGTTTCATTGTTCCAGTAAAATTGCCAAACTTTTGAGTATCAATGGTATTGTCCGCTAGTAAATACTTGTTCAATGATTTCTGCATTTTAAATCCAGTACGAACAGGTACTTTTCTATACAGTTCTGATATTACTCCAATTGATAATCTCAAATTACCTTTGGGGTTAATGCCACCAGATGTAATGGATACTATGTCAATAAATTGTTTTTGTAAATTCTTCGGCAGTAATGATGTAAACTCTTTAAAAAATTCAGAACTTATTTCATACCAATAACGAGCATTGCCCTTGCCCTTCATTGCATCGTTGATGAATTTAGCAGTTGGTACTTTATAATTCGTCTTTTCTATTGCTGCAGTTGCTCTGCCATCTGTTAAAGCATCTACTTCAGCAACGGATACATCCAGCAAACCAGAAACAAAATCATCATCAAAGTTGGTAGTAATACCATCTTGATCACTTAATTCAGTAAATGTATCTGCATCTTGGGGAGTTAATGAAGTATCTATCGCCAATCTTTCTTCTGTTGGAATAATTTTATCCAAATAAGAAAGTTTCTTTCTCTCTATTGCAGTTGTTTTTTCTATTGTATAATCAACTTTGGGAGTAACAGTAGTAGGTAATTTTGCTTCAGCTTTCTTTATAAATCTTTTAAATTTAGCATTAGTTGTACTGTTACGATATTCATCTTCAGACAATTTAGGTTTGTCTTGTCCAACATAATCCATTGCTTCAGACATTTTTTTAGAAACAATAACATTTGGATATCTAAATTGCTGACCAGATATATCTACAAAAGCTCCACTAGGAAGTTGATTAATGTAATGATCTTGATTTTTTTCAACTATATTTTTAATAGGATCACTAAAAGGTAATTTAACTCTTATTACTTTTCCACCAAGTTTGTTTTGTACCAAAGTAGCACAAGCCTTACAGTAATTATAAAGAGGGCCTAGTTCTGATGAATAATTATTCCATTCTTCCTTATCTAATTTTTCACCTTGTTTTGTAAAAGAATTATCTCCTTGCTCTTCTTCTGCTATTTCCTCTGCTATTGATTTTATTTCTCTAAGTTGTTTTCTTTCTTCTGGAGTAGGCTTGATTGTTGTATCAATTGTATAGTCAACTTTTGGTTCTATATTTAATACCTCTTGTACTTCAGATGGTGCTCCATCACTTGAGCCTTCCCAATCATCGTATATTTTCTTGTTGGCATCAGAAAGATTTTCATATCCTTCTGCTATTGTATAATCAACTTTAGGTGGTAATTTAAGTATAGGTCGTTTAGGTTTAGCTTCTTTTTCTTCTAGAAGTTTAGCTGCTCTTTCTGCTGATACTACAGCTTTTTTATCTTCTTCAATTTCTGCTCTTTCTACTTGTCTTTCTTCTCTCTCTGGGAAGAAACCTTCATTAATAGCTCTGTATAAAGGTTTACGATTAATTCTTACATCACTTAATTCTTTGTGTATCTTTCCGTCCTTGCCTACTAATTCACTGCCTCTACCAATGGTAATGGATTCACCTATATCTGGATCTTTAATGTTAAATTTATGACCTTGATTTTCCGCAACGGCAGCGTTAACCATTGGCTGCATCATTTCTTTTATAACAGCCTCATTAACTCTTTCTGGTTTCTCAGATATAAGTTTGTTTTTGAAATCAGTAACTTGTCTGTCAGATTCCGTAAAGAGTGCTTGTTTTTGTGTAAAAGCTATACCAAATTTCTTTGCCTTGATAATACTTTTAGCGGCACTGTTCAATGTTTCTATTGCTTCACTGGATGGCCTGAATCCCAAAGGTTTGAATATAGGATTGTTAGAATTGATTTCTTTTTTAAGTTCACTGCTGGTAGTGGGGTAATTAGTGTTACGTTCTATGGTATAATCCACACCCTCTGGAACAATGAATCTCTTGCCTTCAATCTCTTTTGTCGGAACTTCCACTTCGGCAATTTCTTTTGCCCTTCTTTCACCTAGAGCCTTCGCTTCTGCTTCAGTCTTAGGAGCTGCCCTTCTTGCAATTTCTCCCTCTTCTGCTGCCTTGAAGATTGACTCCCAAGTGTTGTATCCCTTACCTGTAAGAAATCGTCTTGTTTTGGCAAGTATGTTTCTAATCTTTTTAAAGGCACGTTGAATCATATTACCTGTTTTAGGTAATCGCAATCCCAATTCATTTCTTGCATTCCATACTTGGAATACATATGCCTGCATTTCCCTTGAACTAAGAGTTTCTTGTTTTGTTAAGTCGTCTCTTTTACCAGTTTTTTTATTGATCTTAGCATGTCTTCTTCTCAACACATTCATTATGTCATCGCCAAGAATTTTCTTAACTGGTTCAGGCAGTTTATCTACTGTTCCTTCTGGGAACGATTCATCTAATGCCTTTTGCTCAATGTTAGTTAAAACACCGTCTGTCTTCATGCTGTCCATGACATTCTGCAATGCATGGAATGATTCGTGGGAAAGAAGTTGCTTTAATGCTACTCTGAATTCAGCGGGAGACTCTGATCTTCCTGCCATTTTTTCCATATGCTCAAGAGATAAATAAATAATGTCGCTTGATCGGTCATACCACGCTGCAACATCTCCAAAGGCGTATTCTGTTTTTTCAAGATCAACGCTTCCCTCTGGTCTTGCCGTTGTCTCTGTGGCAATTCTAATTCCAGTGGTAGGCCCTGCAATCTGTCTTATAATATTAGAAATAAATTTCGTTGTTTGGGATAGAATCTTTTTAGGTGATCTGTCTCTTGCTTCCAATTCCGGAAGAGTTATGGATACTCCACCAGCAGTTAAATCTGGTTGTTGACCAACCCTAGCCTGTGCATCCCTTAAAGCACGACCAGCCCTAGCCTCGTCAGTGAATACTCCGTAACTAGATTCCTGAACAACATTGTCAGTTCCCTTTTCTTTAAGGATCTTGAATATCTTGAACTTGCCATCCTCTGTTGGTCGCAAATCAAAGGTAGTGTCGAAGTCTCTTGCTTCCTGTTCTACATTTTCTTTTCTTTGAGTGTCAACATAGGACTTGATATCCTCTGGAAGGGATATAACCCCTCTTTCAATTAATTCCCTCTCTGTAGTAAACCATCTGTTGTATTGGTCTTCTTTAAATGTCTCATCTTCTTTTCTTCTTTTATTAAGAAGTCTTCTTTGTTTCTTGCTTAACTTCTCTACAAAACGTGCATCATTTGGAAGTACGCCTGCTCTTTTTAATTCCTGCAGATCGGTAAAGTCGTATTTCTTCTTGTCTTTTCTTGTTCCGGTTTTCTTTCTATGATCAAATAGTTGTTTCTTTTGAGAGGGCTTGAGGTTGAAGTCATAGTCAATATGACCTTCCGTGTATCCCTCTGGTGTTAACTTGGATGCCTCTTTTTCTTCTATAGTTAAAGGAGCTAGTTCTTCTTCAGTTCCCCTTTTTCCTTCCCATATGTCAACCCATTCACCCTTGGATGAATCCCAAGCAAATCCTTCAAATCCCTTTGTTTTTTCCTCACCAACTTTTTTCGTACCTTCTTTGACTTCCTTGTCCTTGGCTGTATACAATACTTCACCTGGTTTGGGTGGTATTGCTGTACCTTCTTTAGTTAAAAGTCTTCCAAATTTTTCTTCTCTTCTTTTAAGTTCTGCTTGAGCTTGTTCTTCAGTCTTGTAGGAAAGGGAATCTTCTCCTCCCCACTTATTGTCCCTAACAGCAAATCCCTCTTCTTGACCTTCAAATTGATCTGTTTTTATTTTATCAATTTCAAATCTTCTTTGACCTGTTTTCTTTTTTGGCTTGACTACTTCTTCAAATCTAGGTGCTGGAGTTCTTCTTGCTGTAAGGAATTCCTTTTGATAGGCATCATAGTATTCTCGTGCTGCCTCTTCACCATCTTTCTTAGTAATTTTTTTTATTTTTTCTGTGAGCATAGCACCCACAAACAATCTTTTTCCGTCTTCCGTTCCCTCTTGACGTAATGAATTTATTTTATCAGGAGAAAGTTTAACGGGAATAACAGGAGGAGCAACTTCTACTATTGGAGGCTTCTCTTCTTTTTCTAATTCTAGTGTTTCTAGTGCTTCTTCTTCAGCGGCTTCTGCTTCTTGTTCTCTACTTATATCACCAACTTGTTTATTAAGTTCATCTTCAACTTTTGATACGGTTGGAATTGATAAAGGCCCCGTAGCACCACCTACAACACCACCTAACAATCCACCAGCAAATGCCGCTTCTTCGTATTCACGCATTGCCTCTTCATCATCCAAAGACAGTCCAGCCTGCATTCTTTCAATGAATTGCTGTCCGACCTCTGTTGCTGCCTCAACAGGAACTCCTACAGCACCACCTTTAAGAACTTTTCTAAATATGCCCTTTGATGTTGTTTTCTTTAAGAAAGGAGGAAGGAATCTGTATAATATTGTATCCAAAAGTGCCTGTGCAGGGGCTGACAATGCAGCAGTTATTTCATCTATCTCTGCTTTTCTACCTTCTCTGACTTCCTGTGACTGTCGAAGAATGTTTTGTCCGAAGAACATCGGAGTTAAAGCCGCTGTGCCTCCTATTAATGAACCAATACCCATTCCAGCAACTGTGCCTAAACCAGGTAACGCTGCACTTCCTATAGCACCACCAGCTATTGCACCAGCCATCCACGGACTAGACTCACCAAACTTCTGAATAGCGTAACGAGTTAAGTCGCCTATGCCACCAATGTCTCTCCAACTTTGAATGTAGTCTGGGATAATTTGTGCTTGTGCAAGTTCTGCCTCTTGAGCTTTTCTTAATTGTTCCTCTTGAAATTCACCTTCACCAGCGACACCAGCGGCAACGCCTCGTGCCATTGGCTCTAAACCCATAAAACCTTTTTTAAAGGATGGGCCAATAGTCTCTAGTATTCCCGCTTCCTCTTCCGGTTGATCTTCCAAGGAAACGTATTTACCAAATCGTTTCGTTTCTGGTGTTGTTGTATCCTGTTGAAGAAGAAAAGCTATATAATCTTCTTCATCATCAAATTCATTTTTTATATCTTCATAATTTTGATCATACAATGCACTAGCAATAAAATCTGCCGGATAAGAAAGAAGTTTTGGAAATCTCTCTCTAATTTCACTTAAAGTTGATGCCATTTTTTATCTCTCTTCGGTTAATTGCTTCCACCACTTATAATATTTTGTATTTCCTCTTTGGTAGTAAATTTCTTATTCAATTCTAGTTCAACTTTTCTAGTAACCAAGTCTTCAATAGCCAACATATCGCCTTTTTCCATCATGCCAGATATATCGTAGTCTTTACCATCAATGGTTATGGTTTTGCTGTCAGTAATTTGCTGTCTGATTGTTTCAGTTAAGTTATCTACAAAATCTTGATCTGGTGGAGCAAATCCTAATACTTTCGTCTCGAATTGACCACTTTCTTTATTCAGATAAACATGTACTTTTGTTGCTACTTTATTGCCATCCGCATCTGGCATCATTATTGTAGTAGTCTTTCCTGTAGATACTTTCTCTAGGTTGACTAAATTCAAGTGCTTCTGCCAATCATTGTTGGTTTTTAAAATTTCAACTTCTAATACTTCTCTTTTGTAAGCTAACTCGTCTCCTCTGGCTTCTTTTTTATCTCTTAAATCCATCATTTTTAATTGAATATCTGCATCTGCTAAATCATATTTAGCATCTAAGTTAGCCCAATTAATCATTGATTGTTCTTTGATTTCCCATTCTTTTAATTCTCTGTCTGCATCGGCTGTAATAGCAGCTCTCAAATTATTATTATAGTTAATCATTTCATTAGATGAAATTTGCATTGCTTGATTCAGTGTGCTACTTTTAATAGTTGCCATATCTTTAGCAAAGTTTAAATCTCTGGAACTAATGTCAATTGATTTAGTTATTTTTTTCAAATCTAATTCAATTTTGTCTTTAGCATCTTCACGCTTTTCTTTTTGTGCTCTTGCGTATTCCTCTACACCCTTGATTCCACCTTCTGCTATAGCACCTAACATATCTGGATTATCGGATGCTGCCCATTGGAGTCCCATCATCATTAGTGGCATAGCCCAAGCTGGTGCATCTTTACCTTTATCTTTGCCGTAATATTCTTCACCAATTTTCTTTAATGCTGCTTTATCTGATTCTGATGCATCTTTATAACCATCAATAACTTTTTGATACTCTTCATTATTTGTAAATAATTCATCTGTTATTGTTTTTGCATCTCTAGGTGTTTCAAGTAAACCTTCGGCTTCCATTTTATCGTAAGTGCTTCCACCACTAAAAACAGAATCACCATCTTTTCTTTTTGGTTTTGTTAATTTTGGCTTTTCAAATGTTGTACCATTAGTGCTTCCATTGGACTTACTGGTTATTATTTTTTTTGGATCTAAAAAACCTTCTTGATCTTTCTTTTCTTTTGCAATTTTTGCTTGATATTTTTTTACTTCTGGATCACTAAGATCAAGTTGCCTGTAATCTTCTCTAGATCCTCCCTCTAATGCTGTTATGCCTTCGCCTTCTATATCTTTTGGTAATTCATCAATGGCTTCCTTGTGCATTGAATGAATCATAAAGTGGGGAACTTCCTCCCAACTGCCATATGGCTCTCCTGTTGACTGATTAGTTGGAGGTGATTTCCCTTGTCCTTGTAAGAAATTTACTTTTTGATCAATTGCTGATTTTAGTCTTCCTTCTGCACCCTCATCTGCACCATAAACTTCTGCTCCAATTAATCCTTTTGATTCATATAAATTTGGATCACTAATTGGCATTCCACTTTGTGATACCCATCTGCCATCTTTCCATTCTGGATAGTGTTTTACTCCAAGATTTTGCATAACTTGTCCAGTGGGACTTGGCTGTTCATAGACTACACCAAATTCCGGGTCATCATAATAAGCAGAAACAGTATCTTTTTTCTTCTTTACTCTTTTACCAACTCTGAAATTCTGTGCATTGGCTAGGAAACCACCGGTAACTCTCATCCCCGTAGGGTTGCCACCGGCAATGCCTCGTACCATTCCACCACTTCTGTATCCAATGGGATTGGACTTGAAGAAGTTTAACAGTACATTCGTATTGGGGAGGGTTGTATTGTAGTTGCTTAAATCTGCGTATAGTCCACCTTTGAATTTCTTCATTATTTCGCTCCTACCATTCCGCCTCTATTGAAACCAAACATTCCCGGTAAAGACATTCCAGCCTGTCCTGCAGCAC
>Ga0098035_1001754_pt1 | contig 10355 bp, 12 predicted proteins | sample 3_EtaG_FD_75046 | JGI IMG/M metagenome (GOLD analysis project Ga0098035, IMG submission 75046) | Marine viral communities from the Subarctic Pacific Ocean - 3_ETSP_OMZ_AT15126 metaG | ecosystem: Environmental > Aquatic > Marine > Oceanic | place: Pacific Ocean | collected 2015-01-07
TCGCAAACTAACTTTATTCTTGATTGTAAGTGCCGCATTTATAATGTTTTGAGGCTTGTAGTGCCTAAAACCTTCTTTAATATTTCCTTTTGTTTCAGATGATAAAAAATTTACAGCGGCGGCCTTCTTAGAAATATTATACAATTTTGAAAGATTCTTTGTTAACTTATTTAAATTATTGTTTTCATCGTCAAAACAAAATACTCCTGACGCAACAACCCAATCAAAACTATCATTTGAAAACGAACTGGTGTCGGACAAATGAAAAATGACACTTTTATTTTTTTGTTTTGCCACTTTAATGAAATTTTTATTAATGTCGGCGCCAACATAATCAACATTTATGTTTTGGCTCAATAAAAAATCATAAAAATCTCCGAAGCCGCAGCCAACGTCTAATACGCTTTGGCCACCTTTAATGCCCATTTCTAATAAAACCCTAAAACGAATATTTTGAGATTCTTTTGAGCCCCAGCCCAACGACCTGACATCTTCACCGTGTTTTGAAAAAGTCTCGTTGTAGAATTGATTATTTAATTTCTTTAGTGTCTCAATCATTAAATCCAGTAATTGCTAAACCGCTTTCATCAACATGGGCGATTGCCTTACAGACTTCAAAACACTCAGCATATTTGACACCAATTTGATTACCACGAAACCTAGCCAACGAATAAACTGCCTCGATATCACCGTCTGACAAAAATTTATAAGCCCTTACGCTTTTAATTTTTGTTTCTATAACACTAGAAATATCAACATATACGTGATTTTTAAAAGAAAATGGTGTTATGCCACCCAAAGTTAACTGCTCATATAATAAAACCGATATATCATTTTTGCGTGCTGCAGAAAAAGTAGCATTAGCTATAGCTTTGTGGTCTTGATGTGAATCGCCACTCCAGTGTGTAAAAATAAGGTTGGGCTTAAATTCTCTTATAGTCTTGTCTATGCCCTGTACAAGCTTTCTATTATATTGTAAAGTATGAGGATCTAAATCTAAAATTTTTGCACCTACATCTAAAATCTTTGCAGCGTTTTGTTGATATTTCAATCGTTGAGATTTTTTTTCAACGCACGAGTTACCATTTATATCCTCGCAGGGTATCACATGTACCAACAACTGAACTTTGTGGTTTGATTCTCTCAATTTGGCGATTGTACCACCCACAGAAACTTCTACATCGTCGGCGTGCGCGCCGATCGCTAAAATTCTCATGTATGTTTTTTCATTTTTTTCTGTCATAGAGCACCTCACATATCTCAAATTGCCACAAATAATCAATATCAAACACCTCATTTTCTTCAACAACATATAAGGGAGGATCATTCTTTTTTGTGAAAGTTCCAGTGTGCTTTCCTTGAGGAATCCAATCTGTGCGGCCGGCATATAAGCAATGAGCCGCTTCATAGAATGGCGCCATTTCCTTTGTACTCAGCGTCTCAATATGTTCAGTCAAAATAGGACTCCTATCACAATCCCAAATCATGTTCTTTTTTTCAAACACTGCAAAAAGGCCATCGTACTCAGACTCAACAAAATTATTAACAAAACTATCAATAGTTTCAACCTTCAACAAAGGACAACATCCGCTTATCAAGATATAATATTTAAATTCTATTTTATCATGCCATTCTAAAATTTGTGCTAATGTTTTTTCATACTCACTAGATTCACGACTTCGTTTATAAATTTTAATTTTATGCTTATTGGCAATTTGTATCAATTCTTCATCACACGCAGACAAATATATATTTTCCTTCGGAATAATAGAAGATTTCAACATTTTTTCAATTATAATATCCGTTAATGTCGTTCCGCAGAATGGTTTAATCATTTTCTTAGAAAGCCTTTCAGATGAAAGACGAGCGGATACAACAAAAGCTATATCATTTATATTTTTCATTATAATGTCCATCCGCCATCAACAATAATATTTTGACCAACAATATAAGAAGAGGCATCAGATGCCAAAAATATCACCACCCCTTTTAAATCCTCTGGTTTTCCTATGCGGCCGAGCGGTATTTTATTTTCAAGCCGGCGCATAAAACTTTTTTCTTTTTGAACCGGCCCACTTGGAAAAGCACCGGGGGATATGCAATTAAATCTTATGCCTTTGTTGGCATAATAAGCAGCATAATATTTTGTCATTTGTATAATGGCCGCCTTGGAAACACCATAATTTGGAGGATTAAAAAATTCTGTGTGTTCTTTATAAATTTTAAAATCTGGGCTGCATACGCCGTACATTGAAGAGATATTAATTATATTGCCGCTCCGTTGTTTTTTCATGTATGGCACTACCGCCTTTGTGCATCTAAAAACGCTGTTAAGAACGCCGTCGATCCCTAGTTGCCACTCATCTTCAGATATGGTATCCGGCGTCTGACCCTTACAATAAAAAGCATTATTTACTAAAATATCAATTTTCTCATGTTTGTCAACAATCCGCCGACAAGCTCGTTGAATAGAATCTAAACTAGACACGTCCATAGATATAAATTCAATATTTGCTCTTTCTTTAAAAGTTCGATTAAATTTATTTTCATCTCTTCCGCAGACAATAACACTGGCACCTGCGTCTCTAAGAGACGTTGTTAGTGTTTTTCCTAGGTGTCCATACCCCCCTGTTATTAGGGCAATTTTATTTGTTAATGAAAACATTAGCATTTCCAATTTAAAGGTATAATCATTTTATCATCATTTTTATGAAGCTTTAATAACTCGCCATAAACATCCTTTACTTTTGGAAGATCATTGCAATATATCAAATTATTTTTTAACTCTTCTAGCGAATTGACACCCAAAATAATCCTATCTATATATTTGTTCAATGAAACAAAGCCAATACACGCAGAAGAGGCAGAAAGACTATTCTTAAAACAAATATTATTTAATTTCATTAAGTTGTCTTTTAAAGAATCAAATTTTTCTTCCAAACAATCACAATCTTTAAAAACCAAGCCCTGCAAAAAGACAGACCTCACCTGTATTTCTATCTCCCTTAGTTTTAATTCTTTAAAATATTGTGCAAAACGCTGGTCCATAATATTATAAGGCACTTGTACAATATTGAAATCAATAGTGTTGTTTAATAAATCTTCTAATTGTTCTGGATAATATAGTGAAAAACCAATTTTTTGTACTTTTCCCGCGTCTTGAGATTTTTTTATTTCATTCCAAATGCTGGGATTTTTTTTATAAGATTCAAACTGATGAACAAGATATGCATATACTTGATTGACGCCCAAAGAATTTAAACTATCTTTTATAGAATTTTTTTCTGAATATTTGGTAGTAATATTAAAGTGGCGCCTCTTATCGCACGCCCCTATTGAATTTTCACTTTCACCATAAAGAGGTGAAGTATCAAGATGTACAATGCCGCTCTTAAAACACAGATCTAATATTTGTAAAATTTCTTTTTTAGGAATTATTCCCTTCTGGTTGTTTATTCCATAATCTAGGCCAAATTGTGCTGTACCGATTGCCAAATTTCTCATACACTTTGCTTTTTATACATTTTTTCATATTCAACCTTCAACATTGATAAAATATAAGAATCTAAATATTTTCCATTTTTATAAATGTGTTGTCGCAATGTCCCCTCATGTTGAAATCCTATATGTTTATAAACATCCAAAGCCCCATTGTTTGAGTATACCTCACACCATATCTTGTTTAAATTAAGGTCGTTAAATCCATAGTTTATAAGAGTTTTTAATGTATCCGAACCATAGCCCCTTCCCCTATACGACGCATCACCCAAGGTAATAGCAAATTCGCCAGTTCTATAAACTGGGTGTATATAAGTTAGACCAGCAATCCCAATAATCTTTTCCGTATTTTCCAAAGGTTTTACAATAAAATATTGCCACGAATCATCATTTAAAATTTTATCTTTCCACCACTTCTTTTGTTGTTTTAAAGTCAACACTCTATACTCTCTATAGTATTGTCTAAAATTTGGATCATTTCTCCATTTTAAAAGTAATGGCAAATGCTCTTCTTCAATGGCATCTAAAAGAATTTTTTTCCCAATGATCATTTAATGCTCCTTATAAGCTGAAACTTTTCAGCATATTCTATGCCGACTTCTGCACCAGCTGTTTTCATTAAATTCACAATATTTTTATAACTTCTAGAATGAGGATGTTCTCTCATCTCTTCGTCATAAATCTTTAATGCTTCCATTTTTTTATCAACAAATTTTTCAACATTATAATACACATTTCCATTAAAATTTGCCATAGGATTATAATCAGTAGAAGAAGGAACAAAATATGAATAAATTTGTATTTTTTTGCCAGCTTGGGGCCTAAAGGCGGTGATGGTAGCCCTATAAACAATTGAATGATCAACGTTTAAGCAATCTGGGTGATGAGTGAAAATAATATCTGGCTCAAAATCTACATTATCTTCAATGAATTTGCACACTTCTAATAGTGGCACAACATCCATTTTATTATCTGGAAAGCTGCCACAAACGTATTCACTGATACCGAGTATCTTAGAAACCATTTCTAACTTTTCATTTCTGTTTGCTGCCACAGTTTTTCGGGCGCCAACGCCGTCAGTAAAAGTTATTAATTTAATGAAATAATCTTTTTGTGCCAGCATAGCCACTGTGGCCCCACACCCAAGAGTTTCATCGTCCGGATGTGCCGCAAGAACTAAAACATTCACCCAGTCCTCCTAATCTTTACATCGCACAAAACATCGCCATCAGACATTTTAGCTCGACTAAATTCTATTTTAAAACCATCTATTTTTAAATAAGGGTTGGGATACCCATCGGCATCCAACATTTGAATAAATTTATATACTTGATTTAAATTTTGCATTTCTGAAAAAGGAATTTGATTTTCTTTCCTTCTTTTATATGTTTGTATGCTTCCCTCTTGACTTTTTAGTAATGGGCTTTCATCCACACACCTTTTTATTAATAAACGTGCGAGGTTGGCGATCGTCATCCATATATCATAAAGATTGCCCTGTAGAGTTATTGGCAAAGAACAATATACGCCCCCACTATCTATTTTTCTTTCAACGGCGATTGCATTAACTCTACTTTCTACAATGCCATCTAAAATTTGATTCTGAATTGGGCTCCCTCCACGACCTTGAGGTAAATTGCCAGTATGAATTACCACACAACGATGGTTCTTATATACTTCCGCCGGTATGAGATTCGACCAATGAAAAAAGAAAATCCAATCTGGGCGTGCAAAATTTATCAGCGCCTCGACATATGAGCCATCATTAAAATATTTACATTCATGTTCCTCTTTGATAGAAGAAAACAAATGATTTGACCAATCATTCTTTTTAGAAACCAAAAAAATCATTGAAGGTGCTCCAACATCAACACTTCATCTGCTTTTATATTTTTTTTAATTTTCTGCCCAAGCACATCATAAAACATATCTGCTGAAATTGCTCCCGACAAGGACGGCCTCTTGGTTGTAATGTTCTCTAGGGTTAGTGCCTCGCCCTGATTTATCGCGGATGTTGCCACCACAGATCTTCTAGCATACTTAAATTGTTGCTCACTTTCGCTTAAGCCGGCCGATTTTGAGCGCATACTATTTTCAACATTTCTTATATTTTTAATCATTTCATTTAGTTCATCAGGCTCTAGTGCGTGTTCTCCGTGGTCGGGCCCGGGAAGTAATCTGGAGAAGGTGTAGTGTTTTTCTACAGTTGTAGCACCAAGAGCTACAGCAATGGGTGGAATCAAAATACCCCGAGTATGATCTGAGATCCCAACTTTTATTTTATGAGTGTAGTTCATGTTTTTTATTCGTTTTATCTGCCCCAAACACGCATCTTCATATGGAGTGGGGTATGCATTGTTTCCATGCAAAAAAGTTATATCCGGGTTTGGATTCTTTTCTGCCACCCATTCAATTATTTTTTGTATTGTTGCCAAATCAACTCCTATCCCGGCTGTGATAATAAGTGGCAGTTGAGTCCCAGCAGCATACTTAACAATGCGAGGATCTGTCGCTTCAAATCCTGCTATTTTTAGCCTTTTGACTCCTAAAGAATATAATTCATCTACGGCCTTTTCATCAAAAGGGGTAGACATAAATTCAATGCTGGATTCATCACAATATTGTTTTAAATCTTTTTGCCACTCCCGAGGCAATTCAATATCTTTTATTAATTTATTTATATCTTTATAGCCCGCAAAATCAGGCGTATTTTTTGCATATAAAGTTTCTGATGAGTAGGTTTGAAATTTAACTGCGTCTGCTGCAGCAGCAGACGCTATATCAACTAACTTTAATGCCTGTTCAAATTTTCTATCATGGTTGGCACCAGCTTCAGCTATAATAAATGTTTTCATAGCAATAGTTTACCACCTGTGGGCCGGGCATTTAAGATCAAAGCTGACAGTGAAGTGGCAAATTCAAAATTTTTGAATGAACGCTTTCCAAAAATGGCAAGCGCTGTTGTGTTTCATAATATTTCGCCTTGTGTAGCATCGGATAATGTCTTGCAAAACCATTTTTTTCAATAATTTTATTAGCCTCATCAAGGAGGGTAGTTGCAAAATAATAAGAAGAGTTGTCATCATGACCAAGCAACTTAAACCTTGCTTTTAGCAATTCATAATTCTTTTTTCTCCTCTCTAACAAATCACCATATCTTTTTATTTGAGTTAAGCCGATTGTGGCATTTAAGTTATTCATATAAAATTTAAAACCGTCGTGAGTTATGTCATATGAATTACCCTGCTGTTTCCTTCCAAAATTCCTGTATCTTAAAAAATATTGACTTGCTGCAGCATCATCTGTAGAAATCATTCCTCCGTCTGATGTACCAATTGGCTTATAGGGGTGAAACGAAAAAAATATAAAATCAGATGAAATTGTTGGTGTAACACAGTGTGCGCTATCAACAACTACAATTTCATCACCAACCAATTCAAAACCATCAATTTTGCTAACGCCGCCATACAAAACTGGCATAACAACAACAGTATTTTTAGTTGTCTTTCTTATATTCTTATAATGTAAAGAGCAAAATTGCAAATCCGGCTGAACATCTACAAAATATAAATTGTGTTCAAAGTGTTTCGCCGCCCACGCTGGAGATGTAAACCCGAGCGAAGTCGTATAAACATCACAAACTCCATATTTTTCCCTAAGATAAGAAAAAATTATAAAGGCTGCAGCTGAAGCAGAATTTGTTGATACATTATATTTCTTGTTAGAAAACGGAGCGAATCCTTTTTCAAATTCTAGCACATTTTGGCCAAAACCAAGTAGGCCAGATTCAATAACTTCTGTAATTACCTTTGCGTCCTTCTTATTAATTTTGGTCTCAAACAATTTCATGAACACTCTAATCCCTTCTTTATAAGTTCTACCAGCTTATCTACGTCTTTCTCGACCCACAAAGACGAATTAAACTCTGGCCCTTCATATTTTTCAAAATTTTGATGAACCCTAGAAGTATATTGTGGCCTGACTTGTAATAAATTGTTGCCCCCAACAATAAAAGTAAACGGAAGTTCTGTTTTGGCTAACATATCTTCATGAAGTTTTTCTCCCGGTCTAATTCCGACCATGTTAACCTTAATTTCCTTGGCCAAAATCTTACTGACCGCTTCAATACACCTTGGTAGCGTGTAAGAATCAATTCGTGGAATAAAAACCTCTCCACCCACTGCGGTTTCTAGGGTGCATAATACCGTATCAACAGCGTCGTCAAGAGTAAACAAAAAACGAGTCATCTCACTTGATGTTACATTTATTGTTTGACCCTTCTCTATGGCAGCCATCCACAGGGGAATAAAAGAGCCGCGAGAAGCAATCACATTTCCATATCTAACTGAGGCAAAAACAGTGTCTGTAGAATTGAAGTCATAGTTGGTAAAAATTCTTTCCGCTATAAACTTCGAAGATCCATAAACATTAACAGGTTGGCATGCTTTATCCGTTGAGACCAAAATACATTTTTTCACACCATTTTTCAAGGAAGCAACAGCTACATTCTCAGAACCTAGTATGTTTGTCTTCACACATTCGTCAGGGTAAAATTCCATATCCTCAATTCTTTTTAAAGCCGCGGCATGAATAACAAAATCAGGCTTATGAATTCTAAAAGTAGTATCCAGTTTGTTTAGGTCTCTAACGTTTCCAATTACACATTTAATACTTTTATCAGAGCCAAAATAAGCCGCCTGTTTTCCCTCGTCGCGACTATAAATAACAATTTGCCATCCAAGTTTTTTGATTTTTTTTACTAGGGCGCGCCCGAGCGAACCAGTGCCGCCTGTTATTAAAATTTTAAAATCTGTTGGCATAATAAATCCTATTTCTTTTTCTGTATATGTTTTATTAATTGTTGCGCACAATTTGTTTCATAAAATATATTTTGCGTGGTACCACTAAAATTATTTATTTTATATTTTAATAAATCCCAACCCTCTTTGCTATCAAGCTCTATTACATCTCTTTTTTTATAAATGGCGTGCATTCTTTCTATTCTTTTTTTGCTCAATTTTGGTGTTTGAATTACAAAAGAATTTTCATTAATTTTTTTAATGTCCGAAAAAGAAGCAGAAAAATTTATAACTAAGCACATATCAGCCACTGTAGGTATATTATACAGCGATGACGGAAAATTTAAATCTTTGTCGATTATAAGATCTGGTTTATTTTTACAATAATTCAACGTTGAGTTTTTTGATACTTGCGGATGGCCCTTTTCTCGTGACTTCCAAATTACAAAATACCCCTGATCGTGCAGAAATTTAATCAAGTTGTCCACACACTCTACCCATTTTTCATAATTGGGGTCTTTTAATCTAAGTGTTGTCTCTGGTATAAAACAAACTTTCTTATTTTTAAGATCTTCTAAACTGTAGTTTGTTGTATAAGGCTTATATTTCAACGCCTCTAGCCTAAAATTTCCAAAATAAACAGTATCAATATTTGGAAATCGTTGTTTATAAACACTCACATCATCTCTATATCTTGCAGCATTTAAACAAATGTTGTAATTGCTTTTTTCCATACACTCTTCGGGGCCCCATGCAAAATTAATTACCTTTGATTTGGAAGCGGTGGGTATCCAAAGTGGATATTTGTGGAATACGCTTTGAACAAAGACGTGTTCAGGGCTTAAACGATTATACTTATTTTCAAACTCCCTCTTTTCATCTTGGCCAAAAAAATCAATCAAGGGTGGCGGTAAATTATTTTTTAAACATATATTTTCAACAAAATCAACAAGTTCTTTTTTTTGATAAAAATAAAATTGTCTTTTTTTTTGCAAACAATCAAAAAAACAAACCCAACAAGGTTTTGATTCTGCTAAGTGTTGTATCAAAACTGGCATAAGGTCTTGAAGATTTGTCATTGCCAAAAAATAAAATGCGTTCATTCAACTGCCCTTTTATGGCCGGCTTCAAATTTCATAGGCAAGATTCTACAATTATCTTTTATAAACTCAATAATTTCATTTGTATAAACGTGCGACTCAAAACAATGAGCAATCTCATATTTTTCTAAGCCGTGATTCTCCATGAAATAATTTCTTATTTCTTTTTTTAGGATTCCAACTCCTATGGGTTCCCACGGATTATTATTTTCTGTAATTTTTTTATACTTATCATTTTCAATATTTAAAATTAATGTTAAAAAAAATTTACCGGATATTTTCATCCTATCCGCTTTAACTCTCATCGTTCTTTCATTTATATATGAACGTATTCCCGGGGGGTCAGATGCCATAGAGTAATATACAATTAAAAACTCCCCCCAAGTTATATCTTCGTTATTATAAACACACTCAAATGAATCCACCACTGAAAACCGTTCCGATATTTTTTTAACAATATCTGGCCAATATGCTCTGGTAGCCGGCCACAAATTAAAAATTAGAAACTTATCCTCTGTCATAAAATCGATCGATTATTTTCACCTTCTTTTGCCCAACACGGGAACTAAGACACTCTCCGTGTGACTTTTTTCTACGCTTCTATTAATCATGGCGACCCCCTTTTGATAACCAGTTTGATAATCAGTAAAAATTTGACTAGTGTCGTATAGACATTCCGTGACAAAACCATTTTTCTGTAAAAATGGTACGATATTTTTCCACGTATGTAAACCAAAATTATTCTTTTTCTTTGGTTTATTTTCCTTTGAAAAAATCAATACTGTGTTGCATTTTGGCAATATTTTACTTTCAACCATGGCCATTGTTTCCTGATCAAAGTGATATAAAACATTGGCCGCAAAGAACGCGTTGAAATCATAATTATCAACATTGGCAGCGAAACTTTTTGCATCCATGTGTATGGGTGTAAAATCACCCCGAGTCATAGATTTCGTAA
>Ga0098035_1001763_pt1 | contig 10329 bp, 10 predicted proteins | sample 3_EtaG_FD_75046 | JGI IMG/M metagenome (GOLD analysis project Ga0098035, IMG submission 75046) | Marine viral communities from the Subarctic Pacific Ocean - 3_ETSP_OMZ_AT15126 metaG | ecosystem: Environmental > Aquatic > Marine > Oceanic | place: Pacific Ocean | collected 2015-01-07
CGCTGTCGACCTGCGAGAGCAGGCCGGCGGCCGAGGCGGTGTTTACCAGATAGCCGCCGCCATTGGCGATCATCTTGTCGACCACCGCACGGGCGGCATAGACATGGGCCATCACATGGACATCCCAGTTGAGCTGCCAGATATCATTCGGCGTTTCTTCCCAGCCATAGCGGGCGAGCCCGGCATTGGAAACGAAGATATCGATGGGGCCGAAAGCCTCCTCCGCCCTGGCGACGAGGTTCTGAATTTCCGATTCCTTCGCGACATTGGTGGGAACGGCGAGACCATTGACGGATTTCGCCACTTCCTGTAGCGGTCCTTCCTGCAGGTCGGCGACGGTGATACCCTTCGCCCCCTCCGCGTGGAAGCGTTCGGCAAGCGCCTTTCCAATGCCGCTTGCCCCGCCTGTAATCACAACATTCTTGCCCGCTATTTTCATTTTTTCCTCCCGCAGCTTGCTGCTGTTTTATTGGTTTATGGGGCCGATTGTGGCGTTATTTCACGCGCCGGTAAAGGACTGAATGCCGGTCTGGGCGCGACCCAGGATCAGCGCATGAACGTCATGGGTGCCTTCATAGGTATTGACGGCCTCCAGGTTCATGACGTGGCGGATGACGTGATATTCATCGGAGATACCGTTGCCACCATGCATGTCACGGGCGGTCCGGGCGATATCGAGGGCTTTGCCGCAGGAGTTGCGCTTGATCAGCGAGATCATTTCCGGTGCGGCGCGGTTCTCATCACGCAGGTGGCCAACACGGAGGCAGCCCTGAAGCCCGATGGAGATTTCCGTCTGCATATCGGCGAGCTTTTTCTGGATCAGCTGGTTCGCGGCGAGGGGACGGCCGAACTGCTTGCGCTCCATTGTGTAGTTGAGCGCGGCCTGCCAGCAGAACTCGGCGGCGCCAAGCGCGCCCCAGGCGATGCCGAAGCGGGCGGAGTTGAGGCATCCGAATGGACCGCCGAGGCCCTTGACACCCGGCAGCAGATTTTCTTCCGGAACGAAGACATTGTCCATGACGATCTCGCCGGTGATGGAAGCGCGAAGCGAGAATTTCCCTTCGATCTTCGGCGCGGAGAGGCCTTCCATGCCTTTTTCAAGGATGAAGCCGCGGATGACACCGTCATCGGTTTTCGCCCAGACGACGAACACATCGGCGACAGGGGAGTTGGTGATCCACATCTTTGCGCCGTTCAGGTTATAGCCGCCATCGACGGATTTCGCGCGCGTAACCATGGAGCCGGGATCTGAGCCGTGATCGGGCTCGGTCAGGCCGAAGCAGCCGATCCATTCACCGGTCGCGAGTTTCGGCAGGTATTTCTGTTTCTGCTCCTCGGTGCCGTAGGCATTGATCGGATGCATGACGAGGCTGGACTGCACGCTCATCATTGAGCGATAGCCGCTGTCGACCCGCTCAACTTCGCGCGCAACAAGGCCGTAGGAGACATAGCCAAGACCGGCGCAGCCATAACCCTCGATCGTGGAGCCGAGAAGACCCAGTTCCCCCATCTCGGTGAAGATGGCCCGGTCAAAGGTCTCGTGGCGGTTCGCTTCCAGAACCCGGCTCATTAGCTTTTCCTGGCAGTAGTCGCGGGCGGTATCGCGGACCAGCCGCTCTTCTTCGGTCAGCTGGTCATCCAGCAAAAAGGGATCAACGGGATCAAATACGGGTTTGGAAGAGGCGCTGCTCATAAGGTTATCTCCGAATATATGTTTGTATATTTTGGCCGGGAGGCGGCATATGACCGTCTGTTTAGCCGCTTTGCGCTGCAACATCAATATGCTTCATGCGCGGGAACGATATATGCTAAGCTCATCCGGCGTCGGGAATTAAGCGGACAGACAGGCAATGTCATCAGAAGATAAAAGCGAATATATCGTCGAGTTCCAGCAGCATGGCACGTCCGTGAAAGTGTCGGTGATCGACCCCAGGACAATGCTGGAAGTTTCTATCGTCGGGCCGAGCTCGGCCGGGCAGGAGGAGCTTAAACGCACGGCGCTCGCCAAGCTGCAATATGTGATGAACAAGAAGAAGGGGCAACCGGCCACGGAGAAGACGTCTGCCCTCGATACGCCAAAGAAGCCGGGGATTGTCGTCTAGCCTGGCGGATTAGTGGAGATTAGGTTCGGGCTTCAGGGGCAGGATGCTCGACCCGCTGGCGATTTTGTTCCGGTCCACGATAACTTCGAAAACCTCCAAAAGAAGCTTGCTGAAATCATCGTGGGTCATCGGGTCATTGATGCGGGCCCGCAACCGGTCCCGATCGATATCCGATGACTCGCTCGCCCAGATAATAAAGGGCACATGGGTTTGCGTTTCCGGCGCGACAAGATAGGGCATTCCATGCAGATAGACCCCCATCTCGCCAAGTGATTCTCCATGGTCGCTTAAATAGATCAGCGATGTTTCATAGCGATCCTGCTTGCCCTTCAGATACTCTATCGCGGCATCCAGAAAGCTGTCGGTATAGAGAATGCTGTTGTCATAGGCATTGACGATCTCGGAGTTGGCGCAGGACCCGAGTTCCTTTGACTGGCAGTCCGGTGTGAAGACCGCGTAGTCATCAGGATAGCGCTTGAAATAGGCGGGTCCGTGGCTTCCCATCTGGTGCAGGACGATCAGGATATCGCCCTCCTGCCGGGCAATATATTCGTCCAGCCCGTCCAGCATGCCGATATCGCGGCATTCCTCTACATCACAGCGGCGGTTTCTTTCCGGCGTGTTGAAAAGTTCATAGGGCATGCGGTTCGCCACCCCCTGCGAGCCGGTATTGTTGTCCCGCCAGAGCACGGACACGCCAGCCTTGACCAGTACATCGAGGGTATTCTCCGTGAAGCGCGCCTGATCGATGGCGAATTCCGACCGGTTATCGAGGGAGAACATGCAGGGCAGGGAGACCGCCGTCGAGGTGCCGCAGGAACGCATATTGCTAAAGGAGATAATGTCGTCCCAGCGGGAAAGTTTCGGTGTCGTTTGCCGCGCATATCCGTTCAGACCGAAGTGATCGGCACGGGCCGTCTCGCCAATAACGACGATGACCAGTTCATGCTCTTCATCCTCGGCGGGGATATCCGCTGTTTTAACGCGAGGCCGGAAGGTCGTATCCATCGTGCCGCCGCCCGTATCAATGGCCAGCTTGATCACGGAATAGATCGGGTGGACCGGATTGGTGAAATATCGGAGCGGCTTGTGTTCGCGGAAAAGGCTGGCGTATGAATCGCCAAAGGGCACCATGGAGAGCACCCCGACCAGCAGCGCGATTAGGGCCGCGCCGGCCAGGCGCCGCTGTCGCGCGACCAGGGGGGCTGGCTTGAGGGGAATCAGGAACAGGAAAGCGGAAGGCAGGATGCCCAGCAGCCCGACCCGCATGATAAGCCCCCAGTTGAGCAGGTCGCCGGCCTCGTTGATATCTGTCGCAAGGACATTCCGGATCATCTCCTTATCGATGGCAATGCCCAGACTATCGCTGAAATAGCCGACAGTGGCGCCGGTTATCAGGAACAGAATGGCCACGAGCCGGACCGGCAAGAAGAAGCTGAAGATCGTCCCGAACAACATGATCGCACAGAGCAGGACAGCGCCCTGGGAGATGAGAAAAGGGAGGTATTGATCTATCCCGTAGACGGCGACGGTTTGCCTGAAGAACTGGGCATTTGCGGTTACCAGCAAAAACGCGGAAACGATCCACAACAGGGTGCAGTGGCTAAGAGAGAAACGAGGTTTCATAAATCTGGCGCATCCGCGATATGGTTTCCAATGTGAAACGGGCCGACAGAACGGAATCCTGTTGCTGACCGGTTCGCGGGTCATTGACCCTTAGTCGTCAGTTAATCGGAGAAATGTGGGGGATGCAAGATGTTGGTAAGCGGCATTATGCCGCGCCAGCCAGAAACCATTGCGGTTTCCGGCATTGTTGTTCAGGAGAGATCAGGCCGGAGTCACGCCGTCTTTTTCTTGCGGCCGAGGCCGAATTCCTTGGCGAATTGCGAGCGCCGCTTCGCGTAAGCGGGCGCTACCATTGGGTAATCCGGCGGGAGGTTCCATTTGGCACGGTATTCTTCCGGCGTCATGTCATAGTTGGATCGCAGATAGCGCTTCAGCATTTTCAGCTGTTTGCCATCCTCCAGACAGATGAGATAGTCGTTCTGGATAGAACGCTTGATCGGGACCGCGGGTTTCTGTTCTGTCTGCTCCGTCTCCGAATCCGCGTCAAGCGATGCCAGAGAACTGTAAACTGACTTGATAACTTCAACCAACTCGGCATTTTCAACCTGGTTATTGCTCACATAGGCGGCGGTAATATCGGCCGTCATCCGGAGCAATTCTTCACGCTCAGACTGAGAGGAGGGGATACCCTCTTTCGAAAACGATTGTGTCATTTTTCTTTTATTTCGTTCGCTTTATGGGGACTGTTTACTTACTCTACTTGTTACGAATTGTTGTGGAATGTCAATACATGGCGACACGAATAGCTTAAAAAACTCAACATAACGAATCAGTGGCCCAAATTCACATAGATAAAAGCCTAATAAACCGACGATTCTATCTTGATCTTTTCAACTTTAGTCAATAGGCCTTTCTTGAATATTCGAATTTACAGGATAACAAGTTCAAAAACGATACAATTACCTGATAATTGTAATAACTCTTCTATTCAAAACATGGATCCAAATTGATTTTTTCGCGGGCAGAGAGTCCGGACACCAGTTTCGCGATAATATTCAGGCCTCTATACTATTAAAGATTCAGCCTTATAAATCATATACTAAGCTTATAATTAGATATCTACGAAGGCAAGCGCTTTTAATTATTTTTAAAATTGAATTGATCACCTCGATTAAGGTCGTTTGTGCTTGGTCAAAGTAAAGGTTATTTGCCGCCGAAAAAAAGAGCATTAACGGCAGAGTTTTTCTAGGAAGTCTTTGCCAGCTGTGCTATCCATCCGGCGCAGTATTTGCGCGCGCGAAATACGACTATTCAGCAACTCTTCCGCCGGCCATTTTCCGACCGTATGAGGAAAGGCGCAAGACCATCGGGTGAGGGTCCCGCGAGTGCGGACGGAGAGATGTATTATCTGTTTTGCACGGTTCATCCGGGGTGGACTGGGCCGGTCCGAAAAGGAGTTCAACATATGACGATGCAAAGTGCCGAGCTGGCCAACTTTTTCAAAGCCGATCTCGAACGCAACGATCCGGATGTCTTTCGGGCGATCGGACTGGAGCTTGGCCGGCAACGGGACCAGATCGAGCTGATCGCCTCTGAGAATATCGTCAGCCCTGCCGTGATGGCGGCGCAGGGCTCTGTGCTCACCAACAAATATGCCGAAGGGTATCCGGGGCGCCGCTATTATGGTGGCTGCGAATATGTGGATATTGTCGAGGAACTGGCGATTGAGCGCGCGAAGGAACTGTTCGGTTGCGGATTTGCGAATGTGCAGCCCAATTCCGGCTCGCAGGCCAACCAGGGTGCCTTCATGGCGCTGATCAAGCCCGGCGATACGATCCTTGGCCTGTCACTTGCGGCCGGTGGCCATCTCACCCATGGTGCGGCGCCGAACCAGTCCGGTAAATGGTTTAACGCCGTTCACTATGGCGTGGACAAGGAAACGCACCAGATTGATTTTGATGAAGTCCGCGCCCTTGCGAAGGAACATCAACCCAAATTGATTATAGCCGGTGGCTCGGCCTATCCGCGGCATATCGATTTCGCCACCTTCCGCCAGATCGCCGATGAAGTCGGAGCCTTTCTGATGGTCGACATGGCGCATTTCGCCGGCTTAGTCGCAGCGGGCGTGCACCCGAGCCCGTTCCCATATGCGCACATTGCAACCACCACCACTCACAAGACGCTCCGCGGTCCGCGCGGCGGCATGATCCTGACAAATGACGAGGCGATCGCCAAGAAAGTGAACTCGGCGATCTTCCCGGGGATGCAGGGCGGCCCGCTGATGCATGTGATCGCGGCGAAGGCCGTGGCCTTTGGCGAAGCGCTCACCCCGGCGTTCAAGACTTACGCGGCGCAGGTCGTCAAGAATGCGGAAGTGCTGGCGGCGACGCTTGTCAGGCATGGCTTTGATATCGTCTCCGGTGGCACGGATACCCATGTCATGCTGGTCGATCTCCGGCCGAAAAAGCTGACCGGCAATATTGCCGAGCGGGCGCTCGAGAATGCCAATATCACCTGCAACAAGAATGGTATCCCGTTTGACCCGGAAAAGCCGATGGTCACGTCGGGCGTGCGTCTGGGGACTCCGGCGGCGACCACGCGGGGCTTCGGCACAGCAGAATTCACGAAAGTCGGCGACCTGATTGCCGAAGTCCTTGACGGACTGGCTGCAAATCCGGAGGATAACGGTGCTGTTGAGGAAAAGGTCCGCGCAGATGTGAAGAAACTCTGCGACGCTTTCCCTCTTTATCCGGAAATGTAGGCGAAATGACCAACAAAGGGGCAGCGGGAGAAGATATGACAGGAAGGGAACGATCGGATGCGCTGTCCATTTTGTAGCAGTGACGAAACGCAGGTTAAGGATAGTCGGCCGACAGAGGATAATACCGCTATCCGGCGACGGCGGGCCTGCGCAACCTGCGGCGCCCGCTTCACCACCTTTGAGCGAGTGCAGCTGCGCGAATTGACGGTGGTCAAGAAAGACGGACAACGCACCCCGTTCGAGCGCGAGAAGCTGGAACGGTCCGTCAGCATCGCCACCCGCAAGCGCCCCGTGGATCCGGACCGGATCGATCGCATGATCAATGGCATCGTGCGTCAGCTTGAAAGCAGCGGTGATCAGGAAATTCCGTCCGACAAGATCGGCGAATTGGTGATGGAGGGGCTGGCCGCGCTCGACAGCGTGTCCTATGTGCGCTTCGCCTCCGTCTACAAGGATTTCCGGGAAGCCAAGGATTTCGAAGAATTCATCGGCGAGCTCAGCACCAACGTCACGAGCTGAGTGCTGAAACCCGCCCCCAGATATACCGGTACCCATGACTGCCTCTGATATCCAACGGGACGAATTCCATATGCAGGCCGCCTTGCGCCTTGCCGCGCGCGGTCTCGGCCGGGTGGCGCCCAACCCGGCGGTTGGCTGCGTAATCTTGCAGAATGGGAATGTCATCGGGCGCGGCTGGACGCAGGACGGCGGACGGCCCCATGCGGAGACCATGGCGCTCGAGATGGCAGGCCCGCGGGCAGAGGGCGCGACTGTTTATGTTACACTTGAGCCGTGCGCCCATCACGGTAAGACACCGCCCTGTGCGGAGGCCCTCGTCGCGGCCGGGGTTGCCCGTGTCGTGGTTGCGTTGCGCGATCCGGATGAACGGGTCAATGGCGCCGGTATCGAGATTTTGCGAAAGGCCGGGATCGAGGTTGTCGAGGGTCTGCTTGCCAACGAGGCATCGGAGCTGAACGCGGGATTTATCACCACCCGGCTGCACGGACGGCCGCTGGTCACCCTTAAAATGGCGACCAGTCTCGACGGACGGATCGCGACGGCGACCGGCGACAGCAAATGGATCACAGGCGTTGCTGCGAGACGTTATGGACATATGCTGCGGGCACAGAATGACGCGATCATGATCGGTGTCGGCACGGCGTTGGTCGATAACCCGGACCTGACCTGCCGCATTGACGGCCTCGAACAGTATTCCCCGATCCGCATCGTTGCGGATTCGCGGTTGCGTCTGCCGCTCACATCGAACCTGGTGGCGAAGGCACGGGAGGTGCCGCTCTGGATTGTCACCGTGCCGGGCAACGATAAGGATCGATTGCAGGCTTTGGAAGATCTGGGTGCCCAGGTGATCGAGGTGCCGGCCAATGAGTCGGGGCTACCCGACATGGGGCTGGGTCTCGAGGCTCTCGCGAAACGCGGAATAACGCGAATACTTGTCGAGGGTGGTTCCCATCTTCTGGCAACGCTGATAAAAGATGAGTTGGCGGATCGCCTGATGTGGTTTCGCGCCGGGCGGATTATCGGCGGGGACGGCATTCCGGCCCTTGAGTCCATCGGGCTGGAACGGATAAGCGAGGCGCCAGAACTTCACCTGATCGAGGAACGTCGGTTGGGTGATGATTTATTGGAAAGTTATTTTCTTCGGAATTGAGTGGAATGTTTACAGGCATAATAACTGATGTCGGACGGGTTCGCGCCATTGAGAAAACCGGCGATACCCGATATGAGATTGAAACCTCCTACGACACCGACACGATCAATATCGGCGCCTCCATCGCCTGTTCGGGCCCGTGCCTGACAGTGATCGAGAAAGGGGAGGGGTGGTTTGCCGTCGATGCGTCTGACGAGACGCTTTCCTGCACCAACCTTGGTGACTGGAATGAGGGCACCGCGGTCAATCTGGAGCGGGCGCTGAAAATCGGCGATGAACTTGGCGGCCATGTGGTCACCGGCCATGTCGATGCGGTGGTCTCGCTGCTCCAGATGGAAACCATCGGCGACTCGACAAAGCTTGTCTTTTCGCTGCCGGCGAAGTTCGCCGGCCTGGTTGCAGCAAAGGGATCGATCTGTCTCGACGGTGTATCCCTGACGGTGAATGAGGTCGGGGACGATCATTTCACTGTGAATATCATTCCGCATACGCAGGAACATACCACCTTTGGTACGTTGACCGTCGGTCGGCGCATTAACTTTGAAATCGATGTACTGGCGCGTTATGTCGCCCGCATGACAGAGGTAAGTAAGAAAAAATGAGCTATAAAGAATACCTCTCCTCGACAGAGGAAATCATTGATGATGCCCGCAATGGCAAGATGTTCGTGCTTGTCGATGCGGAAGACCGGGAAAACGAAGGGGACCTGGTGATCCCGGCACAGATGGCGACCCCGGATGTGATCAATTTCATGGCGAAATTCGGCCGCGGGCTGATCTGCCTGTCGATGTCGGAAGAACGGGTCAACCATCTCGGGCTGCCGTTGATGGCGCAGGATAACGCCTCGCGCCTGACGACGAATTTCACTGTCTCGATCGAGGCGCGCGAGGGCGTCACCACCGGCATTTCTGCCGCCGACCGCGCCCATACCATTGCCGTCGCCATCGACCCGACAAAGAACGCACAGGATATTGTCTCGCCGGGCCATGTATTTCCGCTGGTCGCCCGCGAAGGCGGCGTGCTGCGCCGCGCCGGCCATACGGAGGCAGCGGTTGATATCGCCCGCCTTGCCGGGCTGATGCCGGCGGGGGTGATCTGCGAGATCATGAATGATGACGGGACCATGGCGCGCCTGCCGGACCTCGTGAAATTCGCCCAGTTCCATGGCCTGAAAGTCGGCACGATTGCGGACCTGATTGCCTATCGCCGTCGCCACGACAGCCTGATCACACGGGAGGTTGAGGCCGATATCTCCAGCAAGTATGGCGGCGACTGGAAGATGATAGTCTTCTCCAACCGGCCCGAATATGCGGAGCATGTGGCGCTGGTCAAAGGCGATGTTGCCGGCGAGGAGCCTGTACTGGTCCGTATGCATGCGCTCAATCTGCTGGGCGATGTCCTCGGGGAGCTGGATGAAAATCCGGATACCCTGCATGATGCGATGAAACAAATCGACAAGGCTGGCAAGGGCGTGGTGGTCCTGATCCGCGAACCTCGGGCGATGGCTCTCTCCGACCGGGTACGCCGGAAGCTTGGCGAACCGCTCAAAGAATCCCATGAACTGCGTGATTATGGTATCGGGGCGCAGATCCTCCTTGATCTTGGTATCAAGAACATGATCCTGCTCTCCAATCATACGCGGACCGTGGTCGGCCTCGACGGCTACGGGCTGGCGATTACGGAAACCCGCCTTATCGAAACGAAAGGGTGAGCCATGAGCAATGACCTACATCTGCTGATTGTCGAGGCGGATTTTTACCGCGATATCTCCGATGCCCTGCTCAACGGCGCGAAAGAGGTGCTGGATGCGGCGGGCGCGAGCTATGAGATCGTGCAGGTGCCGGGCTGTCTTGAAATTCCAGCGGCGATCCGCTTCGCCATCAAGTCAATGGAGTTCATGGGCGGTCGGCGACGTTTTGATGCCTATGTCGCCCTCGGCTGCGTGATCCGCGGCGAAACCTCCCACTATGATACGGTGTCGGAGGAAAGTGCGCGGGCGCTGATGGATATCTCGACGGAATACTGTATTGCGGTTGGCAATGGCATTATCACCTGCGAAAATGACGAGCAGGCCTGGGCCCGTGCCCGCAAAACTGAAAAGAACAAGGGCGGGGGCGCGGCAGATGCGGCGCTCAAGATGCTCAAGCTCAAGGAAAAATTTGGAATGTTCCCGCGATGAATGCGCGTAACGAAAAACGGGGCGATAAGCACAGCCGGCGCACGCTCGCCCG
>Ga0098035_1001764_pt1 | contig 10329 bp, 7 predicted proteins | sample 3_EtaG_FD_75046 | JGI IMG/M metagenome (GOLD analysis project Ga0098035, IMG submission 75046) | Marine viral communities from the Subarctic Pacific Ocean - 3_ETSP_OMZ_AT15126 metaG | ecosystem: Environmental > Aquatic > Marine > Oceanic | place: Pacific Ocean | collected 2015-01-07
CGAGTTCACCGTCGAGGAACTCTGGGCGGGGAGCGGCACCTATGTCTTCAAGTTCGGCGACACAGTCGCAGCCAGCGCCGGTCTCTGGGCCGTCCGCATCCAGGGCGGGCCAGCGGCGCTCGACGAGCTCATCGGAGTAGTCCGCTTCGAGTCGTACGACATCGACGCCGAGATCGGGTGGCTCAACGGGAAGAACGTCGTCGGCGTCGCGTCCGACCACGACGCTGACGGAAACGCGACGCAGATGACCATCTACGGGTTCGACACTGCCGCCGACGCTGATTTGTACGCCGACAACCCCTCGGCACACGCAGCTCTGGTACGCATCGTCATCCAGAAGGATCGAGTCTTCCGACCCTCCAATGGGTACCTCGACAAGTACGTTTCCAAGGTGCCCTGATGCCCCGGATCGACGATATCATCGATCCGTCATCGGAAATCCCCGTCGCAGACGGCGTCATCCCAGCGGACCGCGGAGCTCTCCCTCCGTACATCCGCATCACGAAGGCGTCTCCCGTAGGAGGCGTTGTCCGTCTCATCGGCACCGAGATCCAATTCGTCGCGACGCCGATCGGCATTCCCGCGTCGACCCCAATCGACGAGCTCGAGTGGGAGGTCTACGTGTACGCGCGGTCGCGCGGCGCCGGTGAGCCTCACTTCTGGTACTCGCGGGAGACGCCCTATCGCGAGTTCCGATTCACGAGCCTCCCGGCAGCGGACACCTTTTCGATGGCTTCGGACGTGGCGCTGCCGGGGTGGTCTACCTGGGTCATCGACGTCAAAGCGCACTCGGACAGTATCCCCGTAGCAGCTGGCCACGCTGAAGCGTCGATTGAGGTGGACCTCGAGGTGGCTCAGGCGGTAATGCTACCGTCTCCACTTCCGGTAATCCAAGCGCCGCATGGCGTGCCGGTCGCCACCGGCACCGCAACCGCGGTCGCGCTGAGCAAAGAAGCAGTCCTCGTAGCCTTGGTGTCCGACGGGCACCCCGGCATTCTCCTCGATCCTAGCCAGGCAGGCTGATGTCCGTCGGACCTGTAGCACCGTCGAACGCCGAGTTGATCCACCACGTGGTCTCGGCCGCGATCCACCTCGGCGGGTGGCAGTCCGCGTTCATGCAAGTCAACGGGGTGCCGGTGGCGTCGTGGCCGGAGCCAGAGGAGCCGCCGCCGGCGGGGTGGGGCAACTCGTCTGGAGCTCTGCTGCTCCCGAAGAAGGGCTGGGAGGCCGGCAGCAAGGACATCGTCGCAGTGTGGCAGAATGCCGGCGGCGCGTTGGAGATGGCCATCTGGCGTCGCCTGGACGGCACCAGCGACCCGCACGACGGCGTTGGTGGGCTCGACGCCGACGCTGCGTCGCAGGTCTTGACCCCGATTGCTCTAGGCGGTGGGACGTACGGAGACGTCGTCGTCGTCACCGACTACGGCATCTTCCTGGTGCAGATCGACTCAGACGGCACAGTGCCCCGGGCGTTCTACGCCGGGCACCTCCTGTCGTCGTACAGACTCGCGGACGACTCCGGCGGCGAGCTCGGCGAGGAGCCGATTCGGTTCCCGCTCGGCGCGTTCTCCATGGTAACCGGGCTCGGGACGGCGTACTTCGAGAACCAGACGGTGACCGCTGGGCTGTCGCTGCTGCCGAATGGCTCAGTGCAGCCGTTCCCGTCCCTCACCGGGATTGCGCCGAGGGTCTTCTCAGAGGTGCATGTAGGAGTCGTTCCGGCCGCTCCGCCCAACGATTTCGGCACTGCGGCGAAGGTGCCTAACCTATTCAGCGTGTGCGCGAGCGGCGCCGACCCGGAACTGACGCATCTTCGGGACGACTCCGGGGCGTGGTACGTTGGATTCCTCCGGACGCTCATGTAGATGGTCGGCCCGTCCGGCCAGGTGAAGACGCGAGTTCTCACGTACGGCGGGCCCCTCACCACGTAGACCGATGATCCGAATTCAGACCTTCGTAGATATGCAGACGACGTTTCACCACGTCGTCTCGCACCTCATCCACACTGGCGGGTACACGCTCGTCGACGCCTTCTACGACGGCGCGTGGACGTCGCCGCCGGCGTGGCCGACTCCGGCGGACCCGGACGCTCCCGGGGACATCAACACCGGCGACAAGGTCGTCCTCCGCGCGCCGCACGCTGGTCTTTCTCTGCTGAAGGACGTCATCGAGATGGAGCTCGACGTCGCCGCCGCGTCGATCGACGTGACCTACTCTCGCCTCGGCGATGGGACCAGCGAAGTCTACGACGCAGTGCTCCACACGTACGACGGAGCGGCCGAGCAGCTGGGGCCGGACCCGCACTCGTTCGCGGTCGGCGATCGCGTCGTCGTGTTCAGCACGCAGCGGTCGCTGGTGCTCGCGGCCGTAGTCATCGGCGCGAACACGGTCCTCGGGAGCTCGATGGGCTACCTCGAGACGATGGTACTCAATGCGGACTATCCGACGCCCACCCTCGGCTCCGGGCCGGACCCATACCCGTGGTATCGGGTGGACCTCGACAACACTCTCTCATTGGCGCCGCCGACCTGGCTCACGCATTTCGGCATCGGTGAGATCTTCGACGACCTGAACGTCGCTGCTGACGCGCACGCGGTCATCGCCAGCATGTCGCAGGCTCCGAGTGACACGGAGATGATGCGGTTCCCGGTGTCGTACGGCGGCGGAGTCCCGACGCACACGTTGCTGAAGTGTACGCTTCTCCAGGACGCGGCGGACGACTTCCCCCGCGGTACGACTCCGAACCTGTTCATCACTTCCCGGGAAGTGCCAGAGTCGGTGGTGCGAGTCGGCTCCACTGGCGAGGAGTATCTCGTTCTCGCTACCCGGGTGGCCGTCGGACCGCTTTGAGGGCGTTCCGTCGAAAGACGGTCGAGTACGACCCTGTCTGGTGCTTCCAGCCCAGACACGTGCACTACCTGCTGGAGTGCATCCACGACTACTGGTCGAACATGTGGGGGCTGCCACCTTCAACTGTCCCGACGCCGTCGCCGCGGAAGGGACCTAAGGAGCAGAAGGCCCAGGTCCGAGCAGTCAACGAACAGGCGAAGCAGGAGCGGATGGACCTCCTCACCGATTCGTTTGGGGGTCGCGGCCGGCAGATCTCACAGATTGCAGTTCCAGGAGTGTACGACGAGCAGCAGCGGTACCTCTACGCCTCCATTCTGCAGAGAGCCGTACTCGACTGGACCGACAACTGCGTGTCGGCCTACCAGGACGACCAGCGCGTCGCGCTGAGCGCGTATTGGTGGATCATGGGAGTGCCGTACCCGCAGCCCAGGAAGATGTCCTTCCGGGCTCGGCTCGAGGTCGCACGCGGCCGCATTCGGCGCTACATGCTCCCCGACGAGTACACGAACCCTCTACCCCTCGTAGACCTTCCGCTGGCCTCCTTGTGGATCTACAGGACGTCGAGCCCAGGCATGCCGATCTACTTCCCTGCGGACGAGCACGTCACATTCCTGGACTGTTGCGCGAACATTGACGTAGACCCTGAAGAGGTACGCCGCGGCTTCTACCTGATTCCTCCACAGAACTGATGACCACGCTCGACGACGCCGTTGCTGAAGCTCGGGAGCGGCTCGGCGCGTCTCTTCGAGTGATGACCGGGGCGTCTGCGCGGCTCATCCCGGTAGTCGGCGCCGTACTCTCTCGGGGCCAAGCGGACGAAGACGTCGTCCGCGAGCTCTCCAACCTGGCTGCTCGCATGGCGCTGGACCCCAGTGGCTTCTACGACGCCACGTCTCAGGTGGTCGAGAGCACGGTTCAGTCGCTGACGTCGACGCTGCGCGCGCTCAACCAGATCACAGACGGCCCGAACTCCATGCTGGAGTGGAGTAGGGACTCTCGGGCACCCCGGCAGCGCGTCGAGGAGCTCGACGACCTCCTCGCGGCAATCCAACGAGCCCGGTTCGCGCGCTCCGAAGTGACGGAAGTAGTGCGCTCGGAGCTCCTCGCCCTGGCCAGAGCGGCGGCCGACGAGCTCGCTGCACGTCTGCGAGCCGAGCGGGCCGCGGAGCTGCCTACGCGCTCGCAGCTTCAGCTCCTCGTAGATCTGGTCACAGAGGTCATCCTCGACGTCAACACGCTGATCGGGCTGCGTGCCCTATTCGAAGCGCAGAGGTTCGAGGAACTCGCCCTCTTCCGCGTCTTGGAAGCTGCGGAAGGCGAGCTCTCGGTCATCTCCGGGCTCGTCTCCGGCGACATCCGGGACCTCAGCCACGAAGCCGGCGCTGTTGCGGTCACGACTGCGCTGGAGACGGCTCTGTCGGCGCTGACGTTCCGAGACAACACCTTCGGGGACCTCTCCATCCTCGAAGCTACGATCTCGCCGACGGACGTGAACCTCTCGGCGACGCTGACCCTGTCGCCAGTGCCGGAGGAAGCGCGGGCCGGCCTGGTGCTCCCAGGGACTGTCTCCGCTCACCCGGACGACTCGAGCAAGCGGCTGCTCACCTTCGTCCCGTCAGGCGACTGGAACGACTCGTCCGACGTCGAGCACGACATCACCGTTGCGTACGACGAGCAGCTGTTCCTGTTCGGGATCGCCGAAGGCATCGACCCAGTGGTTGCTTCGGGAGTAGGCTCGATCGCGGGGGAGCCACAGTTCGGTACGCTCCTGGACCCGGGGTCGATCACCGCTGAAGTCGAAGTGTTCCCCAACTGGGGGGCCCTCCCGGACCCGGCTGCTGAGCCGGAGAAGCTCGCGTACGTCACTGCTGGGTCGAAGACCGACATCTGGTATTCGGACGGTGAGAGCTGGGACAAGGTCGAGTCCGACGTCGACCCGCAGGGAGGACGCTTCTTCTTCGCCTCTGGGTTCCCCCTCGGAAACGAAGCGTCTCCGGGCGACCAGATGTCACTCGTGAAGACCGCGGGCAGCGGCCCCGCTACCTGGGCGTATACCGTCGGCGCAGTCGCCTCCGGCAGAAGTTCGGCTTCGTCACAGGTGGGTGACGCCTTCGGAGTGCTCCTCGACAGCTTCGTCACCAACTACACTGATTGGGAGATGCAGTGGTCACTGCTGGACGGCGGCCTGATTGCTGCGGGTCAGACAGATCGCGTGTCCCTCCCATCTTCCGCGTGGGCGACTGTGGTTCCCCTGCAGTTCCTCGCCGGTCGCGTAGCGACTCTGTGGGTGAGCGGGAGCGGGTGGACTCACCGGGTCATTGATCGGGTGGAGGAGGCCACTGACGGGTTGGAACTGGTGTTCTCGAAGCCCATTCCGAGGGCCAGCACCCACGTCTACCTCCCGAAGCTCTCGGACCTCCCGTACCCGTCGTCGCACTTCGTTCGGGTCGCGGCCGACTACGTTGATCTGCGCCCAGGAGACGTCATCGTCGCCCAGGTCGGGGACGAGGTCGCAGTGCGGTCCGTCTTGCACGCCATCGGCGACCAAGCAGTGCTGCAGCGCCCCCTACACACGTACCAAGCGTTCGCAGAGGAAGCCGGGGAGTTCAGCCCGGATACCTCCCCAGCCATGCAGCCGGCGACGGATCCGCTCATCTTCGCGTCCGCTCGCAGGTTTCGGCATATGGCCGTCGGCGACCGCGTAGTCGCTCTGCCCTCACTGCCCACGACTCCTGGGTCCGGCGTAGAGCCGGAGGAAGGGGAGAGCTACGTCATCGCCGGCTTCCGGCTTGACGGCATCGAAGTGTTGCCGCAGTCGGTCGAGAGTCCGGATGCCTTGCCTCGGGAGTACAAGAGGCTGGTCATCTTGCCGTTGGCCGTTGGGACGACGACGGATCTGTTCCTCGCGGCCGACGAGACGGGCGCGACGGTGCTCGCCGACTTGGAGCGGACAGCTCGCCGCCAGAAGATGGCCGACGACCCGGACGCCGAGCTCGACGACACGTGGCCGCTCCGAGAGATCACGTTCATGCTCGGCGGCAGGCCGGTGGACGCGTCGAGAGCATGGGACAACCTCGTGAGACTCGCTGAAAGGAAGCCGGTCTGGACGCAGCCATTCTCGACTGAGGTGCGCGCACGTCTCGAAGCCGACGGCCGCCGGGCAACCCTGACCGTCGACGACGACGCGCTGCGCGAGGTCTACACGCTTGCGACACCGCCGCTGGTCCCGCCCAGAGTCCCACTAGGCTCGACGGCCCTCTCTGACTTGGAGACGGGGCTGCAGTATCGGGTCAGGTCTGGGGTGCTGAACCCGCCGGTCGGTCCGCCGGACCCGGTACCCCCAGTCGACATTCTCCTCGAGGAGGAGGCGGTCGGGGATCGGAGCGGCCCAGTGACTTTCGGTGGCCCCTGGGAGTACGGGTTCTGGGAGTGGGCGATGCAGAAGCTGCGCCGCGTCGACCGCCCGGATATCGACGAGTTCACGGAAGATTTGGGCCGAGCTCTCGCGGATCTGGGCGAGACGAAAACCGCCGCGTATACCGGAACGTATCTGGCGGTCGAAGACGTCGACACAGCGACTGTTGTGGTCACGTTCGTGGCGCCGGAAGTGCCTCCGCCGACAGCTGGGATCCTGGAGGGTGCCGACTTCGACGATGGAGTCGACGCAACGCCTCCGATTCGAATCGTATCAGTGGCAGATCCGGACGAGCCCTCGCCGGCTTCGGTGACGATGACGTTGACGACGCTGCCGACGGTAGCGCCAGGAGGAGTGGTCAACCTGCGGGGGACCATCGTCGCGCAGGCATGGCGAGAGGTCCGTAGGGTCGTTACCTACCTCGACGAAGTAGCTTCGATTCTGGGTCGCATCCGACCCGCTAGGGAGCAGACTGTCTCGTCGACCGCCGAGCGGCTCGAGGTGCAGGGGTACCGGCAGGCGGCGGAGGCCGTGCGGACCGCGGACTTCTCCAAGTGGACGGATATCGTGGGTCTCTCGGTCAGGGGAGAGCTTGCTGACCGTATGGAGGCGCTGGTATCGTCCATCCTGTCTCGAAGACGTTCTCCACTCGACACGTGACGAGATGTCCGCCAGGGAGCTCCTCATCCAAACCGTCGGTCCGGCGATGGCGTTCGTACGGACGGAGGCTGCACACGCACGCCTGAGGTCCTACGATCTCGACCTGATTCGCCGGCAGTGGATCGAGCAGCTGACGGGAGTGACTGAGGCGGGGAACCCCGTGAGCGATGCAGCCACCCTTGAGGGAGGGCAGCACGACTCCCTCCCGCGTATCCAGCAGATGGAGGATGCCCTGCTGAGCATGTTGGCGTCGCTCAGGGAGAACCCCGAGCAGTATGGCGTCCACTTGGTGGACCGATGACGGACTTTGCCCTCTATCGTGCTGTCGAGGCAGTAGGCGGGAAGATCCGTGATGCGTTTCGAGGCGATGATGGGGTCCTCCGCGCTATCGTGGAGCTCCAGGCGCCGGTGGCGACCGTCTTCATTGCGGAGGTGAACCGGGTACGCTCGAATCTCGTGGAGATGGCGACGTCGACGCTCGCATACGTCGGAATCCCGGAGAAGTTCGAGGAGGTCGCGCTCAACCGGCTGACCATCATCCTCTACGCGGAAGTGCAGCTCGACGATAAACGCGGAGCAGTCCCGGCTGCGATTGGGTTTGGGAGGCGGGTGCAGATCTACAGCGGACCGATGCAGGCCCTGCAAACCGCTGTCCGGTCGCTGATGATGTCCCCGGGTACCGATACGTGGAACCCGTCGCGAGGCGGGGGTCTGCGCACGATTCGCGGCATCCTCGTGGATGCGAGTGACCCGACTCGGGTGACCCGGCGGGTGCAGGGGGCCATCGAGCGGTACAACGCCAACGTCTCCGCTTCAATGTCGCGCTCCTTGCGCAAGCCGACCCCGGAGTATCGGGTTGCTCGCGTCTCCCTCATCAGCGTCCGGGTCATCTCAAAGGCCCAGTTTCAGGTGAAGTACGGTAGGTTGTCCGCGGCGACGAAAGATGATGTGCTCACGGGGTCGAGACACGACCCCAATGCAGTGGTCGTCGCGATCAGTATCGTGCACGAGCTGCACGGCCCCAAGGGCCGCACCAGCCAGGTGTCTTCAGCGGTGGCAATCTGATGGCAATCACCGATCTCCTACTCGAGCGACTCCTCGCATTCGACCCTGCGTTCGACGTCACGGACCCACGGTTCGTGCGCGAAGTACTCGACCCGATGAAGGAGCTCCTCGCAGAGGGACTCCCGGTCACGGACCCTCGTGCCCTCATCGAGTCTCGTATCTGGGAGGAGGCCCCGAGCGTCGACGCGACAGTCTTCGCGGACTTGATAGGGAAGACCGTCGCGAGTGTCTTCCTGCCGCTCGAGGCCGAACACAGGGCCGCCCTGTCTCGGCAGCGGATGGACAACGCCCGCCTTCTCACGCAGAGCGACCTGCTGGACAAGCGGGACGTCCACTTCGTCGACCCCTCAGAGGGCGCGTACGCCAGCGGAGTAGTTCGAGTCTCGTATGCGATTCCGCGGGCGCTGAACTTCGACCCGGCCATGCGGATCTCGATCCCGGCTAGAGACGGGTCGACGGCGAGGATCTACCGCGTCGCGCAGACCTATTCGTTCACGCTGGAGCAGGTCCGGGTCAATCGGGCGGGGTCGCTCTACTATGTCGACGTGCAGCTCGTCGCTACGGCTCCCGGAGCGGAGTACAACCTCGCGCCCGGAGACGCGAACGGTGCCGTCGGGTTCCCAGGCGCAGTGAGCGTCACGAACTCGTCCACGTTCCGCGACGGCGCTGCGTCGGACGACATCGCCACGCTCTTTGACCGCATTCGGGCATCTCTCCGTTTCCGCGGTATGTCGACGCGCGGAGCAGCGGCATACGGCCTGCAGACCGCGGGGGCAGCGACCTACCTGATCGTGCAAGGCGGCGATGAGCTCATGCTCCGCGACCGCGTGTACGGCCCCAACTCCATCGCCGGCATTCCCGGCGGCTTCATGGTCCCGCCGGCGCACATTCCCAAGACGCACATTCCGGACACAGGTGACACTCCGTACGTCAACCTCGGTATCGCCTACGACTTCTACGTGCACTTCGGCGAGAACGATCGCACGTCGGCCCTGCAGATCACAAACGTCTACGACGCCGGCGCCGAAGTCATCGCCGGAGCCGACGCCACGCTCCTCTGGAACTCCGCCGCAGACGAGGGCCACAAGTACACGCTCCGCACGAGAACAGCGCGCTTCCTCGAGGTCGTAGGGAACCCAGGGGAGTCCCCGGAGTGGTCCGGAGCCCTGCGCCCCGTGGCTGAGGGCGACACTGTCGTGTTCGAAGGAATCTTCGATGGCGTCGGCTCAACGGCTCGAGTGGAGTTCGTCGTCACCGTCGTCGTCGGGTACGGCGAAGATGGGGGAGGAGACGAGCTTCGTCTCGATCTCGCCCCCGGCTTCGACCTCGACGCCGAGGACTACGGCGCGGAGCCGGCGGATCTGACGTGGCAGTTCTCCGGTAGCGCGTACGCGGTTCGGCGCAGGATGCGAGTACTCACGGAGCCGACTCCGGCGGTGACCTTCGGGAGCGGGACCCCCGATATACCGTGGTACAGCACCGTCTACGCAGGAGTGACGCTTCCGCTCACGGACGCGCGTGCGCTGAGGTTCGACGGCACCGAATACAGGGCGTCCGGGGCGCCGGCGGCGGTGCGCCCTTCGACGGCTACCCCAGACCACGCGGGAGCATCTCTCGTTCCGCAGACTCGGAACGTCATCGCCGACGCTTCGCTTCTGCCGCTCATCTTCCCGGACCGCGTGGAGCTGGGCGGGGCTCTCTCCGGAGAGGAGAGTGGGACGTACATCTACCCGCGGCAGCCGTTGTACGCGGAGTTCCTGAGCTCCACGGCCGGTGCTGCGGCTTTGAAGGCGGTGCAGGTGCGCGTGTACTTGCTCGGGCCCATGGCAGCCGCGCTGCCAGGCGGATGCCTGGTCACGAATCCGACGGAGACGACGAAGGTCTTCCCGCTCTTCTGGGAGTGGGTGGGGGCGAAGGTCTCCGGAGGCGGCGCCGAGACGGACCAGATCTATCTGGGCGACGGCTTCTCGGTTGACGAACTCCAGGTGGACGGCGGGGAGGTCATCGAGGGCCGGTACCCGCAGGCGGGGGATTGGGCGCACTTCTGGGATGCGACAACGCCCTACATCCTACCCATCATCGGGTTCAGCGCCGGCGAAGGCATCATCACCGTAGCAGCGCCAGACCTTCCGACGGGTCTCACGGGTACGGTCCGCGTGTACCAGGGGACTTCGCGCTCCGCGCAGCTCTCCGCCGGTCGCGGCCCGGAGGGCACGTACTCCTTCGACGTGTGGTGCGGGGAGTCCACGGAGGTCGACTACACTCCCGGGGACCCGCCCCTCGCCAATGAGCGTGCGATCCTCGACATGGAAACGTACCTGACGCAGGGGTTCGATGTC
>Ga0098035_1001765_pt1 | contig 10327 bp, 7 predicted proteins | sample 3_EtaG_FD_75046 | JGI IMG/M metagenome (GOLD analysis project Ga0098035, IMG submission 75046) | Marine viral communities from the Subarctic Pacific Ocean - 3_ETSP_OMZ_AT15126 metaG | ecosystem: Environmental > Aquatic > Marine > Oceanic | place: Pacific Ocean | collected 2015-01-07
GTATGAAGAAAATGTAAACTTCGCAGAAAATATTTTAGTAACTGATCATAATCTTAGAGCATCTTTTAAAAATAAACGAACTAATTTTAACTTAAGAGCTAATATTATAGACTCTAGAGATTTTGAAAGATTTATAAACCCCGATAACTTAGACTTAGAAACTCTTCCTGCAAGTTTTCAACATGTAGGAATAGAGAATAGTAAAATAAATCTCTTATTAGGAGAATACGCAAAAAGAAGAAAAGAATACAGAGCATACTTATCAGCCAGTGATGATGAAGGAGTGACAAGGAAAGAGACAACGATGAAGGATAAGATGACCGGGGAGTTAATGGATATCATTAAAGGAACTTCAGTTTCTGAAGAAGAAATTCAAAAAAGACTCCAGGAGTTTGATAAGTATCTAACATATGACTTCCAGGATATTGCTGAGATTACGGCAAATAAAATTCTTAAAAGAGAATACAAACAACAAAATCTAGACTTTACATTTTTAAGAACCTTCGAAGATCTCTTGGTAGCAGGTGAACAAATCGTTTACTGCGGCGTATTAGGAGGAGAACCTGTTATGAGGAGAGTAAATACAGAAACACTTTTCACACTAGGAGGTAATTCTATGTTTATAGAAGATTCTGATATAATAGTAGAATATGGTTATAGAGCAAAGGGACAAGTTGTAGACGATTATTGGGATGAGCTCACTGAAAAAGATATGGACTTTTTAGAAACAGGTTCTTCAGCATCTTCTTCAACAGCTCTAGGACTAAATAGAGATATTTCTATTTATGATAGATATGGTCCTGACCAAGCATTAGCGTTATTCGAACCAGGTGATAATGCATTAAGAACCTTTTCAGGAGCTTTTGATGCTTATGGAAATGTTAGAGTACTTAAAGCATGTTGGAGATCCAGAAGAAAAATAGGAAAACGTAAATACTATGATGAGGATGGGGATGTACAATATGATTATGTTTCAGAAGGATATCATATAAGAAAAGATGAAGGGGAGGAAATAAAATGGTTATGGGTAAACGAGTGGCAACAAGCCACAAAAATAGGAGACGACATATACGTAGCAATGGGACCAGTCCCCTTTGCCAGTAAGTCTATGGTCAATAAATCTAAAGGAGTTCCTCCTTACATAGGATCAGTGAATAGTACTAATGATTATAAAGTACAATCTCTTACTGATGTTATGAAACCTCTTACTTATTCTTATGATATTGCTTATTATAAAAGAGAATTAGAAATAGCTACTTATAAAGGAAGCTTTGCTGCTATCAACAGCTCAATGGTTCCGTCAGGCTGGGATCCTAAAGAGTGGATAAGATATGCAACTATTAACAAATTTGCTTGGTTAGACCCTACAAATGAGATACTTAAAGGACCTTCACAAGGAAAAGCCGCAGGAGCTTATAACACATTAACTGCTACAAATGTTCCTATTGGAGATCCAAACGCTATACAAATGTATACTAATCTTCTTTTAGAAATAGAAGCTACTTTAGGAAAGCTAGCTGGAGTGACTGGAGCACGAGAAGGACAAATACAGAACAGAGAAGCGGTTAGTAATGTGAATAGAGAAGTAACTCAAACATCTCATATTACAGAAAAATGGTTTGCAATAGATGCTAACTTTAGAAAAAGAGCTATGACAAAGTTTTTAGAATGTTGCAAGTTTGCTTATAAAGAGAATCCTAAGAAAGGACAATTCTTATTAGATGATATGGGACAAGTAATGGTTCAGAATTTTGACGAATTTTGTCTCTCAGACTATGATATACATATTTCTAATTCATCTGCAGATACAGAATTATACAATGAATTAAAACAATTATCACAAGCAGCTATTCAAAATGGACAAGCTACTATTGGAGATTTAGTAGCCATCTCTCAATCAGAATCTGTACAAGAAATCTCAAGAAAACTACAAGACTCTGCTGAAAAGATTAAGAAAGAAGCTCAGGAAATGCAGGAGAAACAACTTCAACAACAACAAGAAGCTGCTCAAATGCAACAACAAGATGCTCAAGCTCAAAGAGAGTTCTTGATGTCAGAAGCAGACAAAGATAGAGAAGTTAAATATGCTGATATTAAAGCTAAATTAGATATCGCTAATTTAAAAGAGATAGCTTCTGACCATAGAGATAGTAGAAACTACGATAATGACAGTGATGATAATGGAATCGATGATGTACTGGATCTTAGAAGAACCGAGACTGAACGAGTTTTTAAAGAAGATACTGTGGCTATAAAACAAGGAGAACTTGATGAAAGAATACGCCATAATAAAGTAGAAGAAGGATTAAGAAAAGATGACATTAAAGTAAAAGCAAAGGCAAAGGCAAAAGAGAAAAAAACAAAATAAAGCTATAATACTATAAGGATTTATTATAAAAAAAATACTTATAGTTTATAAAAATAATTTTAATATTGTAACTAAATAAAGACAGCAAAATATGGATAACCCAAAAGAAGACTTATTTGATGGCATAGAAATTATGTCACCAGGTGAGCTCGATTCAGCAATCTCTACGGGAGAAGAGACGACTGAATCAGAAGAAAAAATTGAGTCTACAGACGACATATCAATTGTCCCTGTAGAACAAACATCAGGAGATCTTGGAGAGACTGCTGAAGAAGGTAAGATTGTAGAACCAGAAGAAACTACAAAAACAACACCTACTTCACAAGGACCTTCAGAATCTGATAAATCAGCCTTTTATACAGCAATGTTAAAAGAGATGATAAACGAAGGAGTAATTGCTTCGCCTGAAACAGAAGAAGAGCTAGAGGGCTCTTTGGATAAATTGAAAGAATTAATGAAAGGCACATTGGAGAAATCATTCCAAGGAATGACTAAACAATGGCAAGATGGCTTTAGCGGGGCTAAAAAGAAATTTCTAGAGATAGAAGGTTCTTTTACAGATGCTGATCTAGCGGTTCAGACAGCCCAGCAATTAGAGTTCTTTGACAACTTAAGTGAAAAAGATTTAAAAGAAGATGATACTCTTCAGAAGAATGTATATTATGAGTATCTGAAATCTAAGAACTTCTCTGATGCAGAAATAAGAGAACAGATTGAAGATGCAGATGCTATTGGTAAGTTAGAAGATAAAGCAATGAAAGCAGTGCCTTATTTAAGGCAGAGAGCAGCTGGAATAATCAAACAGGAAGACCAAAAAAAGCGAGCAGAAGAAGCACAATGGACTAAAAGAAGAGAAGAGAACTATAATCATTTAATGAATAGTATTGATAAAAAAGATGAATTTATTGATGGACTAAAGCTTAATAAAGTTTCTAAAGATAAACTAAAAGCTAATATTACTCAACCTATTTATACAGATGATAAAGGTAAGGGATACACCAGCTTAATGTATAAGCAGATGAGAAACCCTACTTCATTTGAAATGCTAGTAAATTATTACGACTCAATAGGACTATTTGATATAGATAAGAATGGTAGTTTTAAACCTAATATTTCTAAACTACAAAAGATTGCAAAAACTAGAGCAGTTTCAGAACTAGATAAAGTGATTGCAGCAAGTAATGAAAGGGGAGTTGGAAGACAAACCTCAGTTGATGCTTCAGAAAAGACAACTGGTATATTAGATTTATTAGAAAGAGGAATAGGGAAAAAAACAAGAAGAAAATAATTAAACAAGTTAAATAACACAAAACAGTCAAAAACAAAAAAAATGGCACAATTACTTCCACTACAAAGATATGAGGCTATTGATTATAACGGTCTAGTAACCGATAATCATTTTCATGCTTTGTACCAACAAAAGCCTGAACTTATTAGTTCTGTGATCAGAGAGATTTACAAAACTAATTTAGCAGGTAAACTACGCGAATTTGTAGATCGTTTTCCTACCAAAGAGGTAGAACAAGAAAATGGTTTCTACAATTGGATGTTGCAAGGACAGCATGATAAAAACATTCCTTTAAATGATGCTGAAACTGTTTCAGGAACAACTGTTTCTGCAGGCACTTTCCCAGCGAATGTAGGAGCTAACGGAGAAAGATTTTATCTTATTTTCGAAGAGCCTTTATTTGAAGAAAGCAACGTACTTAAAGGAGAAACTGATGACTATCATCTATTAGTCAAAAAGAAAATTGATGCAGGTTCTTTATTTAAGTATGAAGTAGAATTAGTAACTGATTCTCCTACTAAAACAATTCCTGTTGAGGAATTAGCAGTAGGAACTCGTTGGACTAAGTTCTATTCATTATCACCTTCTACATTATCTTACCAAGGTGCAGAACCTTATTTCACTTCTCCATGGAGAATGGAAAACCGTCCTTCTACTTTACGTATGGAGTACAAAGTTCCTGGTAACGTAATCAACAAAGGTAAAAATGAGCCACTAGAATTTGGTTTCCAATACAAAGGACAAACAGAATCTATCTGGATTAATTACCAAGATATGGTTGCTCATCACCAATGTGAAGAGATGTTTGCAAGGATGATGCTTTATGGTAAGAAGAACTGGACAAACGATCACAAGTACTTGAACAAAGACGATAAGACTAAATATGCTATCGAATCAGGTGCAGGTTTCTTTGAGCAAATTGCTCCTTCAAACATTCACTATTACAATAGCTATGATTTAGACTGGCATCTTGAATTACTTCTCGATATGGGAGTTGGGAAGATTGAGAGAGGTCGTAGAACTATTCACTTATTAACAGGTGAGTTTGGAGCTATTGAAATTTCTAAACAAATTCAGGCTAAAAGAGGTAACTTAAATGTAACTGTTATCCAGGATAAGTTTATCGATAGCAATTCTAAACCAGGAAACATCGGTGGAAAGAATACTAAAGCTACAATGGAACCTCAATACAATGTATATGAGTGGTACAATGGAGTTACTATTAAAGTTGAAATCCTTGATTTCTTCGATGATGATGTATATTTCCCACAGCTACATCCTGATGGAAAAGGTATCGTTGAGTCTCATAGAATCTTAGCTCTTGACTACGGTGAAGAAGCTGGAATCTACAGAATCAAGCCTAAAGGTGTTCCAGATTATAACTGGGCATATATTCCAGGTATGAGAGATCCTTTCTCTCCTGCAGGAAAAGGTTCACCAAAATTAGTAGCTTCTCCAATTGATGGGTACGAAGTACACTTGCAAAAGTGGGGTGGCATGATGATCGAAGATCCAACTAAAATAGTTGATTTAAGATTATTAGTTACTAAATAAAATAAACAGTAAAATCTCCCTGGTGATAAATCAGGGAGAAATTACTATAACATAAATAAAATGACAGCAAAATCAAAAAAAGCAGTTAAGCCTGCTACTAAAAAAAAGCCAGTAACTAGGAAAAAAACTCCTGAAGTTATATTTGAAGAACCTACAAAAGAGTGGAGTTCTTATTTAAGAGATGAAATAGTAAATGTGAAAGCCGTGGAATCATCAGGAAAATGGAACACATTACTAGTAAAGGGACAAGACAAGAAGAAAGATCCTTTTATGTATAACAAAGTTAAAAGGAGTTATCAAGTTCCTCTTAATAGTTATAGAAAAGGGGGAGGAATATATAGAATATTAGACGACCAAAAGAGGCGTCAAATAATGAAATACAGTGAGGAATTTCCTAATGGAATGACTCAACAAGAGTTCTTTGAAAGAGAGTTAGGTGTAGACCTAAACCCTGTATTACCACCAGATGATAATTTCTGGAGGACAGATAGAAGGGGGCGTGTAACACTAACCAAGAAGGGATTATTATTAGACCTTAACCATTCTGTGGATATGTTAAAATACTTAATTCTATTATCTAATAAGATGCTTATATCTCCATCATATGATGTACGAGAACTTAAAGCAACCTATGAATTTATGATGGTAGATGAAGGAAAAGTAACTTCCAATAAAGTAGAACAAGCAGAATTTAAAGCTAAAGCTTATACAAGATTTGCTGAAATTACAAAGTCTAAAGAAAAAATGATTGGATTTATAAAATCACTCGGAAGAACGATTCCTATTAATCACACAGAGGATTGGATGAAAGCAGAAATACTATCGTCGCTTGAAAAAAGCCCTTTAGATTTCTTAAACATTGTAGAACATCCTCAATACGAACATAAGATATTTGTTCAGGAATCAGTAGAAGCAGGAGCAATAAGGAGAATGAGTGATAGAAGGTATACCTTGGATAATGGAATAGAATTAGGAGATCTTACAGATACGATTTCTTATTTAGCTAATCCTGAGAACCAAGATGTTAAAATGAGAATTAAGGCTCAGATTGAGCTGGCCAAAAGATAAGATATGACTGCTAATGAGATGGCGAGTGAATTAGAATTAAGACTAGACAGAAGTGATAGTTTTGGTTCTCCTGGATATGAAGATTTTGATATCTCCTCTGTCCTCACAGAAGCCCAATGGTTATACATTAAGAAGTTCTATGATGAACAGAATAATCGTAAACGACAGGGTTTTGAAGAGACAGAAGTAAGAAACCAGGGACTCAGCGCATTGATAAAGCAGGAAGCACATTTAAATGTTTCTGTATCTCAAACAGGTGTTTTAGAAAATGGAAAGTTCTTTGATTTACCAGACGACTTCATGTATACAATATATGAAGAAGCTTTAATAGATAAAGCTAATTGTACAGATCCTGATAATAATACTTGGATTTTTGGTGATAATGTACATGCAGATACTTATGCAGGAATAGTTGGATTAACTACTAATTATCCTGCTAATGTAGCGTTTACTACTAACACAGTGATTAACAGTACTTTCTCTGGGAAAGAGCTACCAGAATCTTATATAGTAGGATCTACAATATCTATAACACAAGATTCTGGATTTTCTCATACAGAGTATGAAGGAATCCATACAATTGTAGAAATACTAGATGAATATACTTTTGTAATAGATGTTGTCTTTGCAGGATCCACTCCAGTAAATCCAGGAACAGTAATTCTACCTATTAAAGCATGGATAGATGTACTTGCCCACGAGGAAATCTGGCAATACAGATATAATAAGTATAAAAAACCTTATTATAGGAGCTATGGATGGTCTAGAGTATGGAGGTTAGTTTACCAAAGAGAAACCTCTGGTGAAATACCTGCTAGTCCTGCTACAGCTAAAAGACATCAGTTGGTAACAGACGGAACTTTTAATATAACGAGTTATACAATGAATTATTTAATGAATCCGCCTGATATTATAGTAGACCGAGCAACGCCTGGTAACCAAAGAAATTGTATATTAGACGAATCTACTAATGATGTAATAGTAGACATTGCAAAAGATCTAATGTTACAAAGAGTAAGAGAACAAAAAATACAAAATATAGAACCTGTTAAGGAACTAGAATAAAAAAACAAAAAACAAATAATAATAATAACTAAAACACAGAACAATGCAATTAACACAACAAGATAACGTTACGTACGTTACAATCGCAGACAACACAGCAGCAGCGCCAACAGCTGGTGATATAGCCTCTTCTACTACTATTGGAGATGGAGCAGCTGCTATAGTAGACGAAGGTAGTACAATCCTAGATGCAGCAAGATACCTAGCATTAGGAGCGGACAGACAAGTAAGATTAGTTCAAAATATCGGTGGAGACTTATTTTACACTGCAGATTTTACTAAAGGAAAACTAAGAGCAGGAAAATCTAATAAAGTAACTGCTGTTACAGCATCAGGACCAGCTTCTATTAGTGTCTATTCTGCAGCAGCACAACAAATCACTATGCTTGGATATAATGGAACCACAGGAGCATTACCTATAGCTAATGATACTAGCTATTGGATTAAAATTCGTAAGAATGATAATGATGCAGCTAATAGAAGCCAACCTGCAAGCCTATTTTCTCAGTTTAAAACTGATGCAACAGGTACTCAGGAAGAATTAGCTTTTGGATTAGTTGAGGTAGGTGTAAAAAATATGAGCACTCAAGCTCAAGGAACTAACGGCTATTTAAGATTTGAAGCTCTTTGTGATGAAGCAAGTGCTGCAGATGGTACAGCTACTACTATTACCGTTGAATACGGTTCTAAAGCAGGAACTTTAAATGCAGGTGCTACAACTTTTGCTGTAGGAGATGTTTTAAGAATTGGCGGTGGTGCTACTACTGATCCAGTTTATAAAATAGCTACTTTAAGCACAACTGCTATTTCTTTTGATATAGCATATCAAGGTGCTTCAGGAGCTGGTGTAACTATTGAATATATTACAGCAGCAGCAGCAACAACTGGAGACTTTGGTGTACAACTTAGAGGTGTAGCTGATGACTTTGATGTAAATAGTTTTAGAAACTATTATTCTAATAGATTTACTGGAACTTTCTCTGATACTTCTGTACTTAATACACTTGATACAGCAGCCAGAAATGGAAGCGGTACATGGCAAGAAGCTGCAATGGCTGAATACATGTCTATGGGTAATCAAGGCGAAAACAGCATGTTAGCTGTTCCACCTACAATGAGAACTGCTTCTGTAATAACAGATGGTGAGTATGATGTATTAGCATTAACCGCTGATGAAGATATTCATGGTTTAACTAGTGCTAATACCGAAACTAGTAGAGCAATGTTGTATATACAAGATGGTTCAGGATCTCCTTCAGGCTTGGCAATAGCCGTAGTTTTAGGATTTGTTGCTGGAGATCTTACATAAGAATTTTCTCTCTCCCATAACCTCAGTAGTCTGTCGCATTTATGATTTTGCTGTCAGTGGCAGACTACTTTTTGTTAACTTTTTATTATTTTTGTTCAGACTAGACCGAAACAATACAACTATGAATAAACACCATTCGATATATAAAATTTATTATATTGGATGGTGTTTATTTTTTTATATAAGATATTATGGCATTATTACCTAAAATAAGTTTAACCTTAGAAAACAAATGTGATAAAGTAGATATATGTGAAAAAACAGGAATATACTCCGTAGGAAACACAGAAGGATGGGGAGCGCCTAATATAGAAACAGGTGTTGTTACAGCTGCAACAGTTACCGTTTTGGACACCACAGGAACATCTACTTTACAAACATTTAACATACTACCTACATACACTACAGGAATACAACCACCTTATCTAGCATTCGACGGAGCATCTTGGTCACAAGGAGACGGTGCTTATAAAATAGTATATAGTGTTGTGGGACCAGGACCTGTTACCTATACAAATAATGAACAATATGTTTTATTTTGTTGTAACTTACAAAATTGTATAGATAAATTAATAGGAAAGCTCGTAGAAGAATGCGATGCTATAAAATTAGAAAAATATAAAACAATTTTAGATCAACTAGAAGTATTAAAATATGGAGTCAAAACAGCTTTCGCTTGTGGAAATTTTGCAAGAGTTACGGCTTTATTAACAAATGCTACTACAATATGTACAACTTTTTCAGGATGTGACTGCTCTTGCAGTTGTGACTGTTAACTAAAAAATAAAAAAAATGAGCTGTTCTTGTAACGATTGCGATGATATAACAATACTTCCAGGTAATCCTGGAACTGATGGTACTGATGGTACCGATGGTAATGATGGATTATATGGAGGATATTCTTCTAAATGGAAAGTTGATCCTGGAGTAGTTATACCTATCCTCCTACTAGTTATCTTAGATTTAATGATCTCATTGCTAGTGCTGTAACTGAAATATACATAAACGAGACTAATTTCGATACAGTTGATATGTCTGTTTGGTTAGATTCATTTAACTCTACAGGTGATTTTGGTTACATTAGGATTTATAAAGAATTTGATGCTAGTACTTTTTGGATAGGAAAAATAACTAATCAATCAGATCTTGGTGGTTACAGAACTTTAACTGTTACTTATATACTACATAATGGACTCTTTCTCAGTAATGACGGAGTCGTTGTTACCTTTACTCCATCGGCTTTAGGAAGTGCAGGAGCTGAACTACAAAAAACAATAGATCAAGAACAGGTAGTTATTTCTGCAACAGATGCATTAGCTCCAGGAGCATATGGAAACTTATTTTTTGAAAATACAACAGGAAGTACTCAACAATATGAAATAACTGTAGACTTTAATGTAGGAAAAGAAACTCCTGGACCGCCACATAGAACAGCTTCTATTGGTGTTACTTTTTGGACAGGTTCTTCTCCAGCATTTACAGGAGGAGTAAAAATATGGGAATGTCTTAATCATTGTTATGTTGCAACAGACTCAGAAGAATATACTCAAGGACAGTCTTTTACTTTATTACATAGTCCTCCAGATGGAGCGACAGTTCAGCTACTTAATGGAGAGTTTATGGATGTACGATTTCGATCTTTAAAAAGTGGATACCCATACGTGAATGATCCGTA
>Ga0098035_1001766_pt1 | contig 10327 bp, 8 predicted proteins | sample 3_EtaG_FD_75046 | JGI IMG/M metagenome (GOLD analysis project Ga0098035, IMG submission 75046) | Marine viral communities from the Subarctic Pacific Ocean - 3_ETSP_OMZ_AT15126 metaG | ecosystem: Environmental > Aquatic > Marine > Oceanic | place: Pacific Ocean | collected 2015-01-07
CAGATGACTTGCTGACGGACTTCAATACCCAATGGGATACAGATAATGTAGCTAAACCAAACCTTGTCGTCGTCACAGGAAATGGTGAACCTCTTAGATTCGATCTAAATGCAGGAGATGCTTTAATAGCTCGTAATACAAGCTTCACAGAATCCCCTATTGGTACATGGCAATATGCAAATAGAGAATATGGGATACAATTAGAAGTTTGGACTTTAAGGGAAAGGCAGAGATTATTTAATATTATGCAGGAAATAAGGCGTATTTGCCATGCTAGAATGCACAATCTAACTAATTTTCAAAGATTACAATTTGTATCCTTTTCGGAAGCAACTACAGATCAAGTTAATGTTTGGATGGGGACAATTCAGATAGCATTAATTAATGACGCTGTTTTGATGGAAACTTAATAGATATAAATGAGTATAATAACAAAGGTGACAGCATCTTAAGGAGATTAAATAATGGCAGTATATCGTTCTGATCAAGCACAAGTTACATTTGGTACCGAATCTGGAGCGCATGGTGGTTATCCAGAAGCGGCGACTTCTGTTAACGCACAAGGTTCGGAAGCTTGTTTACTAACTGCTGATACTGAAGCGGGGAGTCGCTCGATAGCGGTAGATGGTTTAGCAGATTCCTCGGAGATTGAGGTTGGCGATTTTATACAAATAGGCGCTCTGTTATCTGGTACTAACCTATATCACAATACAGAAGTACGTCGAGTAGAGCATGTTGGGGATATAACTGCAAATGCGGCTACAATTACTTTAAATGCTCCCACCTCCTTTTTTCACGCTAACAACACTAATATTACACATGTAGCTGCTTTAGGTCTTACCGATGAAGATGAGGACAAATTTATTACTTGGGTTCCGGGTGTATATGAAACCGTCGATGTCCCAGACCCGGAAATGGCAATTGAAGGAAGATACCTATTAGGTACAAACCAAAAGAGAAACTTTTATGTTGCATATAAAGGTCAACAAACCTTTCAGGGGTCTATCGGTGGATTCGTACTATTAAACGGTTGGCCTTTACGGTACTCTATTGGTAGTGTCACTTCGATACCGGATACGGGGTTAGCCTCTGATACTGGTAACGACGCTCGTTATCTAAAAGGTATAGATACTATCGCTCCTAAAAAAGGAGATTTGTGGATTAGGACAAATACACCGGGATCAGAAGATATTGAGAATGGAGATATTGTTGGGATTGGTTCTAAATCCGCAGCAAATCTTGACGTAGACGATAAATGTGAGATACGTCGTATTGTGGATACTATCACAGATACGGATAAGTACTATAGATTAAATTATCCGTTACAATATGATCACCCCGATGAGAATAGTGGACAAGTTTGTACGACAGCCGAAGATATAGCATCTTCAAGCGCAGCGGTAATCGATGTAGATACCCCCGCTGTCGGTAACGCAATATCCGATGGTCTTACGGTGGGAGATTATGTATTAATTGAAAGTGAAGCCCTTCAAGTTACTGGCGTTACTGATAAATCTGGTGACACAAAAGCCTTTCTGAATTTGGCTAGGGCTAAATTAGGAACTTCCGAAGCTGCCCACTCCGAACCCCTCGAAGTGTACAAAATAACCCCTATACAAATGATCTCCTCCGCTAATTATTATCAGCATGATATCCGTGAACAAGTTGATTTAGATACAGTTTCATGGCATGTCCATATGCGAGACAGTAGTGAAACTGCTGTTAATGATTTTGATAGGCGTTATTATGGAGGGCATATAGGTTCCACTACGATAACTGCGGAAGAGGGAGGGTTACTTACTGCTTCATGGGATAGCGTTACTTTCCAAGACATGATACACAACCAGAAAGATCATAGCTCAGTTACTCCAGATGTCCCCGGCTATTCCCTTATGCATAGCATAGAAGCGAAAGATGTTGGCGCACCCCTTCAAACTGGTTCCTATAGTACCAACATAGATAGTATGTCGGCTGGGGGATTCCCTTCAACGGAACCGTATTACTTCTCTCAGGGTTCTTTAACTATGTTTGGGGTAGAGTTTGCTAGAGTCCGAAGTTTTAGTTTGTCTATAAATAACGGTGAGGAAGCTCGTTATTACATTGGTGGACAAGGTAAAGGAAGTCGAAGGCATCGTGGGCCAACGGAAATCAGGGAAATGCAGAGAGAGTATTCAATGTCTGCAACAATTGTACTTCCCGATTCACATAATGCGGATGGAATGCCTTCCGGTACAGCGGCTGCGACTAGAAGGTTATTTACCGAATTACTACTTGAAGGTGATTACGGTTCAGACACTGCTACGGATATGTCCGGATTTAACGTAGTTCTAACTTTCCTTAGAGGTACAAATGATAGTGTAACATTTACAATTCCCGGTAGTAGTGGAGGAAGCACTGCTGGAGCCGCAGCTAAGGGGGGTGCTAAACAGGGAGCGTTTATCCGATCAGCGCCCCACACCATTACAGGGGACAACCCATTTCAAGTAGATGTAGATATCTTGTTTAGAAACATGGATATACAGATTAAAGACTCAGAACCGTTTTATCCATAGGAGGATAGTATGACAACAGAAGCTAGTGAAGCAAAGACATTCGATGTTAGTAAATACCAAATTGGTTCAGATGTCGAAGAGCATGAAATAACAATTCCAGAAACAGGGGAATCGTTTAAAGTTAAAATTCGTGAAATGTCTTGGAGCCGTAGAACTAAATTGATGACAGAATGCGTAAAATGGGTTAATGAAAAGGATACTCAGTTTGATGCGGATGCATTTATGAGGGCAAGTTTACGAGAAATTCTTGTAGAAGCACCTTGGGGAAGAACCACGGAAACCTTTTTATTGTCCATAGATGCCAGATTAGGAGCAGCATTAGAAAAATTAGTCCCGTTAGCCGCATCCGGTGGAGGGAACCCTGAGGAAATAAAAAAAGATGTCTAGCCTTTCTACGAAATTCAGATATTTCTATTACAGAAAAATTAAAATTTGAGTATTGGATCATTATGTTTGTATTATTAGATAAAGGAATACCTTGGGATGTAATTTCTGACCTATCTTCTGACGAAGTGTATACTATTCTGGGTGTTGAGGCAGCGATAAAACAAAAACAAAGTGATGATCAAGATGCTGTGAGTCGTGCCGCAACTGCGAAAAGTAACGTTAGGAGCTTTGCATAATGCCTGAAGACGCAACCGTTGTTTTACGTCTAGAACCATCTGATGCTCTAACGTCTTTAGTTAATGAAGCGGAAGCTCTGGGTGTAGCCACTGGCGGAGGTGAAAGTGGTGGGGGCGGTCGGAGAAACATGGCTGGTAAAGGAATGAAATTGGCAAAGCAGGGAGCGGGGATGGTGCAAGCTGGATTAAAGAAGGCGGGTGTCTCCTTTGGTATAGCGGCTATTTTGAAGCAATCTCAGATATTTACAGGTTTCTTTGGTTCCCTATTCCAAATTATTGGTGCTATGCTAGACGTTATGTTAGCTCCGTTAATGCCTATTCTAATGCCGTTCCTCGTATTCATGGGTAAAATGATACCAGTAATTGCAAAAATTGCTCAATTCCTGTTGGGGCCAATAGTAGCAATTGTAGCTATAGTTATGAAAGTTGTTTATTGGATATTAGGGGCATTTGCTGGGATTCTTACAGGGATAATTGATGGAGTCAATAATTATTTTGGCGATATAATTGATAGATTTAAGTCAGCGTGGGGGTATTTCAAAGAGGGCAGATACTGGATGTTTCTTAAAGAGATTCTCATAGGTCTCCTTATGCTCTATTTCTGGAAAGTTATACTAGCTTTTTATGTTATAAAAGAACTTATAGCTAAAGCTTGGGATTGGCTCCTACAGTTTAAGCCTATTAGAGATTTGAGGGATTGGTGGAATGGGGTTTATTCAGATTATATTAAACCAGTCATCGCACATTTTTGGAATTGGATAATCGATGCTTTGCAAAAGATACTAGATGCTGGTACTAGTGCATTGTCTGACATAAAAATAATGGGAAAGAGTATTACGCCGACACTGACTGGCCCAGATTTATCAGGGATGAGAATGGATGCTAAAAGTTTTGGAGGTATAAATACTCCTATCGAAGTAAAAATTGATATAAATGGAACAGACCCCCAAGAGAAGGTGTCAGTTGATGTGGACGAAAAACGAGTTGCAGTAAACGCTTTAGGTATGCAAATAGGAAATCTGGGTTAGTATGGCTTATACATCAGCAAAAAATAGTTCACAAGAATTATCCGTACTTTTTAGAAATGGGGTACACGCAGATGCATCTATACGATTCGCATTAAAATGTGACACAGTTTCTGTTAGTATTTCTAAAACTCCAATTCAAATCCCGATTCCGCAGCAATCGCCTGAGTTAATGGATTTTGGGTCATTCAGACCTACCGTTAGTATTGGTGGAGTGGTAGATACGGTTCAACCACAGCCTACCAGTATTACAGTTAATGGAGAAACTTATTATATACCCTTTAAAAATTGGTTAGAAAATCAGGTATATGATTTATTAGCCAGTGATTCTAACCCTCTTGAGCTTGAGATTGGGGATACTTCTTACCCACAAACAGATTCGACTACTAAAGGTTATGCCAGTAATGTAATTAATCCTAACGCTTTAGCGTTAGGTTACTGGACTGGTGGTGCGATTTACAGGGTATCCCTACAACAGTGTCGCTTTGGGCAAAATCCGGGCCAAGAGGATAGGTGGGATTTTACCATGCAATTTGTTGCAGAAGCCCGTCAAGATTGGGTATCTAAAGGTGACCTAGACTAATGGCTGGGAGGTCAGAGCTTTTATATTGGACTGGCACTTTATGGGCTAGTGCCACATATCGCACTTACACTGGTGGTGCGTGGGCTGATGTTAGTTATTTAGAGTCTTCCCCAGCAACAACCCAGAACCCCGTCACAGGAGTTTCAATTGATGAAGCTTTAGGTAATCCTCGTGGGGGTACAGTTACCATCTCAAACAGACCTAAAGATTTTAAGTCCACAACCGATCATGAAGGTCGAGGCAGATTTACGGGGGCTTTCACAGATTTCCAAGATGTGAGAATTAGAGATATTCAAACAGGGGTAATTTTATTAGCGGGGAAAATTTACGATTTAGAAGAAAAATATGATACGAGGTTAGGCAATTTAATTGTTTTAACTATTCGAGATAATTTAGAGGAATTAAAAAACTACGTTACGGGTAACTGGGTTGATAAACCTTTAAATTACTCAGGGTCTTCAAGAATTTCTGGTGAGATTGATTATATTATAGATAATGCTAAGTATGTAAATTCTTCAGGTATAGGTTTCTCTGATACAGACAAGTTTGAAAGTTCCGCAACACAACATGCGGCAGCGGGGAAATGGCAGTTTAAAGGTAATAACAACACAGCCCTAAAAACAATTGCTAGATTAGCTGCCTTAGACCCCCATGAAAGTGGGAACACAGATGACTTTGGATACGATTATTTTGTAGACCCTGCGGTAGTTACTAGAGATCATGATGAGCATGGTGCAGAAGCGGCGTTTAACTACTTTAAAAGAGGTACCCGTCCTACAACAGCCCCCAACACACATGGATTATCCATTAAATATCCAACAACTGAGTTTTCACAAGATGGTTATAATCTTAGGATGTTTAATGATTTTAGCTTTAAGGAACCTAAAGGAGAGTTATATTCAGATGTAATTGTAACTTATCAGGATTCGGGGTCTCAAACGTCTGGTGGGGCGGAAGTACCGGATACTGAGGGGGATACAGAAAAGGTTAAGACTCGTCGTTTTGAGCGAATAGACGTAACTAGTATATCTGGGGACTTTACTTCTGAAAATTCAGGCAGTAACATTGCAAAAAATGTTCCGTTTGGTAAAACTGAAATAGTTAAATTTGTTGCGTCTGACGGCTCTCCAAACGAGGCATACGGGTTTGGTAGAATAGAATATCAATCGGTAGATAGTGGGACTGGTTTTCTTATTGTTAGCCCTTTAGATGCTGATGCTTATACGCCCGGTAGTAGCGGACATGACGCTACGAATCCAGACGGTCATTTTAATAGTGATTTTCCAGAAGAAGCTGGGACAATTACAGGGATAACGTCTGGTGTTACTGCGTCTACTGGGGCTTCATGTCGCCCTGCTAAAAATTTCGGGGTGAAGAAATCTAGAAATGTTACTGTAACAGATTCGACCGACCCTCGAAAAGTTAGAGATCAAGTAGTATCTTTTCTTTCACGTAATACAACTGTTATAAAACGGGGTACTTATAAAGTAACTAATTATCCTCACCATTATATTGATGCTGCGGCTGCGGATGTATCCCGTTCAGGTGGAACTATTACTTTTGCAAGCACTCCCTTTGCTACAAATGGTGGGTCTGCAACGAATAATCCGCAATTATTCGGGGTGCAGAAGGGGGATATAATTGCGGAGTTAGATGCCACAGCGTCATCTATTACAAGATATGCGTATATTTCAACTGTTAGTAGCTCTACGGTTCAATATAGTGGAAATACCGCTGCTGAGACAAGTGACGGTACGGCGTTAGACGCATCTAAACCGATGCGTATCTATATTCCGTTACGTGCGGGTCATGTCATTCAGGTAACCAATACATTAGCCAACGTTTCGGGAATTCATTTAGTTACAGATATAGGATATCAAGAAGATAATGGAGTAAGTTTTACAACTATTGCGTCAATTGGTAAGAATGACAGTGCGCTTAGGTTAGGGCAAACAGGCTTTGAACCTATGATCGAGGGAGCCACTAAATACGGCGACGATAATCCGGGTGCCTTTACTAATTTAGCGGATGTGACATCATGGACATTTACTGGTAATATTACTGCTGCTAGTGCGGCTCAAATTAACTGGGGGGCGGGAAAATTATATGATGATACTGGGGGGAATGTATATGATATCGGTATTGGTAATACTGGTACGATGTCTGAGGAAAGTCTGGTTTACTTTGACCCAACCAGTTCAACAACTGCCTTCGCTACTTCTACAAAAGCCACATATCAGGAGAAAAAAGAACGTATAAAGATAATGGCTGCTAACGATTCCACTACCGCAGAGGGTTCAGAGGCAACATTCTCGTTCCTAACCCCCGTATCTGGAAGCGGGACGGTTCAATCCCTTGTTAGTGCCGCTGCTGCCCTGTCCGATAACTCTATGACATCCGCTCTCGCAAAGAAGGGTGTTCAGGAATGGTCAGCTAGTGTATCTTTTGTGGGGTTAGGTTCGACTAATGGGGCATATAATAAGATAAAATTTGGGTTAAAGGGTGACACTGATGATCCTTTAGCCAATATTGATAGTAATGCTAATTTACAGTTCGCAGACGGAACTGATGAGGTAATACTTACTAGTGATGCGGGTACTTCATCTTTAGGTAATAGTTCATCTGTGGCTGCGGATGGTACGGTAACTTTAGCGGCAGGGTATAATTATATCTATAAAAATGTTGGGGATTCTGCATCTACTACGCTGCTTATTACATCGACTTATTCGGATGTATATGCGGATAATGCGGTTTTGTTATGTATGGTTTTAGTTCAAGATGCTGATGATGAGTCTAAATCCCCATCCATTTTCCCCTTCACAGCGAATGAAGGAACGATCTCAGCGGGAGTAATCTCCGCTGGGGCTATTCTAGCGGATGCTCTAACGGCAAACTTGGTGCTGTCAACTAAAGTTGTTGCAGGAACTGGAACGTTTGATTCCAATCTTTATGGAGTTGCGATAGGATCGTTGGGGAGCAACAGGACTTTTGCGGCTCAAGCGAATGGGGTTACGCAGGTAGAGATAATTAGTTCTGGTACAAACCCCGGAATACTAAAAGCGGGTGGAGGTAATGTAAGACTTGACGCAGACGGGCTAACGATAGATAGTACCGCTGATCCAGATACTACTCCTAGGATACGTTTTGAAAATGATACCGCCAACACATCCGCCATTGCTGGTTCTATCGGTCTTAGAGGTGCAACAACCCATACTTTTGATTTCCTTTCCCCAGCTACTTTAGCTGCGAGTGCCACAGATTTTTCCTTTGCTAGACGAAATGCTGCGTATGGTGCTGGAACAACTGCCGCAGACGGGGTACTCACATTAAGTTTTGGTACCGGGGCAAATAGCACTGAAATAGATTTTAATTTTGCTACGAAAGCCGATATGCCTGTTACGTTTACACATGCTCAAGGTGTGGGTGGAGGTGGTATCGCAAGTGGGGGAACGCTTAATTTAGAGGGTTTTACGGGATTAGATTTGGTTACCCCCGTAACTTCAGGTAACGTACCAACTGGTGCTTATGGTATGTTTAGATATGACACTGATGGTGGGGGAGGTTCCGTAGATGTATTAGCTTTCTTATCTGGGCAAGCTAACGCCACTCCAGCACCAACAACCGCAGAGTCCTCATTTTGGACTATGTTAAGTGAAAGTGATGGGGCTAGTGGTAGTAGGCTTCACTTTGAACCTATAGTTGATTATGCGGTATCAGCGGGTAGTGATAACTTTGCTTATATTGGATACCATAACCCACTAATAAATGTGCTTAGTTATTATCATACTACGGGTGACGGCACTGAAGCTAATCCCACCCATACCTTTTGGAGTGATTATACTACTGGTATGTATTTGCCTTCAACCACTAAGTTGGCGTTAGTAGCTGGCGGTGAGGTAGGAATTAAAGTAGAGTATGATTCTGGGGCGACAGATGATGTGCAGGTTCTTATGTATCCTAATGGATCAGCATCATCAGCAGGATTGCAAGCATTATATATTTCTAGTACGACAGATAAAGTATACAGAATTACATCATCTGCTAGATATAAAGAACACATAACTGATCTTGACATTGACTCAAGTAAACTTTATGATTTACGTCCAGTATCTTATAGGGAAAAGAAAACCCATATAGGAGGAATAGGTTTAATTGCTGAAGAAGTTGTGAAAGTTATGCCTGAACTTGTCGTATTAAATAAGGAAGGAACCCCCGAAGCGGTTCAGTATACAGATATACCAATATTAATGCTAAACGAAATGAAAAAATTGAAAGAAGAAATAAAAAGTCTTAAGGAGAAAAACTAATGCCTGACGTAACGGTTTCATTTTCAGATGCTCAGTGGGCTAGAATTCTAGCGTTATCTTCGTCCATAAAAAAGATAGATGAAACTGGGGATGTGGACGCTGCATATCTTGCCGCAAAATGGAAAAACCAATTAGGGGCGTGGGTTAAAGAGCTTGAGCGAGCTAAAGCCGCAGAATCTATAGATGACTTCTAAGCGTGATCAAATTATTAGATTACGTACAGAAAACCCTATTTTACGCCTAACTAAGATTGCTGAACAGGTTGGAGTTGATCAAGCCTACGTACATAGAGTTTTAAAAAAGGCTAAATTATCCACAAAAAGTGTCCTAATAAATAAAAAACTGCTCTCTAAGCGCATCGTTTGTCAAGCTTGTGGGGAAGATGTACCTAAAACAGCTACTCATTCCGCTAGGGTTCATCATATTCACGATGAATGTAGATATGATTATTTTAGACTACTACTTACTTGTAGATTTTGTCAGGTTGTTTTTAGAAGGAAACGCTCAGTAGTTAGAAATTTTGTGGTGCGTAAGAATAAACATATCTATTGTAGCGTCGAATGTCGTCGTAAAGGGCAACGAAATGATAGCACATATGACCTGAAATTAAATTATCAATTGAGGGAACGTGATATTGACTCACCTGACTCTGAGTGATATACTTACATAAACCCACGAAGAAGGAGAATATATGAAAATTGATAATGCGTTAATTCAACAATGGGAGCCTAAAATAAACCGAATGCTCCAGACTACCTCTATTCGAGGCATGGGTAGAGAAGATATAGCACAAGAATTACGCATTGCCATCATAAAAGCAGCTAAGGGCTTTGACCCTGAACGCAAAGTTTCATTCCACACCTACCTCCACACTACGATGATTAACACTATACGAACCTTAATCACTAAAGCACAACGTCGCCCCCAACCACAAAGTTTAGATACATACCTTGAATATTCCGAATATAATGCTAATAATACGGGACGTTTTGTTGCAAGTGCTAAAACGGAAAAGGCTCTTTCTGTTCATGTTGACATGGATACCGCCCTCATGATAGGATCAACACTAGAGCAATTAGACCTTTCTAACGCTGAACAAGATTTTATTCGACTCCGTATGGATAATTTGACAATGGATGAAATTTCTGATACCATACAAGAGTCTGCGTATAAAATTAGGACGAGAATCAAACAAAAATTGGGTAGACGTACTGAACAGAGACTTAAATTATGGTTA
>Ga0098035_1001768_pt1 | contig 10323 bp, 8 predicted proteins | sample 3_EtaG_FD_75046 | JGI IMG/M metagenome (GOLD analysis project Ga0098035, IMG submission 75046) | Marine viral communities from the Subarctic Pacific Ocean - 3_ETSP_OMZ_AT15126 metaG | ecosystem: Environmental > Aquatic > Marine > Oceanic | place: Pacific Ocean | collected 2015-01-07
AGTCGGTAAATCTCCTTGCCGTCATTTTAATAGGGTAGGTATTGCCAATTGGCATTAAAACACCAACGCAATAACCAATTTGCGTTTAATAACTTTAACTAGAACACTATCTAACCAAGCTAACCGCTGACAGGATAATAAAACTCATCCACATCACCGCTGGGGACATAGTATAGAAACAATAGTCGTAATACGACTAGCGCACACCCACGATAATTGGACTGGATAGCAATTTAAACCCCATTCATAGGTTTTTCGGCGTTGGCAACCACTCACATTTACCTACTTTTTGCACATTGCCACGAGCGGTTACTCATTGACCTCTTGCTGTTCACGCTCTTGAAAATCCGTTTCACCATGCCAAGCCACCGCAACACCATTAGGATAGCGTAAATCAATATAGCGGATATGCTCACTAAAGCTTGCAAGCTCGCGCTGCCAAGAAGCAGATAACCTTGCCAAACGCTCTCCATGCTGACGTCTACCTAACATGACCCAGGCCCCGTCTCCCAACTGTAAGCGCCAAGCACCGCGAGGCTCTAAGCGTAGCTGAGAAAGCGATAGCGACAAACTGGCAAAATGGGGAGTCAACCGCTGATAATACGCCAACACCTCTTCACTGTTGCCCGCTGGCCCTGAGAGGTCGGGCAACCCTTCAGGTGCACCTAACGGCGCAAATGCAAACGGCTCTCCTTCAGGATTAAGCAGGAAATCATCGTTCCAGCGCGCTACAGGCACCTGCTCCACTAGCTCAAACACCAAAGCGTTAGGCCACTCGCGGGAAATTCGCACTTCATTCAGCCAGCCAATACGTAGCGAACGCTGGCGTAGCTCGCCTAGATCTACCGATAGCCACGTTGCATCCTGCACAAGCGGCGCTAACTGCGTACGCAGGTAATCAGCACTAACGTACTCCCATTCGCCACGAATCGACACGCGCTCAATGGGACGATCAAGCCATAGCCACAGTGCACGGCCGCCCGCACCTAGTAGCAGCGCCAGCAGCACAACGCCCAGCCATGCGTTGCGTTTTTTCATAACGCTCCTATTGCCCAGCTACTCATTACGGCATGCTCGGCTGAACGGCGGTCTGTAAAATACGCATGACCAACTGATCAAAGTCGATCCCGGCGTAGGCGGCTGCCTGCGGCACTAGGCTGTGGTCAGTCATGCCGGGCACGGTGTTAACCTCTATCAGCCAACACTTACCAGCTGCGTCACGCATTACATCAATACGCCCCCACCCTTCGCCACCTACCGCTAAAAAGGCCTCTTTACATAGTGCTGCCAGCGCTTGCTCATCCTGCTCAGACAAACCACAGGGCAGATGGTACTGCGTGGTGTTAGCAATGTACTTGGCTTCGTAGTCATAGAATCCACCCGGCACTTCAACGCGAATAGCGGGCAACACATCATCACCCAGGAGCGCGACCGTGTATTCATCCCCGACAATAAACCGCTCAGCCATTACCCGCGCATCAAATTTTGCGGCAGCCGTGTAGGCAGCTTTTAATTCATCCCGGCTTTTGACAATACTGATGCCCAAGGTGGAGCCTTCATGGACTGGCTTGACCACCATAGGCAGCCCAAGCTGGTTTACTACGGCCGTCCAATCAGCGTTTTCACTTAGCATGATGCATTCAGGGGTAGGCAAGCCAACGGCCTGCCACACTTGCTTAGTGCGCTGTTTATCCATGCCCAATGCAGATGCCAGTACGCCGCTGCCGGTATAGGGCACGCCGAGCAGCTCTAACGCGCCCTGAAACGTGCCGTCTTCTCCACCACGCCCATGTAGCGCCACAAACACGGCGCTAGGCGCCAGACGCTCAAGCCCTGCTAGACCACCCTCTTTAGGGTCGTAGCCGAGCGCATCCACACCTTGACGTTTTAAAGCGGCAAGAATAGCGGCGCCGCTTTTCAGGGAAACATCCCGCTCAGCCGATGTGCCGCCGTAAACCACTACGACGCGGTCTAGAGAACCAGTTTGCCCGCTGTTCATAGCGCCACCTCATCCATCTCAAGTTTTGCCTGAGCAAGGCGCAGCGAAATACCGCCAATGTCGCCGGCCCCTTGAGTAATCAAAATATCTCCAGGCCGTAGCACATTATTCAACAAGGCAGGCAGCTCCTGCTTGTGCTCGACAAACAGCGGATCGACTTCACCACGCTGTCGAATAGAGCCCGCCAGCGTTTTCCCTTCGGCTCCCGGCAGCACGGCCTCACCTGCGCTGTATACATCCAGTAGCACCAGGGTATCCACCTGAGAAAGCACACGCACAAAATCCTCAAAAAGATCCCGCGTACGGCTGTAACGGTGGGGTTGGTAAAGCATCACAAGGCGTCGATCAGGCCAACCTGCTCGCACTGCCTGGATTACCATATCGACTTCACGAGGATGGTGACCGTAGTCATCCACTAGCATAATATCGCCACCGCCGGAAGGTGCTGGAAAGTGTCCATGCACTTGAAAGCGTCGCCCTACCCCGGCGAACCCAGTTAGCCCACGCTGGATCGCATCATCACTTACGCCTGCGTCAGTGGCCACAACGATAGCCGCCATCGCATTGAGGGCGTTATGGCGGCCCGGCATAGCGAGCCGAATGGCCAGCGGTGCCGCATCACCAGGGCGCAGAGCGGTAAACGAGACTTCTCCCGCCTGTTGAGAAAAATCAACGATGCGGTAGTCGGCATCTTCATCAAAGCCGTAAGTGACAAACTGGCGTTTAACTTGGTCACACAGCCCACGCACATGAGGATCGTCAATACACAACACCGCAAGGCCATAAAACGGTAGATTGTGCAAAAATTCGATGAAAGTGCTTTTCAGGCGCTCAAAATCGCCGCCATAAGTCGCCATGTGGTCAGCATCGATATTGGTAACAATCGATACCATGGGCTGAAGGTGAAGGAACGAGGCATCGGATTCATCAGCTTCAGCGACTAAGTAATCACCTTCACCTAAACGAGCATTGGCGCCTGCACTCGTCAGTTTTCCGCCAATCACAAAAGTAGGGTCCAGGCCACCCTCGGCCAATAGTGTTGCTGTCAAGCTAGTGGTGGTTGTTTTACCGTGAGTCCCCGCGACGGCAATACCGTGACGGAAGCGCATCAGTTCTGCCAGCATTTCGGCACGGCGCACTACCGGCACGCGGTGCTCATGTGCCCAGCGTATTTCAGGGTTGGTTTCATCAATTGCGCTGGAGACAACAACCACATCGGCCCCCTGCACATGCTCTTCAGCATGACCAATGGCCACGCTTACTCCGCAATGGCGCAGCCGTTCAACCACGGCGGAGGCTTTCATGTCGCTACCGCTAACTTGGTAGCCCTGGTTGGCTAATACTTCGGCAATACCGCACATGCCTGCACCACCGATACCTACAAAATGCAGCCGCTTAATACGACGCATACCGGGGCCAGTTGGGCGAGCCCCCTGCGGCGACATGTTAGTCACTGAATCGGTCACGCAGTTTCTCCTTGCTTCACTAATCCCAAACAGTCTGCTGCAAGACGCTCGGTGGCATCTAAATAAGCGACTTTGCGCGCTTTAGACGCCATTTCCGCCAGCCTGTCGGGATGAAGTAATTCGTCTAATAATTGAGTTAAGCGCTCAGGCGTGAGGGCTGATTGGATGACACACTGAGCCGCTCCCGCCTTCACCAGCACATCAGCATTGACTCGCTGATGGTCATCTACTGCAAATGGAAATGGCACTAACAGCGCAGGCTTTGCCGCTGCAGCCAACTCGGCAACCGTTAACGCACCAGCGCGGCAAACCACAAGATCCGCCCATGAGTAGGCGGCCGCCATATCATCGATAAAGGGGCTAACATCGGCCACAATGCCAAGTTCTGTATATGCCTGGGCGGTGGCTACGTCGCGCTCTTTACCGGCTTGATGGCGCACATCCGGGCGCCGCTCTGGTGGTAGCGCGGCAAGCGCTGGCGGCAGGCGCTCATTTAGTGCTACAGCACCGAGCGAGCCACCCACAACCAGCAGCCTAAGCGGCCTATTAGACATCTCAGCCACCTGCTTAGGGCTCTCGCCTAGCGCCGCAATCTCTTCACGCACGGGGTTACCAATAACTACTGCACGACTGCCAAACGCATCCTCAAAGGCGGCGTAAGTACGCGTCGCCAAGCGCGAAAGCACTTTATTAGTGAGGCCTGCGACGGCATTCTGTTCATGAATGACCAGCGGCACACCCGACAGCCGCGCCGCCAGCCCACCCGGGCCACTGGCAAAGCCCCCCAGGCCGACCACAACATCAGGTTTAAAGCATTTAATGATGCGTCGCGCCTGCATCACCGCTCGGGAAAGATTGATGGGCGCTTTGCACCAGCCTGCCAGCCCTTTGCCCCTCAGCCCTTCAATGGCAATCGTGTGTAGCATAATACCAGCATTAGGCACTAGCCGATTTTCGATACCACGCGGGCTTCCCAGCCATTCAACGTCGACACCCTTGGCCTGTAAAGCATGCGCCAAAGAGAGCGCAGGAATAACGTGCCCACCGGTTCCCCCGGCCATAATCAATATCCGTCGACGCGAGTTCGTCGCCACAAACGACTCCTTGAATAATTACGATAAACGCGGTTCTCGGCGTGCTCGGTAGGGGGTGGGCGTACGCCTGGGGCGGTGCCGAGTCTCAGCATCCACACGCAGCAGTAGCCCAATCATCATGCCCGTCACCAACAGACTTGAGCCGCCATAGCTGATTAGCGGCAGAGTAAGCCCTTTTGTGGGCAGCAACCCAGAGCTTACGGCCATGTTAATGAACGCCTGAGCCGCCACAATAAACCCAATGCCGTAGCTAACGTAGGCGCCAAACAGATGCCCTGCCAGCTCCGCGCGGCGGCCGACCCACATGGCGCGTACAATAAATAGAGTAAACAGTAGCACCACTAAAATGGCACCAATCATCCCTAGCTCTTCGGCCACTACAGCAAAAATAAAGTCGGTGTGGGCTTCCGGCAGGTAGTGAAGCTTTTGAACGCTATTGCCAAGACCGGTACCTGTTACATGCCCACGACCAAACGCAATCAACGCCTGGGTTAACTGATAGCCGGTGGCAAATTGATCGGCCCAGGGGTCAAGAAAGCTTGTCCAGCGGGCCAAGCGGTAGGGCTCCATTACTACCATCATCACCGCCCCAACCCCCAGCACGCTTCCACTGCCGAGCAGTAAGGTCAGCGAGGCGCCACTCATCATTAACATGCCAATGACACACACGGCGTAAACCACCATGCCACCGAAATCTGGAGCTAAGAACAGCAGGCTCGCGGGTACGGCAAGCACGGCCAATGGCCGCCACATGGTAAACGCCCGCTGCCGCAGCTCGTAGGTAAAGCGCGACATAAATGCCGCCATGTAAAAAATAAGGCCCACTTTCGCCAGTTCCGACACCTGCAAACTCGGCAGCGGCCCAGGCAGTGAAATCCAACGCTTACTGCCGTTCACCTCTTGGCCAATAACTAGCACCACCACCAGCATAAAAATGCTGACGAGTAGAATAAGCGCTGCGTTCTGCCGCCACAGCTCCAAAGGCACGCATAACATAAAGAGGCAGGCAACAATGGCTAATAATAGAAAGATGCCGTGCTGACGGGAGTAGTGGTAGCTGTTTTCCAGCAGCCCCACCGACGCAGAGCTGACCATAATCCAGCCAAGCCCCGCCAACGCCACCACCGCAACAATCAGCCAGATATCACAAGGCAGGTGCTGGGTCGTTAAGGCAGCGCGCAGGCGCTGTACTCTACTGAGAGATTCATCGCTCATGGCGTCAACTCGCTGCGTTTGTGCTCAACCCAGTGACGAAAAGCGTCACCTCGTGCCTGATAGTTGGCGAATTGATCCAAACTGGCACAAGCGGGTGACAGCAGCACGCAATCACCGGGTTTGGCCATGGCGAAAGCAACCTCCATGGCTTGCGTTAAGTGTTCTACACGCTCAACCGGAATCGCCTCATTAAGCGCTTCGGCAAGGCGCGGCGCATCGGCCCCAAACACAATAGCAGTGCGAGCGCTATTCGCTAGCGGTGCAGCCAACGGAGAAAAATCCGCCCCCTTGCCAACGCCGCCTGCCAAAAGAAGCAGCTTTCCTTGCAGGGTGGTGCCAATCCCGTTGATGGCAGCCAGCGTCGCGCCCACATTGGTTCCTTTGGAATCATTGACCCAGCGAACGCCGTTTAGCTCGGCAATGGTTTCACTGCGGTGCGGCAAACCTACAAACGCTTTTAGGGCACCGCACATACTGGCTTTATCAAAGCCTAATGCGCGCCCCATCGCCAGCGCCGCTAACGCATTGGCGTAATTATGCTGCCCAGTTATACGCAGTTCATCGGCCAACAGCCATGGCGTTTTGCCCTGCATTAGCCACCAATGGCCCTGTTGCTCGACCAGTCCCCACGCAGCATCACGGGGAGTATGCACCCCAAAGTGCTCGATATGCTCTAGCGGCTGATCCGGCCATGTTTGCGGATCGTCAGCATTCACCACGGCGTGCTCTGCGCCGATAAAAATACGCTGCTTGGCCTGTCGGTAGCCCTCTAGATCGCCGTGGCGATCTAGATGGTCATCGCAGAGATTTAAGAAGGCCGCCGAGGCCGCGCCTAAAGAGGGCGTGGTTTCCAACTGAAAGCTGGATAGCTCTAGGATGTATAGGTCGGCGTCTGGCTGTTGCGCCAGAAGATCAAGCGCGGGTGTACCTAGATTGCCGCCCACAGCGGCATTAATGCCAGATGCGGCAGCCATCTCGCCAAGTAGCGTCGTCACTGTGGACTTAGCATTGGAGCCCGTAATGGCCGCAATGGGTGCTTTCACGGCACGTTTGAACAGCGCGATTTCGCCTACCAGCATGGGCTCGCCAGTGGCAGGGTTATGGCGCTCAAGCAGCCCCTCCAAACCAGCCGTGCGAGGATCTACACCTGGGCTAATCACGACCTCGTAGGCCTGACAAAAATCTACAGCAGCCAGAGAGCCACAATGCACCTGAACATCCGGGTACGTTTGGCGAAAAGCCTCCACCCCTGGCGGCGCTTCACGGGTGTCAGCCACCATAAACGGCCTACCCAGCTGGGTAAGGTGGCGGCAAATCGCCTGACCAGAGAGCCCTAGCCCAACGACTACCGTAAATCCGTTTGGTACCTGCACCATGTGGCTCCTTCTGCCATACGCCAAAGGCGGCCTGTGCGCCGCCTACTGTTTCTTTGATTAACGAACTTTGAGCGTGGCCAAGCCTAGCAGCACAAGTACCACGGTAATAATCCAGAAGCGCACGATAACCCGCGGCTCTGGCCACCCTTTCAGCTCGTAGTGGTGATGTAGCGGTGCCATGCGGAAGATGCGGCGTCCAGTTAGTTTGTAGGAGCCTACCTGGAGGATCACCGAGACGGTTTCCAGTACAAAAATACCGCCCATGATAAAGAGCACGATCTCTTGACGGACAATGACCGCGACTACCCCTAACGCAGCCCCTAGGGCAAGGGCACCTACGTCGCCCATAAATACCTGGGCGGGATAGGTGTTAAACCATAAAAAGCCAAGACCGGCACCCGCGATGGTGGCACAAAATACTGCTAACTCGCCGGTGCCGTGGATAAAAGGGATATGCAGGTAGTTGGCAAACACCGCATTACCGCTGGCATAAGCAAATACAGAGAGCCCCATCGCCACCAGCACAGTGGGCATAATCGCCAAGCCATCCAAACCGTCGGTAAGGTTGACGGCGTTGGAGCTACCGACGATGACGAAGTAGCTCAATACGATGTAGAACAAGCCCAACGACAGCGCAACGTCCTTGAACAGCGGAATGAGCAGACTGGTTTCGGCGGGCGTGGTGGCCGTGGCGTACAGAATGATGGCGGCTCCCAGGCCGACCACCGACTGCCAGAAATATTTCCAACGTGCAGGCAGGCCTCGTGGGTTCTTTTCAACCACTTTACGATAATCGTCGACCCACCCGATGGCGCCAAAGCCCAGCGTCACCAGCAGCACGATCCAGACGTAATAGTTGGTCAGGTCACCCCACAGCAAGGTGCTGATCGCAATCGCCAGCAGGATCATGGCGCCGCCCATGGTCGGCGTACCTGCTTTGGAAAGATGCGACTGTGGGCCGTCGTCGCGAACGGCCTGGCCAATCTGCCCTTCGACCAGGCGACGTATCACCCAGGGCCCCAGCCAAAGGCACAGCATCAGCGCGGTGAGCGCGGCGAGAATGACGCGCAGCGTCAAATAATTGAACACCTGAAACGCAGTTTGGAATTGAGCTAAAAAATTCGCCAAGTGAAGTAACATGAACGGCGCTTACCTTGTTTCATCCGCACGCAGCGCAGCAATGACCGTTTCCATGCCTGCACTACGTGACCCTTTCACCAGCAGAGTGGTGTTAGGCGGAAGAGTATTAATAACATGACGCACAAGCGTCTCGTGATCGTCAAAGTGTTGCCCGCGACCAAAGGCACTTGAAGCCGCGCGCGCCGCCTCGCCAAACGTTAATAACGTATCGATACCTAACGACGCGGCGTAGCGGCCAATCTCTGCATGTAAAGCTTGGGACTCGCTACCCAACTCACCCATTGCCCCGAGTGCACACCAGCGTGGCGCAGGGAAGCTAGCGAGCGCGTCCAAGGCAGCTTTAACCGCCCCTGGATTTGCATTGTAAGTGTCATCCAACAACGTTGCATTGCGTAACCCCGGCACTACGCTTAGCCGCCCCGAAAGCGAGGTTAAACAGCTTAATCCTGTCACGACGTGCTCTGGCGTTACTCCTAGCGCTAGCGCTGCTGCCGATGCGGCCAGGGCATTACTGACATTATGTTTGCCGATAAGCGGCAACTGCACTTCACCCATGATTTGGCCGTGCGCAACAAGCGTGAAAGCATACCGCCCCTGGGGGTCGCAGGAAAGTGCCCTCGCGTGAACGTCCGCATCGTCATGTAAGCCATAACTTACAATTTGCCGAGGGGCAGCACAGGCTGCCCATAAAGCGTAGTAGCGGTCATCCCTATTAATGACGGCAGTACCATGACCGCTAAGACCCGAGAAAATTTCACTCTTCGCCTGAGCAATTTGGCCCATGCCGCCAAACTCGCCCACATGAGCGCCAGTCACGTTAGTGATAATAGCGACCTGCGGTGCAGTGAGCTGGCTAGTCCAGGCGATCTCGCCTAAATGATTAGCGCCTAGCTCAATAACGCCCGCTTGATGTTCGCTCGATAAGCGCAGCAGGGTTAACGGCGCACCAATATCGTTATTCAAGTTGCCTGCTGTCGCCAGCACGCAACCTAGCGGTGCTAACAGCGCAGCAGTCATTTCTTTTACCGTGGTTTTACCGCTATTACCCGTCACCGCCACCAGCGGCAGGATAAAGCGCTGACGCCAAGCCCGCGCGACCAGCCCAAGTCCTAACCGCGTATCGGCGCACACCAACTGAGGTAGAGCGCTATCCACCTCACGCTCTACCAGGGCTGCTGCGGCCCCTTGCTCTTTGGCATGCTCTACAAACTCATGGCCATCAAAGCGCGGCCCTTTTAGCGCGATAAATAGACAGCCCGGCACAATTTTACGCGTGTCGGTCACTACCGCTGAAATGGGCAAGTTGGCGCTCTCAGCCGAGATATCGCAGCCAAGGGCGGCGGCTACTTCTACCAACGCCCACATCAGGGGGTTCCCCGTGTGGCAAGGGCGTGGAGCACCTGCTCGTCATCTTGATAAGGGTGGCGAACTCCGTCTATCTCTTGATAGGTTTCATGACCTTTTCCTGCAACGAGAATCACATCGTCAGGAGCGGCTTGATGAACCGCGTAAAGAATGGCTTGTCGGCGGTCACCTCTATCATCTACTGGCACACTACCGGCAAAGCCTGCGTGGATTTGCTGACGAATCTGCTCGGCAGACTCACTGCGTGGGTTGTCATCGGTGACGACCACGTGATCAGCCAGTTGCTCTGCTACTTTCGCCATTTCAGCGCGCTTCCCTGTATCCCGCTCACCGCCGCAGCCAAACAGGCACCATAGCTTGCCTTGACTGCCCAAATGGGCACGCAAAGCACCCAACGCACTCTGCAGTGCATCTGGCGTGTGGGCATAATCTACCACCACGCTAGGGGCGTTATCACCACCGTAGCAGGCCATGCGCCCCGGCACAGGAGAAAGCACTGCTGCTGCTTCAAAGATCGCATCCAGCGGCTCACCTAATCCGTAAAGTACGGCCATGGCAAGTAGTACATTATCCAGGTTGAAACGCCCCACGAGCCCTAGCCGCAGGACTTTTTCGCCTTCTGGGGTGGCTATCAGCGCCTGCTGCCCAAGGGCATGGGGCTGCCAATC
>Ga0098035_1001771_pt1 | contig 10308 bp, 10 predicted proteins | sample 3_EtaG_FD_75046 | JGI IMG/M metagenome (GOLD analysis project Ga0098035, IMG submission 75046) | Marine viral communities from the Subarctic Pacific Ocean - 3_ETSP_OMZ_AT15126 metaG | ecosystem: Environmental > Aquatic > Marine > Oceanic | place: Pacific Ocean | collected 2015-01-07
CCACTTTGGCCACTGTCTTTTCTGCAGATATGACACCCGCTGGCGGTGGCGTATGCATAAACAATAGCTTTACATTTTTATGTTCAGGCGCCAGCCATTTCTCAATAAGTTCATTCAGAACTAGAGTGCCTTGCGATACCGAAGTGAACGCAAATGGAAGCGTAGCTGCCTCTGAAAGAGGAAAACGACCGCCTGAGTATGCCGGAATATATAAGGCCATGTCTGCAAGCCCATTCTTCAGCAAATCATACTGTTGGGTCATCTTACCAAGAGCCCCAGATGAATAGATTTCAAATTTGATCTCACCATTACTTTCCTCCTCAATCTCACGCAATAACGGAGCAAATATTCCTTTATGCGTAAAACCTTCAGGAGAAAAATAGGCCGAAAACTTAATAACTTCCTCTGCTTTTGCGGTACCCGTTAAAGAGGCCGCGAATATCACACCCGCCCCAAGACAGAGACCTAGCTTTTTAATAGTTATCTTCATGGTAGTTACCTCAATCTAGTGTTCAATTTTTAGTTTGATCAGCCAATATTATATTAGGCATTGCTGTTAAACAAAACGCGCTCAAGCAACCGATATGCAGGAGATTAGGCGCTCCGAGCCCCGCTAAGCCAAACGCCCAGTGCAAAGTTTAGTTTGGTTTTTTTTATTTGGTCTATCCATTTTATGATTAAACCAAAAGCGATCAAAGTCAAGAGGAATTCTAATGTACGCTAAAGAGCAATAAACAAGCCGTCCATAAGTGGATCGACACCTAAATTATAGAATAATGCTAAGTTTACGTTGGGTACGCAAATCGTCCGAATTGAGCACGGCTCGCTTCTTGCGTATCTTGATACCTTCATTCTCGACAACAAACTCATAAAGACTATGGCCGGAAAAGACGTCAGTTTGTTGCAACCTACTCCGAAAAACCACAAAGTTGGCGATCGCAGAGCAAACATTGCCTTCAGCAGATGTAATCATAACATTACCGATCATCCTACGCAGACGCGAATGCGGGAACTCCGCATGCGCAGTCCTCTTCATCAACCGCTTCGCACGCTCAACAAGGCGGTGATAATCGTCATAAATCAAAAACAAGGAAGTATCCGGCTCTCCATCCGGCAAGTCCGTAGCTGGTACAAGATATTCCGCGTCTTCAGTAAACAATGCGGCCCAGTCCATAAGCTGCCAGTTATCGAGCATTGCAGCCTCCCGGTATAAGAAATCCTCGACATCACTACGCGTCAACATTTTTTCGCCCATATCAATTCCTCATCATTGTTGTTTCCCAGCCATTTACGACTATCTGATCTATTGGTATAAAGGTACATCCAAATAACATCAGATGACTGCATATGTCAAACGGACTTAATTAAATGCAATTAACTTATTATAAATACTTAGTTTTTTACAAAATTAACATATTTACAGACCCATATTGCTAATTTATTTCGATTTTGATATGAATTGGGCTGACCATTTAAATTAATGCCGAATTTATATTTACTAAACAATAGAAAATATGAATACGGAAAATTCTGAGGAATATATACATGAATAGACGAAGTGAAGGACAGTGGATAGCTGCCTGCACAACGGGCGAAGTAGATGATACTTTTGGAACTCGCATTGAGATTGAAGGGGGAGATGCTATTGCCATCTTCCAGGTCAACAACAATTACTATGCCACTGCCGACCGCTGCACCCACGGGGATGCTTCACTTTGTGACGGCCTTGTCGAAGGAAATTCCGTTGAATGCCCCTTTCATATGGGAACGTTCGACGTAACAACCGGCAAAGCATTAACGTTCCCATGCGTTGTCAACCTCGCAACATATCCGACATATCTCGACGGCGATCAAATTTTCGTTCGAATTGATGCACCGACAACATTACCGTCGCTAGTGGAAGAAAAGGAGACGTAATGCGTAAAGTATTAGAATCTAAGCTAATTAGAGCGACCACCTGCTTAAGTGAAACATTTGAAAATCGATTGATCCTCCCGTCGAGCGGAGAACAGAATAGTCATCACACAATCACTACCGCTTTTGGTTTCGTCAGCGGTAATAATGTCCACTGCCGCCATGACTAAACGCCAGATACTTGTCGTTGGCTCTGGCCCAGCCGGCGTTGCGGCCTCATTAGCGGCACGGCGTGCTGACACCGACAACAATGTAATATTGTTAGCGGCAGAGACCGGCCTACCCTATGAAAAACCACCTCTATCGAAAGAAGTGTTGACAAAAGGTATGGACCCTTCCGGATATCCAATTGTTCCCGCCGACATGTTGGCTGAAATTGATTTTCGCTCGGACTCGCATGTCGTAGAAATTGATAGATCCTCTCAGTTTGCTCTCCTAAATAACAATCTGAAGTTAAGTTATGATGCTCTGGTATTGGCAACAGGAGGAACCCCCCGCATATTGCCGAAATTGCCGTTATCAATACCAAATGTATGCTATCTGCGCAATTCAGCTGATGCGCTTGCCCTACGGGAATGCTTAAGTGGCATGGCTGGCAAACAGGTCTGCATTATTGGTGCTGGATTAATAGGTCTTGAGGTCGTAGCAGCCGCCACACTCTTCGGCGCCATTGTTACAGTTATCGAGGCTAGTGCAACAGCGATTCCGAGGTTTGGCTCGGATGAAATGGCGCGACGGGTCACAGCCCGTCACGAGCAAGCTGGAGTTCATTTTAAATGGAACACCATGGTGACTGACACAAAAACCACAAACGGCGCGATTATGCTTTACTTAAATGATGGGCAATCGCTTTTAGCAGATCTAGTGGTAGTTGGTATTGGTATTCAGCCAAATAGTGAAATTGCCGAGGGGGCCGGTTTGGTTGTGGATGGCGGCATCTTGGTAAATGACCAGTGCCAGACCAGCGATCCAAAAATCTTCGCAGCAGGCGATGTAGTTAAATTTAAAACAACTTGGATGGAATCTCCGGTAATGCTGGAAAACTGGCGTCATGCTCTTGACCAGGGTGAGGTCGCTGGAACTAACGCAAGCGGGGGCAATGCCACCTACGATACAGTTCCTTCATTTTGGTCAGACCAATATGAGCTAAAATTACAAGGAGTTGGGTGGTCAGATAGATGTATCAGTCCCGTCGCTTTGCGTGAATTAGGACATGGCCGGATGATCGAATTCTACATGAACAAAGATCGCCTGCAGTATGTAGTAGGCATTGACGCAGGACGAGACTTGGGAATTGCAAAGCGGCTTATAGAGCGGAAAATAAAAGTTGACCCATCTGACTTAGCAGACCCAGAAGTTAAGCTTGCGACAATATTGCGCTCAACTTAGCTCCTTCCCGTTTCTGACAGGGCTGCAGCTCGAAGCATTGCCTTACGTTGTGCTTGTTCAAGATGATCATGCAAGACATTAAGATGAGTGGTCATTTCTTTTACTGCGCCTTCAGCATCACGGCCTCTGAGGGAATGCATGAAGGCGCGCCTACTTTGCGTTAAATCAATCGCCTCGTCCAGCTCAATTAGATTGATCATACGCCTTAGAATTTGGGTTAGTGATTCAATTAAAATAATGATGATCTGATTCTTAGTGATCTCTGCCAAAATCCTATAAAAATTAATGCTATAGCTATACCTTTCATGCAACCGACCCTCATGTGTCAATTGCTCCACTGCGTCAATGTCATGTTCTAAGGCAAGAAAATCTTCTTCTGTAGCACGTTCGCAAACCAAACGAACAATAACCTCCTGAATCAGCACACGAGCCTCGGTAAGATCCGCAAGGGGAATTCGACCAAGACTAACCATATCTTCCAAAGAACGCGTAAAAGTATGTTTACCTTCAATGATAAAAGCACCTCCCTTGGCACCTTTTTGCAACTTTACAAGACCTGAATTTTCCAAACTCCTTAACGCTTCACGCACTGCAGTGCGGCTTACCTTAAACTGCTCGGCCAAGTCACGTTCAGACGGCAATTTATCACCAGGCCGCAACTTCCCATTCGCAATTTGCCCCCGAACTCGATCGCAAATCTCCTCAAAAATTCGTTTTGGTTGAATCGGACTAAAATCTAGCGCGCGCTCTTTAATCATAGGTTGATTTTCTTTCTCTATTTTAAAAAACAGCCTCATGTCAATCTCATGGACTAACCTATAAATGGCTAAATCATATGATGGATTGTAACAAGTTCACGCAATCCTGTCAGCCAAAAGATCACGCTACGATATTATATCGCCAATTATCTCTACCTACGGCAATTAAAAATTTTGGACCTGAAATATACTATTGCAATGGACAGACCATTATATTATTGTGCCGATTACGGAAGAAAAATTTACTTTTCAAATACAACAGGAGAGCATTTGTGACCGACGTCAATTCTTTAGAAAGTCACTTCACAGGTAAATCTGGGGCACAGCTACACTATTATAAGTTTGGTGCAGGCGACCCCGTCATAATGATTCATGGTGGAGGCCCTGGCGCCACAGGAATAAGCAATTACCGCCGAAATGCCGAAGTTTTAGCTGAGCATTTTACAGTCTACGTCATTGACCTTCCTGGCTATGGCAAATCAGACAACACCATTGGCGAAAGCGGTCTGTATGACGTAATTTCGAATTCAGTTCTCGAATTTATGGATGAACTAAAGATCGATAAGGCCAGCTTTATTGGAAATTCACTAGGTGGCGGAACATCCCTCAAGGTTGCCATAAAGGCGCCTTCGCGCGTTGATCGACTAGTATTGATGGGCACAGGTGGTGGTCTTCCTATATTTACGCCGACTCCCACAGAGGGTCTAAATCGTATGTTAACTTTTTACGATGGTGACGGGCCAACGATGGAGAAATTAAGACGAGTTATTGACCTTCTGGTATTTAACCCGTCGGAGATCACAGACGAGCTTCTGGAAGAGCGAATGAAAGCGGCGACGCAACCCCAAACTCTCGCCAATCCACCTCTGGGTCGTCGGGGTCACCCAAGTAAGGAAGTATGGCGCGAAGCCCTCCACGAACTGACGCATAAAACCTTGCTTATCTGGGGTCGTGAAGATCGGGTAGTCCCACTAGATTCTGCATTTGTTTTCTTAAAAACCATGCCGAATGCCTCTTTGCATGTTTTCCCGAAATGCGGCCATTGGGCGCAATGGGAAAAAGCTGACGAGTTCAATGTTCTTGTTTCACGATTCCTGAAATCTAAAGACTAAGGATCATCGATATTAAATAGCATCGGAGACTAAAATGTTACGAGCGCCTTCTCTTCGTCAATCTGAATTACATCACCTGTTGCGGGAAGCCATCCAAGAAGACAAGGCGGGTGGTGCCTTCAAGGTTCATCGTCGGGTATTTACAGACAATGACGTACTTGAAGTCGAACGCCGTGTGATCTTTGATCATTGCTGGCTTTATGTCGGCCACGCATCGGAACTTCCAAAGCCCAGTTCATTTGTTCGGCGCGATGTTGGCGGTCGTTCATTAATCTTCAATCGCGACCGCAATGGCAAGGTGCGTGTTATGTTTAATACTTGTTCTCATCGCGGTGCATTAGTGTGTTGGGAAAAGCAAGGACGACGCCGATCATTTCAATGCCCTTATCACGGCTGGGTTTATTCAGACGAAGGTAAGCTGATTGATGTGCCAGACAAAGAGTCAATGTCAGAATGCCTAATCGGCAGCGGTCAGCTTGATTTAGTCGAGGTTCCAAATGTTTCTGAATATCGTGGTTTTGTGTTCATCAATTTCGATGCTAACGCAATGCCGCTGATTGATTATTTGGCAGACGCTAAGTCAATACTCGATTTGGTTTCTGAACAAAGTGCTGAAGGTATGGAAATTGTCGGCGGCACTCAAGAGTACTCAGTCAATGCAAATTGGAAACTCCTGCAAGAAAACAGCGCTGATGGTTATCACGCTGCCACTACACATGCATCGTATATCGATTATATTCAATCCCGAGATGGGGCTTCAGAGAATGCACAGCGTCTGTCCAACGCTAAAGGTGCCAACCGCGACAACAAATTGCCTGACGGCGACGACAATGGTTATGATAATGATTTCAATCGCGTACGTGATCTTGGTAATGGCCACGCCGTAATCGCCTCTATTGGATCTGCCCCATGGGGGCGCCCCTACGCCCGCTGGGTACCGGGCTGGGGAGAGGAAGCTAAACAAGAAGTTGCCGAGATCGCGCAAAGCGTGATCGATCGCCTTGGTCGGCGCCGTGCGGAACTCGTCATTAATGGTGATCGCAATTCGCTTATTTTTCCAAATCTAGTTATTAACGATATTATGGCGATTACGGTTCGTACATTTTACCCAATACGCCCAGATCGAATGGAAGTAAATGCTTGGGCCCTAGCGCCAATTGGTGAAAGTGCAACTTCCCGAGATCGTCGGCTACGTAGCTTTTTAGAATTTCTTGGTCCTGCTGGCTTCGCATCGCCTGACGATGTTGAAATGTTGGAGATGTGCCAAGCCGGTTATCGAAATCAGATAGGCATAGAATGGAATGATATTTCCAAGGGCATGCTTAAAGCGGATCCAAACAATACTGATGAAAAACAAATGCGCGTATTCTGGCGCCGATGGCATGAGCTAATGGCTAACAGCGCTGCAGCCAAACCGTCAGCAAACAACGTCGTGGAATCTTCTCTCCAGCAAGTCAAAGGATGATACAAACCCGCTCTGTTGTAGCTGGGCAAAGTCAAAACCTTTCAAGAGGGTGAGGAAAATCATGAGCTGTGCTCGAGATGGCGCGATCGATATTCACACACATATCGTTCCAGCAGAATTTCCAAGCTACATTGGACGACATCCCGATGTAGCTTGGCCGTCAATGCAACATACCAAGCCGTGTCACGCAAATGTGATAATCACCGGCAAAGCATTTCGGAGCATTGATGATCGGAGTTGGAATGTTGCTCGACGTATAGAAGCAATGGACGAAGCTGGCATTGAACGACAAGTCTTGTCGCCCATGCCTGAGCTTCTTTCTTATTGGTTTCCTCCTGAGGACGCGGTTGTCTTTGGAGACTATGTTAACAGCTTCATCGCCGAAATGGTAGCCAAGAATCCTAATCGGATGGTCGGCCTCGGTATGGTGCCGCTTCAAGACGTTGACCTCGCGATCAAAACGTTGGAAACTCTTATTCAAAAGCAAGGTTTCGCAGGAGTTGAAATCGGCACCCATGTGAATGGTATGCCCATTGGTCATCCAAGCCTGGCGGCGTTTTTCGCAGCCGCAGAGGATTTGTCGGCATCGATCTTCGTTCATGCCTTGCGTCCAACTGGCCATGAGAGACTTATTGGCCCCACTGCCCTCGGCGCAGCATTGCTTTTTCCGTGTGATGTCGCCCTCGCAGCTTCATCAATGCTTACCGGAGGAATAATAGCTCGCCATCCTAATTTGCGATTAGCGTTTAGCCACGGTGGCGGTGCGTTTGGATTACTATTACCTCGCTTGGCTCATATGTGGCGTAAAGTACCATCAATTCGAGAGCTCATGAATGAGGATCCCCTTGATGCAGCTCGCCGCCTTTATTATGATACGCTTGTCTACGATAAAGATACATTAACGTTCCTCATTCAACGCTTCGGTGCCGATCGTTTGCTAGTAGGTAGCGATTATCCTTATCAAATACATGAGCCAGATCCGGTTGGACGGATTAACGACTTGACACTCGCCCCCACTGATCGGCAAGCCCTTATACGAGAAAATGCAATTACTTTCCTCGGCCTTAAAGTGGTGGTTTGAGCTTTATGAAGCAACAGAAAATGAATACATCTTCGACCTAAATTATCGGACGATGGAAAACGCTGATGACACCAGCACTAAGACAATTTCACCTACAAAACATAAGGGAGAATAAATTGGCAGAGATCTTAACACTGGGAATTTCCCATTATCCACCGCTGATTGGCCCGGATGAGCGGATGGCTTATATCTTTAAACGCATGCTACAAAACCCTAACCTACCAGAGGAATTGCTTAATCCCCAGGGCTGGCCCGCACCGATGCGCACAGAATGGAGCACCGACGACGGTGCTGAGGCAGCAGGCCGGCATCGCGAGGAACTAGTTGGCTGGATGCGCCGAGTACGCAACACTCTGGATGAGTTCAATCCAGATTTCGTATTAATCTGGGGCGATGATCAATATGAAAATTTTCGTGAGGATATTATTCCCCCGTTTTGCATTAGCGCGTACGATAGCTTTAGTTTTTCTCCACCAGCGAATAACGTGTGGAATGAAACAGAGAAAGTTTATGAACTTCCTGGAAACAAAATAGCTGCGAAGTTTCTGGCTACACGCCTGATAGAAGAAGGTTTTGACACAGCTTATGCCTATAAACCGCTGCATCATCCACTCGGGCACGCATTTACAAACGCGATTTATTACCTGGATTACGATCGTAAAGGGTTCGATTATCCAATCATTCCATTCGCGATCAATTGTTATGGCCGGAAAGTAATTGCCCAAAAAGGCGGCATGCCGGTATTTGATCGCGTTATCGGAGAAGATGAGCTAGATCCACCGGCGCCAACGCCACGTAGACTGTTTGATCTTGGAGCTGCCACCGCGCGCATCCTGAAAGAGTCTCCCTATCGCGTGGCAATATTGGCTTCTTCGGGTTGGTCGCATGCTTTCCTGGTTGGCAAAAATCACTATCTCTATCCTGATACACCTGCGGACCGTCAGCTCTATGATCAACTATGCGCGGGTGATTACCAAGCTTGGCGCGACTATCCTAGTCAAGCAATTGAAGAAAGCGGCCAGCAAGAAGTTCTGAACTGGTCATGCCTTGTTGGTGCCCTGAACGAACTTAAACGTAAGCCCGAGGTAACAGGGTTCGTTGACACGTGGATATTTAATTCTTCCAAGGTCTTTTTAATCGCACCGGAGAAATAAATATGAAACTCTTAGATCGCGTAGCTGTCATCACCGGGACTAGCCCGAATATCGGCGGAGGTATTGTAGAAGCTTTGGCTTCGGAGGGCGCAAATATCGTAGCTATTGATGCAATCGCCGAAAACGCTGATGACTGCGCTGCTTACATTGAGGCGATCGGAGGGCGCGCAGTGCCTATTACTTGCGATGTTACCGATGAGGAACAAGTAACCAAGTCTGTAGATAAGGTTTTAGAGACCTTTGGAAAAATAGATATACTGGTCAACAACGCGGCTTTTTATAATAAAAAAGGCGTAATTGATATGCCCTATAACGAATGGCTTGCTCAGACAGGCGTCATCCTTGGTGGCGCATTCCTGCTCACCAAGTACGTTGCGCGTTCAATAATTGAACGCCAAGGTGTCGGCACTATCATTAATATTATCTCCACGGCGGGACATCAAGGCGAGCCTGGTAACGTCGCCTACAGTTCTGCAAAAAGCGGCCTGCTGAATTTTACCCGCTCGACAGCGATGGAATTAGCGGAACACGGCATTCGAGTAAACAGCCTAACCCCTACCGCGACTGACCGCGGTGAGTCATTCGATCGAGCAGAACGGTGGGGCCGTAGTATTGAGCGACCGGAAAATGACGTTATGGAAAGTTATCGAGAAAGATCACCAATGCAAAAACTACCCAGGCCAAGCGATTACGGTCGAGCCGTTGTTTTTCTGGCATCAGATGACGCCCGCATGATAACGGGCACAGATTTACGTGTTGATGCCGGCGCCATAGCTAAATATTGGCCATGGGAACCGGGTAAAAAAGTGTCTTTATAAGTAGCAATTATTATATTTAACTGAAGACATCATCCTCGCCAGCCTGTACGTCGTCAAAGATAATTGGATGTTCAAAGGTATAGAATAAGAGAGTGTTCAGGTCCTTTGATTAATGTTAAGCGTCGATTGCTTGCCTGTGCATGCATTTACGTTCGGCTATTGATTCCATTTTGATTTTGTTGCGTTTCTTAAGAATGGCACCGCCACGCCCAAAGAATACGTCTTCCGATGTCAGGTTGTTCAAGCTCTCATGATACCTCCTTTTGTTGTAATAATCGATAAACTCGGTAATACGGATTTGAAGTTTTCTCGGTAAATAATAGTTTTCCAGCAATATCCGGTTCTTAAAAGTCTGATGTCAACGTTCGATTTTGCCTTGGATCTGAGGACGGTAAGGCGCACCGCGTGAATGTTTCATTCCATTGCCCTGTAACCATTCAGCCAGATAGCCTGAGACGTAACTTGCTCCAATATCGCTCGGCTGTCTTGGTTTGGAAACTAGTCGCACCCATCGCCTGTCATGCTTTTTTTTGAGCAAACGGAGTTGGAGCGTTTGTTCCGTGACAACCTCTTTCAAGTCACGGGCTTCACGACACAGATACTTGATCTCGTCGGTC
>Ga0098035_1001777_pt1 | contig 10274 bp, 9 predicted proteins | sample 3_EtaG_FD_75046 | JGI IMG/M metagenome (GOLD analysis project Ga0098035, IMG submission 75046) | Marine viral communities from the Subarctic Pacific Ocean - 3_ETSP_OMZ_AT15126 metaG | ecosystem: Environmental > Aquatic > Marine > Oceanic | place: Pacific Ocean | collected 2015-01-07
TCAGCACGGTGGGTTTTGGCAATAACGGGCTTGCGAAAGCCAACTTGCACGGGGCGAATGATCAAAAAGTGCTCGCTGGCGGTGATAGGGAAAGTGTCGGCGCCGGCTTCACGGATTCAGGAGCTAGTTATAGTTATTTTATTGTTTCCTTCATGCTGAAATCTACATAGATATTACTGTACCACCAGTACCTTGAGCTGACCGTCGTAATTGTACCATATAGAAACTCTTTGAAGGTTGGATTGGGCGTTCAACTTTACAAGAGGTATTTAACTTTAAAAGGGGTGTTCAGATTTATAGGGAGTGTCCAACTTTATAGGGGCGTTCATGTGCCGAGAGTTTGCCCCTTTCGTAGTTAGACGATCGTTTGGCTGTAACGCCACATCGTTTAGTCACCACTTATCACGTCATTTGTCATTTTAATTGGTTCTTGGGCGCTATCGAAAATAGATTGTAGCTATGGGGCATTTGACAGAATCCAACAATAAAGGACTTTTCCATGAACCATTCCTCTCTTTCAGTTTTTGATTCCCAAATTGCTGCGGCCATCGCTGCGGAGGTTGTTCGGCAAGAAGCGCATATTGAACTAATTGCCTCTGAAAACTATGCCAGTAGTGCTGTTATCGAGGCCCAGGGCACGGTACTTACGAATAAATACGCAGAGGGCTATCCCGGCAAGCGCTATTACGGCGGCTGTGAGCATGTTGATGTGGTCGAACAGTTAGCGATAAGTCGTGCTTGCGATTTGTTTGGTGCTGAGTATGCCAATGTGCAGCCGCATTCGGGTGCGCAGGCTAACGCAGCGGTTTTCATGGCTCTCATAAATCCTGGTGATACTGTCTTAGGAATGAGCCTGGCACATGGGGGGCATTTGACCCACGGCGCCGCGCCTAATTTTTCCGGGAAACACTACCACGCCGTGCAGTATGGGCTGAATCTGGAAACTGGTGAGATCGACTACGAAGAGGTCGAGCGGTTGGCGCGTAGCCACAAACCGAAGATGATCATTGCCGGTTTCTCTGCTTACGCTCGGGTAGTCGATTGGCGTCGTTTCCGCAGCATTGCGGACGAAGTCGGCGCCTGGCTGATGGTTGATATGGCTCACGTCGCTGGGTTAGTTGCTGCCGGCCATTACCCGAGCCCTATCCCTCATGCACATGTGGTGACCACCACTACTCATAAGACATTGCGCGGTCCGCGTGGTGGGCTGATCCTTTCTGACCATGGGGATGCCGCTCTCTATAAAAAGCTAAATGGCGCGGTTTTTCCTGGTCAGCAGGGTGGTCCGTTAATGCATGTTATTGCCGCTAAAGCAGTCGCGTTTAAAGAGGCTATGAGTCAGGATTTTGTGCAATATCAGCGGCGTGTGATCGACAACGCTCGGGCTATGGCCAAGGTATTCATGGATCGCGGCTATGACGTTGTCTCCAAAGGCACCGATGATCATCTCTTCCTAGTGTCTCTGATCAAACAGGGCATCACCGGCAAGGACGCTGATTTAGCACTCGGGCGGGCTCATATTACCGTCAATAAAAATGCTGTGCCTAACGATCCTGAGAGCCCATTCATCACTTCTGGCCTGCGTATCGGCACGCCTGCCGCTACAACACGTGGGTTCGATGAAAGCGAATGCGCCGAATTAGCCAGTTGGATCTGCGACATCATGGATGTCCTTGCAGAGCGGGGCAGCACTGAGGCCGTTGAAAGTGAGGTCCGTGAAAAGGTCGCTGAAATTTGCGAGCGCCATCCGGTTTATTCCGCTCAGCCAGCAGATGAGCTCGAGGCCAAGGAGATGGCCTCTTCCAAGCTGTAATCGCCTTCACGCATCAGGAGAGATTCATGCAACGCTACTCAGGCTTCGGACTGGCCAAGCACGCGCTCAGTCATCATGAAAATTGGGAACGCCAATGGCGCAACCCCATCCCCAAGAAACAGTATGACGTGATCATCGTTGGCGGCGGCGGCCATGGCCTAGCCACCGCCTACTACTTGGCCAAAGAGCACGGCATCACCAACGTGGCTGTGGTCGAAAAGGGCTGGCTCGGCGGGGGTAATACCGCGCGGAACACGACTATCGTGCGCTCCAACTATCTGTGGGATGAATCCGCGGCGCTCTATGAACATGCGATGAAACTGTGGGAAGGGCTTTCCCAAGACCTCAACTACAACGTCATGTTCTCCCAGCGGGGCGTGCTCAACCTGGGCCACACCCTACAGGACATGCGCGATATTCAGCGCCGGGTCAACGCCAACCGCCTGAATGGCATCGACGGCGAAGTGCTGGACGCCAAAGGCGTGCAGGATCTGGTGCCGATCATGGATTGCTCGAAGAACGCCCGCTACCCGGTGCTGGGAGCCTCCTGGCAGCCGCGGGCCGGGGTGGCGCGCCACGATGCCGTGGCCTGGGGCTTCGCCCGGGCCGCCGATGCGCTGGGTGTCGACCTGCTGCAGAACACCGAGGTCACCGGTTTCAAGATCCGTGACGGCCGCGTCTACGGGGTGCATACCAACCGCGGCGACATTGAGGCGAAGACCGTTGGCTGCGTGGCCGCGGGCAACTCCGGCGTGCTGGCCGGGATGGCCGGTTTCCGGCTGCCTTTAGAGTCTCACCCTCTGCAGGCCTTAGTCTCCGAACCGCTCAAGCCGATTCTCGATACTGTCGTTATGTCCAATCATGTCCACGGCTACATCAGCCAGACCGACAAGGGCGACCTGGTGATCGGCGCCGGTATCGACAGCTATAACGGCTATGGCCAGCGCGGCAGCTATCCCACCGTTGAGCATACGCTGCAGGCTATTGTGGAAATGTTCCCAATATTTTCCCGTGTGCGCATGAACCGCCAGTGGGGCGGCATCGTTGACACCTGCCCGGACGCCTGTCCTATCCTCTCCGCAACTCCCGTGAAAGGTCTATTTTTCAACTGCGGTTGGGGCACTGGCGGCTTCAAGGCCACCCCAGGCTCGGGTCACGTCTTTGCCTGGACCCTGGCCAAGAACCAAACCCATCCCCTCGCGGCCCCGTTCTCCATCGACCGTTTCCACACCGGTGCTCTCGTCGACGAGCACGGTGCGGCCGGCGTTGCTCACTAAGGAGGCAACCCCATGTTTCTCATCTACTGCCCCTACTGCGAGGAGCACCGCGAGGAAGAGGAGTTTCATCCCAAGGGCCAGGCGCATATTGCCCGCCCGGCGGACCCTGAGGCCTGCTCTGACGAGCAGTGGGGCGATTACCTCTTCTTCCGTGACAACCCCCGAGGGATCCACCACGAGCTGTGGGTGCATGCCGTCGGCTGTCGCAAGTTCTTCAACATCACGCGGAACACCGTAACCTACGAGATTCTCGAGACCTACCGGATCGGTGAGCAGCCCCGCTTCACCGCCGAGCATCCCGAGGGCAAGCCTGCCGAGAAAGTGGCCGCCGAATCGGAAGCGGTCTCGCGTCAGGAAGGAGTCAAGGCATGAACCAGTCGTTGCAACAGCCGAATCGTCTTCGTGAGGGCGGGCGCATCGAGCGTGCCCGCACCCTGAGCTTCACCTTCAACGGCAAGCGCTACCAGGGCCACGCCGGTGACACCCTGGCCTCGGCGCTGCTGGCCAACGGGGTGGACATCGTCAACCGTAGCTTCAAGTACTCCCGCCCACGCGGCATCATTGCCGCCGGCGCCGATGAGCCCAATGCGCTGATCCAGCTGGGCAGCACTGAGGCGGCCCAGGTGCCCAACGTGCGCGCCACCCAGCAGGCCCTGTTCGACGGCCTGGTAGCACGCAGCACCAACGGCTGGCCCAACGTCCAGCGCGATGCCATGAGCTTGGTCGGCAAGCTGGGCGGACGCTTCATGCCGCCGGGCTTCTACTACAAGACCTTCATGGCTCCGGCCTCCATGTGGATGACCTACGAGAAGTTCATCCGCAAGGGTGCCGGCCTGGGCCGCAGCCCCATGGAGCGCGATCCGGACAGTTATGACCACTTCAACCAGCACTGCGACATGCTGGTGATTGGTGCTGGCCCCGCCGGCCTGGCCGCGGCGCTGACCGCGGCGCGTGGCGGCGTCCGGGTGATCCTCTGCGACGAGCAGGAGGAGTTGGGCGGCTCGCTGCTCGACAGCCGTGAGCTGCTCGATCACCAGCCAGCCACCCGGTGGGTTGCTCAGGTGCTGGAGGAACTCACTAGTCTCAACAACGTTACCCTGCTGCCGCGCACCACCGCCCACGGCTACCACGACCACCACTTCGTGACCTTGCACGAGCGTCGCACCGAGCATCTCGGTGAGACCGCGCCGGTGGTCGACGGCATCCGCTCCTCCCGGTCGCGGCTGCACCGGGTGCGCGCCGGCCAGGTACTGCTGGCCACCGGCGCCCACGAACGCCCGTTGGTCTACGCTGGCAACGACGTGCCAGGCAACCTAGTTGCTGGGGCCGTTTCCACCTATATCCGCCGCTACGGCGTGGTGCCGGGCAACAAGCTGGTGCTCTCCACCAGCAATGACCACGCCTATCGCGCCGCCCTGGACTGGGATGAGGCTGGCCGCGAGGTGGTGGCGATCGTCGACGCCCGCCAGGCGCCGGACGGTGAACTGGTGGAACAGGCCCGCGCCCGCGGCATCCGCATCATCGAAGGTTCGGCCGTGCTCGAAGCCAAGGGAAGTGCGCGCGTGAGCGGTGCCCGAGTGGCCACCATCGATGCCTCTGCCTTCAAGGTCACCGGCCAAGCCGAGACGCTGGTCTGCGACACCATCGCCACCTCCGGCGGCTACAGCCCGGTGATCCACTTGGCCTCCCATACGGGTGCCCGGCCGACCTGGAACGACGAGCTCCTCGGCTTCGTGCCCAGCCTGGTGAAGGGCGTGCACGCCGCCGGTAGTGCCCGTGGCGTCCACGACTTGGCTGCGGGGTTGGCCGATGGCGTTTCTGCAGCGACAAAGGCGCTGGACGCGCTTGGTCAGTCGGCCGGCAGCGTAGAGCTGCCCCAGGTCGATGCCCGCCGCGAAGGCAAGGCCTGTGCGCTCTATCAGGTGCCCCACGAGAAGCCAACTCTGCGCGCGCCCAAACAGTTCGTCGACCTACAAAACGACGTCACTGCGGCAGCCATCGAACTGGCCACCCGTGAGGGCTTTGAGTCTATCGAGCACGTCAAACGCTATACCGCCATGGGCTTTGGCACCGACCAGGGCAAGCTGGGCAACATCAACGGCATGGCCATCGCCGCGCGCTGCCTGGGCAAGTCGATCCCTGAGGTGGGCACCACGGTGTTCCGGCCCAACTACACGCCCGTCACCTTCGGCGCCATCGTCGGCCGCCATTGCCGCGAGCTGTTCGACCCCGAGCGCTACACCGCCCTGCACCAATGGCACGTGGAGCACGACGCCGAGTTTGAAGACGTTGGCCAGTGGAAGCGCCCCTGGTACTTCCCACAAGTACGCGCCGAAGCCGTTAACGGCGAACGCGAGAGTATGGCGGAGGCGGTGGCCCGCGAGTGCCTAGCGGTACGCGAGAAGGTCGGTATCCTCGACGCCTCCACGCTTGGCAAAATCGACATTCAGGGGTCGGGCGCCCGGGAGTTCCTGAACCGCATCTACACCAACAAGTGGGCCAAGCTCGCGGTTGGCCGCGCCCGCTACGGACTGATGTGCCGGGACGATGGCATGCTGATGGACGATGGCACCACCAGCTGCCTGGGCGAGAACCACTTCCTGATGACCACCACCACCGGCGGTGCTGCTGGGGTTATGGAGTGGCTAGAACTCTGGCACCAGACCGAGTGGCCCGAGCTCGACGTCACCTTCACCTCGGTGACCGACCACTGGGCGACCATGACAGTGACTGGGCCCGAGGCGCGCCATCTGCTCGCCGAGATCACCGATATCGATCTTGATCGTGACACCTTCAAGTTCATGGACTGGCGCGAGGGCAAGGTGGCCGAGGTGCCGGCGAGGGTCTTCCGTATCTCCTTCACCGGCGAGCTCGCCTACGAGATCAACGTCCAGGCCAACTACGCCATGCACGTCTGGAAGACTCTGTTCGAGCACGGCGAGAAGTACGGCCTCACACCCTATGGAACCGAGACCATGCACGTGCTACGGGCCGAAAAGGGCTTCATCATCGCCGGCCAGGAGACCGACGGTTCGGTGAGCCCGGAGGACCTGGGGATGCAGTGGGCCATCGGCTACGACAAGCCCCATTCCTGGGTGGGCAAGCGGGCCCTGTCGCGCTCCGATACGCGGCGCACAAACCGCAAGCAGTTGGTGGGTCTCAAGCCGAGGGACCCGTCGGTGGTGCTGGAGGAGGGCGCCCAGATCGTCTTCGACCCTGACCATCCGATTCCCATGCCTATGGTGGGGCATGTGACTTCCAGCTACTACAGCCCGACGCTCAAGAGCGGCTTCGCCCTCGCCGTGGTCAAGGGTGGCCAGTCGCGCATGGGCGAGACTGTCTACCTGCCCATGGCCGACGGCAAGACCCACGCCGCGGAAATCGTCGGCCCGATCTTCTACGACCCCAAGGGAGAGCGCCAGCATGTCTGAGCAAACTGCTACCTGGTTCAACCTCTATGATGCGCGCCCCGCGGCCGAGGTGTCGGCCGAGTCGCCGCTGGCCTGGGCTTACCACAAGGCCAGTCGGCCGAGCGTCAGCCAGAAGAGCCGCGTGGTGCTGCGCGAGCGCGCGATGCTTGGTCACCTGATCCTACGCGGCGGCGCCATCGTCCTCGACGAGGCCGTCCACCGGGTACTTGGCTTCGGCCTGCCGGGTCGTCCCAACGGCCTGACCCGAGATGAGAGCGGTGAGCGCTCGATCCAGTGGCTGTCGCCTGACGAGTGGCTCGTGATCGTCCCCGGCGGCGAGGAGTTCTCCCTGGAGGGCAAACTGCGCGAGGCCCTGGCTGATGCCCACTACGCCATCGTCAACGTCAGCGGCGGCCAGACTCTGATCGAGCTTGAGGGTGAGATGGCCCGGGAGCTCCTGATGAAGTCAACGCCCTATGACGTCCACCCGGACGCTTTCCCGGTGGGCAAGGGGGTCACTACGGTGTTTGCCAAGGCGAACCTGATCCTGCGCCGCCCCACTGAAGAACGCTGGGAGCTGGTGCTGCGGCGCAGCTTCGCCGACTACTGCTACCGCTGGATCCTGGACGCCGGAAGTGAATATGGCATTGGTGTAGAACGCTGAGCAAGGCCGCTCCTCTGCTCGTTACTTGCTACGAGTAGGGGAGCGGCAACGCCGTCGCGTTCTGGATATTCGATCTGATAAACAAGACGTTTTAAGGAAAACATAATGACCGACAAGATTAAGTTACTGCGTAACGCACAGCCAGAAGTGCTTTTAGATGCCAGCTCCTGGGAAAAGATGTCTGGTGACCCCCATACCGTCAATCTCAATGCTTACGCATCGGCAGATGGGACTAAGACGATGGGTACTTGGATCTGTACGCCAGGCAAGTGGGCGGTAGATTACCAAAAATGGGAATACTGCGATTTTCGTGAAGGGTACTGCATTTTGACACCGGAAGATGGCGAGCCGATCCACCTGAAAGCCGGTGATATCTTCATCGTTGAGCCTGGTTTTAAAGGCACTTGGGAGGTCGTAGAAACCGTTCGCAAGTATTTTGTTTTTGCCTGACCGTGTGGTGATGCTTTTTCAATAAATAATAGAGCCGATACCTGGATTCTGATCGTCTGATGAAAAATCCACGTGGAATTTTTAGGCTAACTATAACAAGGGAGATAGCGTGATGGGCCCCAAAGAAAGTAGTTGGATCCTCGCGGCCCAATGCCCGAGCCGGCTCGGTACCGTGGACGTGGTGACGCGTTTCCTCAAAGAGAGCCGCTGCTACATCACAGAGCAGCACTCCTTCGATGACCGGCAGGGCGGCGGTTTCTTCATCCGCACCGAGTTCCGGCCGGTGGATGAGGACTTCAACGCTGGGGCCTTCGAGGCCGGCTTCGCCGAGCGCGCCGCCGAATTTGGCATGACCTTCGAACTGACCGCTCCGGGCACTCGGATGCCGGTGGTGATCCTGGTCTCCAAGGCTGATCACTGCCTCAACGACCTGCTCTATCGCTACCGCATCGGCCAGCTGCCCATCGAGATCCGTGCCATCGTTTCCAACCACCCAGACCTGGCGAACCTGGCGGAGTGGCACGATATCCCCTATCACCACTTCCCGATCACGGCTCAGACCAAGGCCAAGCAGGAGGCTCAGATATGGGAGGTGGTCGAGGCGACCGGCGCCGAGCTGGTGATCCTTGCCCGCTACATGCAGGTACTCTCAAGCGAGATGTGCGAGCGGCTCAGCGGCCGCGCCATCAATATCCACCATTCGCTGCTGCCAGGCTTTAAAGGCGCACGGCCTTACCATCAGGCCTATGAAAAGGGCGTCAAGCTAGTTGGTGCCACTGCCCACTATATCAACGACGACCTGGACGAAGGGCCGATCATCACCCAGGGCGTGGAGCCGGTCAGCCATACCGACTACCCGGAGGATATGGTGTCCAAGGGGCGCGATGTCGAGTGTTTGACCCTGGCTAGGGCGGTAGCGCTCCACGTGGAGCGTCGCGTTTTCTTACATGCAAAACGCACCGTTGTATTTGATCGCTAACACATATAACTACAATTATTTTAAAGGGTGAGAAGCATGTCAATTAGCGTTTTTGAATTGTTCAAAATCGGCATTGGGCCCTCAAGCTCGCACACAGTGGGTCCCATGCGGGCCGCCTTCGACTTCGTCGGTGAACTCAACGACCGGTCATTGCTAGAGCGCGTCACGCGCCTTGAGGTCCAGCTTTTCGGCTCTCTCTCAGCCACTGGTATCGGCCATGGTACTGACCGCGCGGTGATTATGGGGCTGATGGGCGAGCGGCCGGACCGCATCGATCCAGCCCTGATCGACTCCTACATCGAGGAAGTGCAGGCGTCCGAGACGTTGCGCCTGGATAGCCGCCACAGTGTGCCTTTTCTGTGGCGGCGTGACATGCAGTTCCACCCTGACTGCCTGCCACACCACCCCAATGCCATGCGGCTGATTGCCTACGATCATGGCAGCGAGCTCTATCGCAATACCTACTACTCGGTGGGCGGCGGGTTCGTCATCGACGAGGCTCAGGCGGTAAAGGGAGATTTCGATGCCGATGCGGCCCAATTGCCCTACAACTTCCAGACCGCGGACGACCTGATGAGCATGTGCCGGGAGAGTGGCCTGCGCATCAGCGAGCTGATGCTGGAGAATGAGAAGGTGTGGCGCAGCGAGGCGGAGGTCCGTGACGGGCTGCTGGCGATCTGGGCGTCTATGCAGGCATGTGTCAAGAAGGGCATGGAAGCCGAGGGCGTTCTGCCCGGCGGGCTCAACGTCCGCCGCCGCGCCAAAACCCTATACCAGTGCATGCTGGCTAGCAAGGACGACCACTCGCTGATCGCCTCGACCATGTCGGCCATGGACTGGGTCAACCTGTATGCCCTGGCGGTCAACGAGGAGAACGCCGCCGGCGGGCGAATGGTCACCGCACCCACCAATGGCGCGGCAGGCATCATCCCCGCCGTGCTGCACTACTACATGCAATTTCGTAAGGGTGCCGACGAGCGTGACGTGGTTGACTTTCTGCTTACCGCTGGCGCTGTGGGTGTCTTATGCAAAAAAATGCTTCTATCTCCGGCGCCGAGGTAGGCTGCCAGGGTGAGGTCGGTTCAGCCTGCGCCATGGCCGCCGCTGGCCTCGCCGAATTGATGGGCGGTAGCGTAGCTCAGGTGGAAAACGCCGCTGAGATTGGACTGGAGCACAACCTGGGGCTGACTTGCGATCCCGTGGGTGGATTAGTGCAGGTACCCTGTATTGAGCGAAATGCCATCGCCTCGGTAAAAGCGATTAATGCTGCACAAATGGCATTAAGGGGTGATGGGGAACACTTTATTTCTCTGGATAAAGTCATTCGCACCATGCGTGACACAGGTGCAGATATGCAGGAAAAATATAAAGAAACTTCGATGGGAGGGCTGGCTGTGAATGCGATTGAATGTTGAAAAGCAAGAGGACGGCAGAATGGTTTCAAATATGATATTAGCGGTAAAGTAATCTAGTTCAATAACATAATCATTTCTTCGAAAAACTAGGGCCTGTTGACCTTTTACATAGACCTGAATCCGTGAGACCGGCCCCCGGAAGTACTTCTAACCCACTGACCTGCATGGCAATATAGCCATTATCGCCATTCACCCAGACAGTGCCATGCCCAACATAAAGTTCCGCGCCAGTCGCCGCACCCTCACCAGCCACGCCGGGCTGTCCA
>Ga0098035_1001781_pt1 | contig 10253 bp, 8 predicted proteins | sample 3_EtaG_FD_75046 | JGI IMG/M metagenome (GOLD analysis project Ga0098035, IMG submission 75046) | Marine viral communities from the Subarctic Pacific Ocean - 3_ETSP_OMZ_AT15126 metaG | ecosystem: Environmental > Aquatic > Marine > Oceanic | place: Pacific Ocean | collected 2015-01-07
CCGGCTCGACGGGACCAACCGCCTGCTGGGCGGCAAGGTTACCGCATTCGACATGCGGGCACGCGATCGCATCTATCTGCGAGTGCCCGACGAGGAAGGCAGGGAACTCGCGCTCAAGGCGGGCGCGGTTCCGCACAGTGTGGAGGCAGACTGATGGCAGGCCCGCGCATCACCCGCGTCTTCGGCGCGGTCAATATCGGTTCCTTCCGCATTTCCGCGATTGTCGCGGGCATTTCGGAAACCGGCGACATGATTGTCCTGGGCTCAGGGCACCGCGCCAGCCAGGGCATCAAGCGCGGCTACGTGACCGACATGACGGCGGCGACTTATGCCGTGCGCGATGCCATCGACCGGGCCGAGCGCATGGCCAACACTTCGGTCCAGAAAGTCTGGATCGGCTGCTCGGGAGCCGGGCTCGCCAGCCGTATCGACCAGTTCGACGCCGAAATCGGCGGCCGCCGGATCGAGCAGGAAGACATCGACCAGCTGCTCGTCAGTGCGCGCGACGTGATCCAGCCCGACGGGCGCATGGTCCTGCACGCGCAGCCGGCGCAGTACCGGCTCGATGGCGCACACGGTGTCATCGATCCCAAGGGCCTCCATGCCGAGCGCCTCGGTGTCGACATTCACGTCATGCTGGCCGACGGTGCACCGATCCGCAACCTCACCGAGGCGGTCCAGAGCGCGCACCTCGAGGTCGAGGCCGTGGTCGGTTCACCGATTGCGGCGGGCCAGGCCTGCCTCTCGCCCGAAGAGCGCGATCTGGGCGTTGCGCTGGTCGAATTCGGGGCGGAGGTCACCAATGTCGCGATCTATTCGGGCGGAATGCTGACCGACATGATCCCGATTCCGATGGGCTCGGCCGATATCACCGATGCGATAGCCTCGGCCTTCGGCATCCGCCGCTTCCAGGCGGAGCGCCTGAAGTGCGTCAACGGTTCGGCCATCGCCAGTCCGACCGACCATCGCGAGATGATTCCGGTCAATGCCCCGGGCGAGGAGGGTGTCGGGCCCATCGCCCGTCATGCCGACGAGAAGAACCGCATCCCGCGCGCCGAGCTGATCGGCGTGATTACCGGTCAGCTCGGCGCATTGATGGAAGAAGTCAGCAAGGCCCTGAAAGCCATGCGCTTCAGCGGCCAGCGCGGACAGCAGGTGGTGTTTACGGGAGGCGGTGCGGAGCTGGTCGGGCTTGCCGATTTTGCCCAGGCCGCACTGGGCAAACCGGTACGGATCGGCCGCGTACCGCAGCTTGCCGGTTTGGCCGAAGCCCATGTAAAGCCGGGGTTTTCAACCTTGGCCGGTCTTGTGTTATACGCCGCCGACGACCCGGTGGACATCCGTAGTCTCGGAAAGAGCCACCAGAAGACCGTCAAGTACAGTGGGCTTGGTGTGGTCGGTCGCGTCGTCAGTGCCTTGAAGGAATATTTCTGAGGCGGCCGCGCCCCTTGCATTCGCGGCGGAGCAATTCGCCGCATCTTGCACTGCAGCGGCTGTGGACAAAGGTTAAGAGCGCTTTGCGTGGACGAGTCGAAGCGTGCAATCAGGCTAGTCAAAGTGATTTCTTCGCGCACGTGCCTGCAGGAGAGCGAAATGAGCATTAACATTGGACCGCCGGCGATCGACGAACTTCGCCCGCGGATTGTCGTAATCGGTGTCGGCGGGGCCGGTGGCAACGCTATTGCCAACATGATCGAGGCCCAGATCGAGGGCGTTGACTTCGTGGTGGCCAATACCGACGCGCAGGCCCTGAACAATTCCATCGCCGAAACCCGCGTGCAGCTGGGGCCGGACATCACCCAGGGCCTCGGTGCCGGTTCGCGCCCCGAAGTGGGACGCGCCGCAGCCGAGGAGACGCTCGAGGAAATCGATCGTCTGCTGGACGGCGTCCACATGGTCTTCATCGCTGCGGGCATGGGCGGCGGCACCGGCACGGGTGCCGCTCCGATCATCGCGCAGGCCGCGCGTGAAAAGGGCGTCCTGACTGTCGGCGTGGTGACCAAGCCCTTCATGTTCGAAGGCACGCGTCGCATGCGTTCGGCCGAAGCGGGCATCGAAGAGCTGCAGAAGCACGTCGATACCCTGATCGTCATACCGAACCAGAACCTGTTCCTCGTCGCCAAGGCGGAGACGACCTTCAAGGAAGCGTTCTCGCTTGCCGACGAAGTGCTGCAGCAGGGCGTGCGTTCGATCACCGACCTCATGGTCATGCCGGGCCTGATCAACCTCGACTTTGCCGACGTGCGTTCGGTCATGGGCGAGATGGGCAAGGCGATGATGGGCACGGGCGAGGGTGAAGGTCCGAACCGTGCGCTTGAGGCGGCCGAGCAGGCGATTGCCAACCCGCTGCTCGACGGCGTGTCGATGCAGGGCGCCAAGGGCGTCATCATCTCGATCATCGGCGGCGACGACATGAAGCTGCTCGAAGTCGACGAGGCGGCCAACCATATCCGCGAACTGGTCGATCCCGACGCCAACATCATCTGGGGTTCGGCGTTCAACCCGGACCTGCAGGGCAAGATCCGGGTCTCGGTCGTCGCCACCGGCATCGAGCAGACCGCCGAGCAGGCCGAAGTGGCTTCGCGTCCGATGAGCCTGGGTGCCTCGCGCGGCCCGGTTCGTCCGGCCGTTGCCCGTCCGGTCGCCGTCGAAGCGCCCGGCGAGCCGGAACCGCTTGAACTGGGCGAGCCCGAGCCGGCGCCTGCGCCGCAGGCCGAACCGGTCGCCGCCGCGCCCGAGCCGCAGTCGTTCGACGAGCTCGAGCTCGGTGCGAGCGAGGAGATCGAGGGCGCCGATGAGCAGAAGGAAGCCGCTTCGGGCAGCTATGCCAGTCTTTCCGGGTTGCGCACGCCGCGCAAGGAGCCGCTGGATCTTGGCGCTGAAGCCGAAGCCTCCGAACCGGCGCGCAATCAGGACGAACTGATGCTCGACGGCGGGCAGGCGGCGCCAGCGCCTTCGCCCACGCCGATCCCGCGTCGCCCCGCACCCGCCCAGCCGGCATCCGGCGGCGGCAGCACCCTGTTCGAGCGTATGACCAGCCTGTCCCGTCCCAAGTCGGCAGCCAGCGCGCAGTCGGACGAGGAAGAGGATAGCGCCTCGATCAGCATTCCGCGCTTCCTCGGGCGCCAGAACAACCAGTAACGGACACAAGGCCAGGGGCGGTGACTGCAGTTGCCGCCTCTGCTTCTTGCGCCATTCCCGGCACCGTCTGGCGCTCTGCGCGATTGTGTCGGCGGTCCGTTCGCTGCAGGTTAATCGACGGGACGGCATAGGACGGCCCGGCTTTTCATTTGACGGCGCATAAGCACGCTATTCGACAGTGCGCGAACGCGTTTCTTGCCGTCGCGATAGAGGTATTCAGGATCTTGCGGTTTGAGCTGAGGGTTTCGCGGTTCCTGGCAGGCGTGGGCCTCGCCGCCTTCTCGTTTGTCCCCGCCGCCGCATGGGCCCAGAGTGCCCCGGTCGTTTCACGGCCCATCGTCCAGGCGATCCCCAGCGTCGATCCCCAGAAGCTCAGCGATGCGCTGACCCGGCTCGGCCGTGACCCGCGCGACGTCAACGCGCTGATGGATGCCGCCGATGCCGCGCGCTCGCTGGGTGACTATGACGCCTCGATCGGCTTCTATCGCCGCGCGGAAGACCTTTCTCCGAACAACGCACGGATCAAGTCGGGCCTGGCGAGCGCGCTGGTCCTGAGCGGCGATCCGGTCGCGGCTATTCCGGTCTTTGCCGAGGCAGAGCGGGCAGGGGCCAGAGCCAGCGACATCGCTTCCGACCGCGGCCTTGCCTTCGACCTCGTCGGCGACAATGCGACGGCCCAGCGCTACTACATCGGCGCGCTCAATGGTTCGGGCGACGACGAGGCGCGGCTGCGCTATGCCGTGAGCCAGGCCATCGCGGGCGACGTCGAGGCGGCGCAGCAGACTCTGATGCCCTTGCTGCGCAAACAGGACAAGCCGGGTTGGCGCACCCGTGCCTTCACGCTGGCAATCGTCGGCGACACCAAGGAGGCGGTCGACCTTGCGAACCGTATCCTGCCTGCGCCACTGGCACAGAACGTGGCGCCGTACTTGCGCTACATGCCGCGCCTGACCAAGGCCCAGCAGGCTGCGGCGGCCAACCTCGGAAAATTCCCCAAGGCATCGGAAATCGGCCGCGACGATCCGCGCATCGCTACCTACAAACCGGTGCGGCTGGCTGCCGCGATGCCAGCCGCCGCCATGGCGCAGGCGCCAGCCTATTCGGACAAGGCGAGCCGGCAGAAGGCCGCCAAAGCAAAGGCCGAACAGGTCAGGCGCGAGGCCGAAGTCAACGAGAACCGGCGCAAGGCCGCGCTCGCCTCGGCCTCGGCGGACCGCGTTGCGCCGCCCGATCCCAAACCGACGATCGAGCGCGAAATGGGTGATTTGCCGCCGCGCGATGCCAATGGCGAACTGCCGCCGGTGAACGCGGGTTCGGCGCGTCAGGCAGTAGCAGCAGCAAGCATGGCCCGCGCCGCGCCCACTCCGGCACCCACTCCGGCACCGGTTCGTGCGTCCGCTGAGGCACCTGCACCGGCACCCGTGACCACGCCGCCGCCGCGCCCCGCGCAGGCCGCATCAGCCACGAGCGCGATGCCGGCGTCGCCATCGCCCGCTGCGTCTGCGCCGCCGCGGCCTGCGGCTTCGACGTCGGGCAACTTCGATTTGGCCAGGATCGGCGGTTCGGCATCGCCACCGCCGCCTGCCAGTCCTTCGTCTGTGCCCGTCGTTGCCACTTCCGCTTCGTCCCTGACATCCAGACCAGTGGCGGAAGCGCCGCCTGAGCCGGGGCCAAGCCAGCTTTCGCTTTCGGAGATCTTCGCCGATCTGGGCAAGCCTACGGCGCAGGCCATGCCCGCCTCCGGCGCAGTCGATATCCGCAAGATCATTCCGGCCAAGCCCAAGCCCAAGGAAGAGCCGAAGCCTGCTCCCAAGCCGGAGAAGCCGGCGCCGCCGCCTCCGCCCGCGCATCCGAGCCGGATCTGGGTGCAGATCGGCGTCGGCCGCGACAAGAGCGCCATCGCCTTCGACTGGCGGCGCCATCTGCGTGAGACGCCGGAGCTGTTCAAGGGGCGCAAGCCTTATGTCAGCGAAATGGGCCGGACCAACCGCATCCTCGTCGGTCCGTTCGAGACCAGCAAGGCGGCGAACGAGTTCGCTGCCGATGTCCGCAAGGCAGACGTCGCGAATGCCTTGCCCTGGACGAGTCCGGCAGGCCAGGTCGTGGACGAATTGCCGGCCAAGTGATGGTGTTCGGGGTAAACTAAACACCGATCAGGCGAAGTAATTTTCCGGATGGTTGGTAGCTGCCGTTAATCTTCGGTTTAGCCTTATCCACATCATGTAAACAGGCTTGTGCAGTTTTGCGCAGGCGTTTCGGTCTCCCGCATTGTGCTGCCCCGGGCAAGCAAGACATCCATGCTCCAGATATCTCGGAGGATGAATGTCAGGATTTATGAGAACGGTGCAGGACGAGATGGGCAGTGAGGACGAAGCCGCTCCGGTGGAGATGCTCGCCTGCCTTTTCGAAGCCCGCGACTGGCCATTCGAACACACCTCCGACGACGAGATCTCGGCGGAAGTGAAAGGGAGCTGGGCGACCTACCAGATCCAGGCGGTCTGGCGCCGCGAGGACCGGGTGCTCCAGCTCCTGTGCCTGCCCGACATCCGGGTGACCGATGCCAAGCGCGCAGCGGTTTACGAGGCACTGGCGATGATCAACGAACAGCTTTGGGTCGGCCATTTCGATGTCTGGTCCAACGGCAGCGTCGTGCTCTACCGCCACGGCCTGATGCTGGGCGAGGACGGCCTGCTCGGCCCCGGGCAGGCGCAGATGGTGGTCGAGGCGGCGATCGAGGAGTGCGATCGCTTCTACCCGGTCTTCCAGTTCATCCTGTGGGGCGACAAGACCCCCTCCGAAGCGCTTGCGGCAGCGCTCGTCGACGCGGCCGGAGAAGCCTGATCGGTTGATAACGGCGGATCGGGATGGTCCGCTTGAAAACCGCGCTTTGGGCCTTGGCAGGAATCGGGGGCGCGCCTAGTTGAAGCGGCAATTCAAGCCGTTCCCCCACAGGAGAAGACATGGACCGCTTTCAGAACATCCTGCTCGTTGGCTGCGGCAACATGGCCGGTGCCATGCTCGACGGATGGCTGGCGGGCGGTATCCCGGCCTCGCGCTTCACGGTCGTCGATCCCTATCGCAAGGCCGTGCCGCAAGGCGTGACCCTGCTGCGCGAGCTGCCGGAGGGGCGCTTCGATGCCGTGATGCTGGGGGTAAAACCCCAGGGCCTCGACGATCTTGCCCCCTCGCTGGCGCCCTCGGTCGGCGCGCAGACGGTGCTCTTCTCCATTCTTGCCGGCGTCGAGTTCGACAGCCTTGCCGCGCGCTTTCCCGATGCGGGTGCGATTGTGCGGATCATGCCGAACCTTGCGGCGGCCATCGGCAAGTCGCCCATCGCCCTCGATTCCCGCGGGCTCGACGACCAGGGGCGCGATGCCGTCACGGCGTTCATGCAGCCGCTTGGCACGCCGGAATGGCTGGCAGGAGAAGAGCTGTTCGACGCCGTGACCGCGCTTGCAGGTTGTGGTCCGGCTTTCGTCTATCGCTTCATCGACTCGCTTGCGGCAGGGGCGGCTGCCCTGGGTCTCGATGCGAAGCAATCCCAGCGCCTCGCGATCGCCATGGTGGAAGGCGCCGCGCAGCTTGCCGCCGGGCAGGCTGCGGCTCAGCCGCCGGTCTCGCCGGGCGAGCTGGCCGACATGGTGGCGAGCCCGGGTGGCTCGACCCGGGCGGGCATGAACGTGCTCGATGCTGACGAGGCGCTGGCCAGGGTGATCGCCTCGGCCATGGAAGCATCGCGCGACCGCAATGCTGAAATGGCGGCCGAAGCGCGCAAGGCTTGAGCGATGCCGGGGCTTGCATCTCCGATAGATACACTTTGACACAATCCGCGGCGTCCGGTTTTTCTTGAATAATGGGCCCCGGGCGCCGATATTCATTGTGTAACCGGCCACGGCATTGTGCGCGCGCCGGGAAAGGGAGTTAGAAATGGCGAATTGGAACGACCCCCAGCCCCGCTCGGGCTTCGGTGCGTCTCCGAGCCTTGACGGACGCACGGCTGGCCAGGCCACCTATGACATGGGCCTGCGCCGTCACATGCTTTCGATCTACAACTACATGGCTTCCGGCGTTCTGCTGTCGGGGATCGTGGCGATGCTTTTCGCTTCGTCCGGCATGGCCGTGCAATTGCTGTCGAGCCCGCTCAAGTGGGTAGTCATGCTGGCACCGCTCGGCTTCGTCATGGCCATGAACTTCGGCGTGAACAGGATGAAGACCTCGACGCTGCAGATGCTCTACTGGGGCTTCTGCGTGGTCATGGGTCTTTCGCTCTCGGCGATCTTCCTGGTCTTCACCGCCAGCTCGATTGCGACGACGTTCTTCGCGACCGCGGCTGCCTTCGCTGGTCTCAGCCTCTTCGGCTATACCACGAAGAAGGATCTTTCGGGCTTCGGCACGTTCCTGATCATGGGCGTGGTTGGCATCCTTGTTGCGATGGTGATCAACCTGTTCGTCGGGTCGACGGTGCTGCAGCTGGCGATTTCGGTCCTCGGCGTGCTGATCTTCGCCGGCCTGACTGCCTACGACACCCAGATGCTGAAGAACCAGTACTACCAACTGCGTGGGACTGAATTCATCGGCAAGGCGGTCGTGCTCGGCGCGTTGAGCCTCTACCTGGACTTCATCAACATGTTCCAGTTCCTGCTCTCGTTCCTCGGCCAGAGGGACTGATCCAGGCGGACATGGCGGTTCGTCCCGCTTGCGGGGCGAGTAATCCACAGTCCAGGCAGGCATTGCTATCATGCCCGGTGCGGTTCGTCGCACCGGGCATTTCTTTTGCCGCGGGCTGGAGATAGGATTCCGGCCGTTCTGATGGAGTTTTACAGGGTGGAAGACCACAAGATGAAAGGACTTGCTCGCCGCGTGCCGTTGCTGGCCGGCTCGGTCCTGGCCGTAACGATCGCAGTCCTTTCCGGCTGCTCGACCCCGCCGCCACCGCCGCCGCCACCGCCACCGGTCGTGGTGATCCCGCCCAAGCCGACGCCGCCGATGGGCGCGCCGGAGCACATGACGGTTCCGGCTGCCGACGCGAACGGCGTGCGCCATACGGTGAACTCGGGAATCTCGACGCCTCAGGCGGTGTGGAACCTGCGTTCGGCCTACAACGTGGCCGCACTCAATTGCGTCGAAGCGCAGTACCTGCCGATCCTCGAAGGCTACAAGCGCTTCCTCAAGGTCTACGCAAAGCCGCTCAATACCGCGAACCGCGAGATCGATCGAAGCTTCCAGACCCAGCACAAGGGGCGTGAAGCGATCAAGGCGCGTGAAAGCTACCAGACGCAGGTCTACAATTTCTTCTCGCTGCCGCCGGTCGATGCCAACTTCTGCCAGGCGGCCATGGACCTGACGACCGAGCTGGAAACCGTGGACCCGAGCCAGTTCGAGACTTACGCCTATACCGGCCTTGCCAAGATGGAAGCGCCGTTCAAGTCGTTCTTCGACAGCTACGAGCAGTACCGGGCCGATCTGGCCGCATGGGAAGCGCGCTACGGCAATGGCAATATTACCGTGCGCCCCACTTTCGAGCAGCAGGCGCAGGCCGGCTCGCAAGTGCTGCAGCAGTAACCTGATTGCGGGAATGCGCGAGGTGGGCGGAAAATCCGCCTCGCGCATTTTTGCTCTTTCATGGTCGGGTTCTCTTCGCTAAGGGAGCCGCTCGCGTGGCGGCAGTCCGCTATGCGCGATTGCTGGAACGGGGCCGTAGCTCAGCTGGGAGAGCGCGTCGTTCGCAATGACGAGGTCAGGGGTTCGATCCCCCTCGGCTCCACCAGTAATTGAAGATTTGCGCTGGTCCGGAAGGCTTCCGGATCTCACCCGGTCGGGCGCGGCCGGGTTTTTTGTTTGAGTGCCGGATTGGCTTGGTCCATCACCGGCATTGTTCGGGCAGGGCTGTTCCTTGCGTGAACGGACCCACGAGCGAGACCGCCGGAAACCACGATGCATTTTCTCGACCAGGCCAAGATCTACATCCGTTCGGGCGCAGGCGGCCCGGGTGCGGTCAGCTTCCGGCGCGAAAAGTACGTTGAGTACGGCGGCCCCGACGGCGGCAACGGGGGCAAGGGCGGCGACGTCATCTTTGAAGCGGTTGCCGGCCTCAACACGCTGATCGACTTTCGCTACACCCAGCACTTCAAGGCCCCGCGCGGCGGCCATGGCATGGGCAAGAACCGCAATGGCGCGGCCGGCAAGGACCTGGTGGTCAAGGTTCCGGTCGGCACGCAGATCATTTCCGACGAGGATCGCGAGACGGTGCTGGCCGACCTGACCGAGGCGGGCCAGCGCGTGACCCTGCTGGAAGGCGGCATGGGCGGCCGGGGCAACGCCAGCTACAAGACCAGCACCAACCGCGCCCCGCGCCAGCACCAGCCCGGCATCCCGGCCGAAGAGCTGTGGGTCTGGCTGCGCCTCAAGCTTCTGGCCGATGTCGGCCTGGTCGGCATGCCCAATGCAGGCAAGTCGACCTTCATCAACAAGCTGTCGAACACCAAGGCCAAGGTCGGCGACTATGCCTTCACCACGCTGCGGCCGCAGCTGGGCGTGGTCACTCACAAGCACCGCGAATTCGTGCTGGCCGACATTCCGGGCCTGATCGCGGGCGCTGCCGACGGTGCCGGGATCGGCGACCGTTTTCTCGGCCACATCGAGCGCTGCCGTGTGCTCGTCCACCTCATCGACATTTCCAGCACCGACCCGGTCGAGGCGATGCAGGTCGTGGAGGAAGAGTTGGAGGCCTACGGTGGCGGGCTTGAGGACAAGCCGCGCCTCGTGGCCCTCAACAAGATCGACCTGGTCGATGACGAACTGGCGCGGGAATACGCCAGGGAGCTGCTCAAGGGCGGCGCCGACGAGGTCTTCCCGATTTCCGGCGCGACCGGCAAGGGCATGTCGAAGCTGCTCGACGCGGTGATCGAGTACCTGCCTGCCGCGACTGTCACCGAACGTCCCGAAGGCGAGCAGGAAGAGTCCGAGGAAAAGCCCTGGTCGCCGATCTGACAGAAGGTCGCCTGACGCTCAGGCGGGCGGTGCCCGGTGATGCGGATGCGATCGCGCAGATCATCCTGCCGGTTATCGCTGCCGGAGAGACTTACGCGCTCGAAGCGCACATGACGCGGGCG